>Ga0208771_1000054_pt1 | contig 73496 bp, 61 predicted proteins | sample AntAceMetag02UKX_FD_184775 | JGI IMG/M metagenome (GOLD analysis project Ga0208771, IMG submission 184775) | Saline lake microbial communities from Ace Lake, Antarctica - Antarctic Ace Lake Metagenome 02UKX (SPAdes) (version 2) | ecosystem: Environmental > Aquatic > Non-marine Saline and... | reverse complement strand
TTTCTGGTGGTTATTTTTGGCGTTATTGCCTGAACTGCAAGGTGATATAGTAAAATATGCCACTCATTAAGTCAAGAAAATTGTGAGGGAAATTGAAAACAATTTGGTGTTTAACCAATTGATATATAAGCAGTTACTATTTTACAGGAGCCTTATTCTTTTTCCTGGCTTCTTAATTGTTAAAGGGTGTCGTTATACCAGCGAATCTTCCGCCGCAATATGTAGCAGCCGAGCAGAACCTCAAGAAGGCGAAGGACCCGGAGGAGAAGATCGCCATCCTCGAGGAGATGTGGGCCCTCCTCCCCAAGCACAAGGGGACGGACAAGATACAGGCCGACATCAAGCGTCGTCTGTCGAAGCTCAAGAAGGATGCCGAGAAGAAGGGGAAGGGGAAGAAGGGCTTCTCCATGAGGGTCGAGAGGATGGGGGCGGGCCAGGTCGCCGTCATCGGCCCCCCGAACTCGGGGAAGTCCAGCCTGGTTTCTCTCCTCACAAACGCCGAGCCGAAGGTGGCGCCCTACCCGTTCACGACGGCAATGCCTTATCCTGCCATGATGCCCTACCTGGACATCCAGGTCCAGCTCGTCGACCTTCCCCCCATCGCGCCCGGCCATCTCCCGTTCTGGGTCGTCAACATCGTGAGGAACGCCGACGCGGAAGTCTTCGTGATAGACGCCTCGGCGGAGGACTGCCTGGACAGGATGGAAGAGGTTGTATCGGAGCTCGACAGGAGGATGATAGGCCTGGCGGGGGGGGAAGGGCGGCGGGACGCGCCTGCCGGCTATCTGGATAAGAGGGTCCTCCTCGTGTCGAACAGGATGGACTGCGATAACGCGCCCGCCAACCTGGATATAATCAGCGAGTTTTACGCGGACAGGTTCGACGTCTTCCCCTTTTCCTGCGCTGCGCTTGACGAGGGGGAGGTGGAGAAGCTGCGGAAGGCCATATTCGACCTCCTCGGCGTCATCCGCGTCTACTCGAAGCAGCCGGGGAGTAAGCCCGACATGGGCAGTCCGTTTACCGTGAGGGCGTGCTCGACCATCCTTGACTTCGCTGCCCACGTACACAAGGATTTCGCGAAGGACCTGAAGCAGGCCCGTGTCTGGGGCTCCGCGCGCTTCGACGGCCAGGCCGTGTCCAGGGACCATGTCCTCCGGGACGCCGACATAGTCGAGCTGAGCCTGTAAAACTCACCCATTTTTTCTCAGATAAATAATGTAGCTCCGTAATTTTGGCAGGGAGTGCCGATCCCGTGGTCAAAGGGAGAAGGCCGCCGCTATCAGTTCAGGGACAACAGGCAGAGCTGATAGGGTCCCCGGAGTAGCAGGAGCGACCTGCAGGAGAGGTCGAACGGTGAAGCTAATCGGGCATCCCGAAAGCTTTCGGGAGAAACGGCGGATACGGACAAGTGAAACCTGAATCGGATCCAGCCTGCTCGCTACTCTACCCCCATCTTATTTCTCAAGGGCCTTTCTAACTGCCGGCTCCAGGCGGTGGCCTCGCAACTTCTTTCCGACAATCGTTCCCGCGCGGTCCAGAAGGAAAACGGCAGGTATGGAGCCAACGTCGTACTTCTTGGCGATACCCGCATCAAGCACCTTATCGGGGATATGGCGCCATGACATGCCCTTCGAATGAACGTACTTTCGGAACTCGTCGAACGCCCGGCCCTCCAACTTTTCCCATTCTTCCGGTTTCATATCACGCAGCTTCCTGCTCAGGGCACGGTTCTCTTCGTATTTGGGGTCGCCACGCTTCAGATTACAGTTGAGCATCGAGCTGACCCGATCCCGGCTGAGGCTGACGACGACAAAGTCCTCGCCCTTGTATTTCTCCCACACCTTGACCACGTCGGGTATCTCCTTCACGCACGGCCCGCACCAGGTGGCCCAGAAGTCCAGGAGCACCACCTTTCCCTGCAGGTCCTTAAGGTCAAGAGTCTTGCCGTCGATATCCCTCGCGGCGAACAGCGGTGCGGGGTCGCCGATGGCCACTTTGGGAAGATCCGGCCAGACGGGAGGCCTGGCTGCAACTTTCGATTCCTCGATCGTGATGGTGCGGCCCGGGGGGGAGATCTTCGTGATTACCCAGCTCTTGCCCTCCAGGAGAAAAGGGGCGGAGACGGTACACTTGCTTTTTTCTCCCACATGCTCGGGCAGGCGACGATCCCTCTCTATCTGCCCGTTGCCGTTGAAGTCGACCATAAGGCCGGCGATGAGCTTGTTGACCGGCTCCTCCAGCATGTCGTCGAACAGGCCATCGGCCGTGGGTTCAACCAGTGCGATCGGGTAGGCTTTTTCCCCGATCATCAGATCTCCTCTCAGGGCCGTGTCGGAAGTGAAATGGATGTTCTGGAGCTTCTCAGGGTCATCACTCTCGGAGTAATGGTATATTTCCAGCCAATACGGCAGGCAGAAATCCTCGCCGCCCTCACTGTAATTGGCGTTTACCTTGGCCGAAGCACCTTTTGTATGGTATATATACTTTCCGTCTTTGTCCCTCCTCCCACGGAATTTCCACCACTTGAGCGGGCCCCCGTCATTCGTCAAATCCTGGTCGTTATTTTCGTCCACGTAGAGGTGGACCCCATCCTCCGTCTCATCCAGCACTACTGTGATCCTGTCGTCCTTACCGTTGCCAATCTTAAGCGTCGCGTAACGCGGCCTCCCCTGATACTCGGGCTCCTTAAGCAGCTTTTCCTCCGTCACCTCTGACAGTGCGGCTGGCTTCGCCATTGAGGCCGGCACTTCTTTCGGAGTGCGTCCCTCGCCAGTCGCCACCTCCCTTTTCGTCATCCGCTCCATTTTTACCTCGATGGCGTAGGCCATCCCCGTCCAGGCTACCAGCAGCAAAACTCCAATGGCAGCTATCGACTCTTGTTTCATCATGCGCCTCCTTTTTCTATGCCCTTCATAGATATATACGAATGGCGCACTTTCTTGTTCAAGTTTGGAAGGGATTATTTTAGATTTTTCCTCTCCCCCGATCGAAGTAGATTATCCCGGTACGCACCCTGCTGCTCACGTTAAATCGTACAATTTCGGGAAGGCTTCGACTGAGCTCAGCCGAAGTCAACTGAACGTACGGTTTGATGAGGGGGAGCAGGGGGACTGACACGGTGAAGCTGAATGGGCATCCCGAAAGCTTTCGGGAGAAACGGCGGATACGGACAAGTGAAACCTGAATCGGATCCAGCCTGCTCTCTACTCTACCCTTACCTTATTTGTTTTACGCAATCTTTTTACCGGAGAATGAGTTATCATCTTTACTTTAGACGAAGACCTGGAGAGTAAGTCCAATCTCTCATTGGCAAAAGAAGTAGGGATGAAGAAATCTCCGGCAAACACTTTTGACTTCTGGTAAAGTGTCTGGGAACATTGCTTATCAGGTAGCCTGAGCAAGAACCCGGCAAGGCAAAGAAGATGAAGCAGGTCGGCATATGAGACGCTGCTACCGTGCGTCTCCGATCTCGAAGAAGCGGCCAACGCCTATGAGTAAGAAAGTAATTCCATGCGCGTATTCTTGATTTACATTCGTGACCCCCAATTTTACGTGATTCCGGAAGAGCCCCGTGCCGAGAACGGTAATATTCGGGTTATAGGCTTTCCTCCGCTCGGAATCATGATGCTCTCTGCTGTGCTCAAACGCCACGGCCACGAGTGCGTCATGTTCGACCAGGCTAATCCGGAAACGCCTAACGAAGTTATCATAGAGGAGATCCGCAGGCAGCGCCCGGACCTTGTCGGCTTGAGTTTCTTGAGCACGACCAGCTACCCGTATGCGAAGATTCTCGCCCGCCAAATCCGCGCCGCGGATGCGAAGGTGTTGCTGGCGTTTGGTGGTGTGTTTGCCACGCTTAACGCCGAACAGGTAAAGCTCCAGTGCCCCGAGGTGGACTTCATATGCCGCGGTGACGGCGAGCAATTTATCCTCGATCTCGTAGAGCGTCTGGACAATCCCGTAGATGTCGCGGGGCTGACCTGGGCGAAGGACGGCAAGGTGGTAAATAACCCCGTCCGCGCAGTGGAGCGCAACCTCGATCAGTGGCCGTTTCCCGACCGCGAAAGCCTGCCTTTAGACTTCGTCGAGTCGATGCCTCTCGACGTGCCGATGGTCTTATCGATGGATCGCTTCACGACCATGCAGACTTCCCGCGGGTGCCCGTGGAAATGTGCATTCTGCGACGTTCCGGTCTTCAATGAGGGCAAATGGCGCGCCCGCAACCCGGGGCAGGTGGTTGACGAGCTGAAACATCTGCAGGAGCTTGGCTACGGCGCGGTCTACTTCGTCGACGATAACTTCCTTCTGCAGCCCAAGCGGATCGAGACTATCTGCAATGGGATCAATGACGCCGGGGTCACCATCCGGTGGGGCTGCGAGGGACGGGTCGACTCGGTGGTCCGGGATCTTTTCCCCGCCCTGGCAAAGGCAAACTGCCGCGCGCTGGTTTTCGGCATCGAGAGCGGAAGCCAAAAGGTGCTCGATCGGTTGGGTAAGGAGCATACGCTGGCGGAAGTTGAGACTGCGGTCAAGGATGCCAAGCGGGCAGGTATCGAGCACGTCCACGGGTTCTTCGTCGTTGGCAGCCCGGACGAGACCGTCGAGGATATGAAGGCAACCTTCAAATTAGCGTCAAGACTCCGGCTGGATACCTTCTCGTTCAACCGTCTGTGCGTCTACCGCGGAAGCCCGCTCTGGAAGGAGTACGTGAAGCGCGGATTGATAAATGACGAGACCGATTGGTACAAGTACTTCAAATGCTCGGAGATCGATCCCTCCTGCCTTTCCGGCGAGGTGATCAACCGCACGCGCATTGCCGGCATCCTGCGGATTTTTCTCTACAAGCTGACGCATCACCCGATTCAATCTTTTAGAATACTGCATCGCTTCACCCGCTGTATGCCGGTGCGCGACGTTCTGTATCTCCTCGTCAAGCCTTTCCTCGGAAGTAAACGCGGGGCAACAAGGGCGGAACAGGTGTCGCGCGCCGTCAAGTAAATTGGGGGTCAGACCTGCGCTATCAACTATTGTTTGTTATTAAGCCGTGTTAATAGTTGATAGCGCAGGTCTGACCCCTTACCTTTGACCCCTTACCTTCCCCTTACCTTACGGCTTCCTTCAGCCTCCTCTCGGCCCTGTGGTATAGATAGGATGCGCCGATCATCAGGAGGCCCAGGACGAAGAACGTGATGATCCGGTAGATCTGCCTGAGTGTTGCCAGGTCAACCAGGGCGAGCTTCGCCGCGGTGAGGGCGAAGAGGCCGAGGGCCGCGAGCCTGAGCGGCCGGGCCCGCCGCCAGAAGCCTATTGACAGCAGCGCCGAGGCGTACACGCCCCACACGATTGTCACCGACATCTGGGCCAGCCAACGCGCCCGAACGGGGTCTGCCACGGTAGTACCGTACCACAGGCGCGGCTCCGAGCTTAGCAGCGCGAGGAGACACACGATCGCGCACCAGAAAAGGAAGGCCGCCAGGGACAGCTCCCCTTCTCCCAGCATCCCCCTGTAGCGGCGGCGGACAAAGGAGTGCGCGAAGAGGGCGCCGCAGGCGGCCAGGGTAACGAGGAAGCGCGCGTTCAGGACGGGCAGGTAGTCCGTAAGGTCGAAGCCGAAGAGGCTTACTGCGTACACGGAGCCGAATAACAACGCTGCCAGCCCGGCGTTCCGGGGGATACCGCTCCGGCCGCGAATCCCGCCCGCCAGCATCGCCAGGGAACCTGTCACCCATAATAGCGACAGGAGGCAGTCGGCTACGTAACCGCCCTCACAAGCCCACTGCGATGACCGGAGGCCGATCCACTGCTGCGTCTCTGTGTGCAGTAGGGCAAGAGCCGTGAATCCCGCACCGGTTGCTATCCACGCCCTCAGGTCATGCCCTCTCGCGGCTATGGAGAAGGCGAAGAGGAGGGCGCAAACGAGGAGGCCCGCTCCGAAACGGCCGTTCAGGAAGATCATATACTCGTGGGAAAGCGGACCGGAATAAAGGCCTGCGGCCAGCAAAAAAGCTATGAAAAGCGGCAGAGCCCCCGCCCAGCGTACGGCGCGCGACTTACCCCCCAGGCCTCCCCCCAGGAAGCCGGCCGCTCCCAGCGCCCAGAGCACCGTCAGGGCGCAGCCCTTCAGGTAGCCGGCGTCCAGCACCCTTCCTTCCGCGCGGTAGGCCAGCCACTGCTCAATCTCCACGTGGAGGAAGAAGAGGGCCAGCAGTCCCGCCCCGATGGTGCACAGCAGCTTCAGGAACCGGTCGTCGTCCTCGGCCGTCCTGCGCCAGGCCTGGTGGATCGCGGCGAAGACCGCCGCACCGATAGGCGCGCACATGAGCATTAAGAACTCGTTGTTCAGGAAGGGGGTGAAGGGCCCGGCGTGCGTGGCGCCCCCCAGGTGAACGACGAAGACGCGCCCTACGCCCAATAGCAGGACGATGAAGCCCCACACACGGACCGGGTGATAGCAGAATTTATATCCCAGGTAGAGCAGCACCGACGCCTCGCCGAGCCATGCGAGCGTGATGCCGTTCATGCCGAACCGCAGGGGCACGGAGATGGTGAGGAAGAGGACGGCCATCGCGATAAACCCGAAGAGCGCCCGCTCGTCCCGTGGAATGCGCTTCCGTGTCAGCACGCCCATCACAAGGTACGCGGCGGCCATGCCGAGCGCGATCATGGACAGGGCCAGGTCGTGTCCATCGCGCAGGATATGGAAGGCGAAGCCGAATGCGAACGCGGCGTTCGCGATCGCCATGACGAAACGCTCCACAGTAACTGGTGTCCCGCGTCGCAGGTGGTTGACGAACGGCAGGACAAGGAATACCACGAAGAAGGCCCCCAGCCAGAGGAGGGTCGGTGCCATGGCATCTGGTTCGTAATAATCTAAGAACCAGCCGGTAAAGAGGGCGGCAGTGCCGAAGAAGGCGAGAATATCGAGGGCCCGCCATCTCCGGTACAGGGCCACGGCCATTACGCCCAGGTCGAGGAGCAGGACATAGGCGAAGAGTGTGTCGCGGGCGTCCGTGCCCGTGGAGACCAGAATCGGCGTAAGGAAGCCGCCCAGTGCCGCCAGGAAGCTGATGGCTATGGCGTCGTGCCTGATCGCCAGCGCCACCCCCGCGGCCGTCACAAGGCACATCATTGCGAATACCAGCTTCTGGTTGGAGATGACCGGCTCGCCGTAAACGTTCGGCGAGAAGGCGGCGAAGAGGGCCGCGTACAGGATCATCAGCCCGCCTCCGATCAGCCCCTGCCCGAGGGCCCTCATATCTTTGCGCAGGAGATGGTGTCCTGTCCCGAGGAGCGCGATGCCGCCGGCGCATGCTATGAGGATCTGGGTCCCCGGACCTATCCAGTCGCGGTCGAAGGCGTACTTCAGGAAGAAGCCGGCGCTGAAGAATAGGACCAGAATGCCTAACCACGTCATCCAGCGCTTGCCTACCGCCTCCTCGAACCTGGACCATGTATCCCGGCCGTCCACGGCAGGGACGGGGGGTGCCTCCCCGGTCGGCTTGACCGGTGCCGGGGGCCGGGGGGGCGCTGGAGCGGGGACCGTGGGAACCGCTTCCCTTTCTCCAGGGGGATGGGCGGGCTTCGCCTCTCTTGGATAAGTGGCGGCCGGGGGAGGCATTTCCTCTTTTATGGGTGTGGGCTGAAGCTCGTGTTCCTCCGGGTGCTTTTCGAGCCGGTATATCCTGCGCGTAAGCCCCGCGAGGCGCTCGTCCCGGTCCTCGAGGCTCTTCCGCAGCTCCCGAAGGGCCTTCGTTGCCTCGCCGGCCTTCGCCAGGGCCACTATTGCAAGGATAATGCCGATCAAGAACAGGATTATTTCCATAGCTTACCTTACCTATATTTTGAATTGCGGCCCAACCCCGTACAATTTATCACATTCCCGCGCCCGTAAAATTTGATTGTACAGTATTAATTGTACAGTATTAAAGGTTGCCGGCGCAGCATTATGCTCCCTGTGAAATTCACCGTTTCTAATGAAGTGGGCGACCTGGTCGATCACATTCTTATTCTGCATGATGAAAGTGTGACTGCTGCGGACCACAATGAAATCACTCATCCCCTCGATCCTTGCGCTCTCGACCGACACCGTGCCGTCGTTTGATTCATTGATGAGCCGGGAGAAATACGGGTTCAGCGAAAAATCTCCGGTAATTATCCCCAGTTCGAAATCAGCAGGGCCGAGGTGATTGGGCACGCTTTCGGGCTCGGTCCCGAGCTCCTGCCCCGCGGGGCCGGTCAGGGCCTTATAGAGGAAGTTGTCCTTGAATCTGTCCGTAATCTCGCTTCCGTTATTGGGCGGGCTCAGCATGACAACGCGGCCCAGGTTCTCCATGGCGTGGTCCTTCAGGTACCGGCGCAGGATGATGCCCCCCAGGGAGTGTGTCACGAAATGGACCCTCCGCTCCCGGTCGCATATCCTGTCCCGGATGATCCCGGCAAGGTGCTTTTCGGCCAGCTCTTCGACAGAGAACCTGCTGGAAGGATATGTGATGTTGATGACATCGTAGCCGCTCCGGGAGAGGACCCTCTCCAGCTTCTTCATGGACATGTTCGTGCGGTTCAAGCCGTGAAGAAGGATCACGTAATCTCCCGCTTCCTCTACGGCGCGTTGCGGCGCCGTAGAGCAGCCGTGAATCAGGATCAACATGGCTGTGGAGGCAACCAGCCTGGATAATATTTTAACGCCGCACCGGTTCATCTTTCTCCTTTGAAGCTGCTGGCTGTGATTTCAAGATAAAAGCGCCTCCCAGCCGTGGTCCAGCCCGAGTACGAGATAAAGGAACAGGGCGCCGAGGATCCCGTGCGCGATTCCGATGGCCCAGATGTTGCGGTATCTTTCATAAATCCAGGTGAGACCCAGACCCGCTATGAACGCCAGCGGCATGATCCGGTAGTCCGGGAAGTGAACGGCGCCGAAAAGGGCCGCCGCGGCGAGGACGCGGAAAGGGATTCCCGGGATCAACTGCCGCAGGTTCCTGGTTACGAGCGCCTGGAGGCAGAACTGCTGGGCTATTCCCCACACCGTATAGAGAGCGGCGACAAGCCAGAACGTCGGCGGCAGGGGAAGCCTGGAGTGCAATTGCCCGTATATAAACAGTGGCGCGCCGGCGGCGAGGACGAATACCGCGCTGCTCCCGAGCGCCCGCAGGAAGCCCGCCCGGCGCAGTCCCCACACCTCCAGTGCGCAGGGCGTGACGATCGACCGCCACAGGAGGTAGCATCCCCAGCCTGCCGCCGCGGCAAGCGTATAGCACCGCAGGAGAAGGCCCGGCGTCATCGCGTTGCTTCCCAAGCCCCTGGTTGCCAGCTCCAGGATGACGTGGACGGCCCCGCACAGGACGGCCAGGACCAACTCCGGGTAACACGCCCTTTTTATATAATTGTTATCTGTTGCGCCCAATCTATTTTCCCTCCGCTCTTATATCTTACCCTCTCGTGTAAACTTGCGATAGCCAATGAAGATGAGGATTGCCAGGGCGGCCAGGAGGGACACGAACCTCATCCAGTCCTGCAGCTCCGACCAGTAGCACCAGTAGCCGTCGGTCAAAGTGAAGATGCCTCCGAACATGAGACCCGACCCGATCGCTTGGATAGCCAGCATGGAACCGAGAACGAGAGCGACGATCCCGATCGGGACGGCTACGGCGAACATGTGTTTCTGGAAGAGCTTGAGCTGTTCCTTGTATTTCTTCTCAAGCTGTGAATTCTCCTTTTCGAGCTTCACCTGCTCTTCGGGAGTCGCCCTCTCGTGGCGCTCGTAATAGTTCTCGATCCGGTAATCATCCCACCCGGGCGACGGGCTGAACGTGCTCACGCCGTAGTGTACCGTCATGGGGAGCAGAACGGCGATTCCAAACCCTACTGCGAATTTCTTTGCGATCATTGCATTTCCTCCATCAGTTATAATTTCTTGCTTTTAATAGTGCAGGTCTGTCCGGTGCATCTATCCCGGCCCCGGCCGACGAAATAGTCGCTCTGCCGCATCTCGTCCAGCGCGACGGGGTCCCAGAAGGGGTATCCGTGCCGGGCGTCCCTGATTCCGCATATCGGTCCCGTGACCGGAGAGGTCACGGTTACGATGGGCCATATGTTGCTCACCTCCTCGCCCCTCAGCATTGAGAAGGCCGGGTTGAAAAAGAGGACGGTTGTGTTGGAGACGATGTCGGGGACAACGTTCACGGCAAAGGACAATTCATCAGAATAGAGCGTCCACAGGGTTACCCTATGGGGGTTGCCCCCGTGAAGGGCGGCACTGCAGACGAGAACCACGACCAGTACAACCACGGCGAGTATGCTCACTGCACGCTTAGTCATTTTCAGCCCTCCATATGATGCGCGACGCTGTTACGGTATCGTGTCTCTTCAGTTTCATGGTAGGGCTCCTTCCATGTCGGGGGTTTCCAGAAACGACCTCTGCCCTTTGAGGAGAAATAGCGCGAACGAGACGATGCCGATGGCGCCGCCGACTATGTGCGCCAGCGGGACGGGGACCAGGGCCGTACCCCGGGGATCGGCGAAGAGCGTCAGGCCGGTATGGAATTCGTATATGATCTTGAATGCGAGGGCGCCGAAGGCGGTGCACATCAGTGTGAAGGTCAGCGGCCTCTTCTCCTCCAGTGCCGTCTTCAGGATGTAGCACGCGCAGAGCGTGTAGGCGGCCGTGTCCAGGCCCGAGAGGCCGCAGTAGTAGATGAGGTCCGGCTGAAAAAAGAAGATCGAGACGGGGATCAGGACTGTGGCGCCAATTAGGCTGATGGCGAAACTCTTCCCGAGCTTCACTTCGAACATGAGCCCCAGCGCCAGCAGGGCGGCGAGGTCCCAGATAAGGTGGGAGAAGTTGACGTGGACGAAGTGGCATGTGACGATCCGCCAGAGCTCCCCCGCCTCGACAGCCGCGCGGTCGTAGCATAGCCACCGGCCGGCGGCCGGGAGCCGTGCCAGGAGCACGGCTCTCAGGCCGATGGCCAGCGTTATGAAGGGGATCGCCTTCAGGCGTGCCTTCAGCTTTGTCGAAAGGACCATCTTCAGCCCCTCCTCTTCCTGTTGCGGGCCGCGAGCAAGGCGCTCGAACCTATCAGGACCGAGTAGAGCGCGGTCAGTGGGTCCAGGGCACCGCCGCCGATCCTCGGGGCGGACCTGTTAAACATGGGCCTGCTCCGGTCCACGCGGTAGTTTCTCGGGCCACTGGAAGACCGTTCCTCGCGCGCCGCTCTCTCCCTGGAGATCCTGTCCTTGTTATTCCTCGCTATGCCCAGCTCCTCGAAGCGCTCGGGCATGACTACGATCATCGAGGTGTAATCCGTCACGAGCGAGTATTGCGTGCCCATATCCACGACGGCGGACCTGAGCTCCTTGCTTTTGCCCTCGTAGCGGATCGTCTGCATGATGTCCTCGATCGTGGCGTAGGCCCAGAGGCGCTCGATCTCGGGGTTGTCCGTGTCTACGTCGGGGAACTCGATATCCGTGACGTACGTCTTTTCATCGCCGGATATCTTCGCGGTGAAGGTCACGCGCGCGCTTCCTCCATGGGCGTAGTGGCCGAAGAGTGCGAGCTGCTCTCCGCGGTAGAGGTTGCCTATCTCCTTCGGCGTGACGTCGTACGTACGCACGCCGTCTATTTCGAAACTCGCGCTGTGCATCGCCTCGTGGGTTATCTTGCTCTTGGCGAGCAGTATCCGGCCTATGATGTCGTCGTCGTTGGAGACGGCGGTTGCGATGCCGTTCGTCTCGTCGGCGATCCGCTCCATGAGGGGCCAGTTCGCGCTGTTGCCCATGACGTAGATGAAGCAGCGGAGGTCGTGGCCCTTTAGAAGCTCCACGAAGTCCCTGTGCTTGATGCGGCCGGTGTTCGTGACGCCGTCTGTGACGAGTATGAATGTCGTCGTGCGGTCGCTGTCCAGCCCCTTCAGGCCCAGCTTGATTCCCTCGTAGAGGTTCGTCGAGTTGCCCGTGTTGAGGCGCGTGAGCTTTTCAGTGATGCGCTCGACGTTCTCCGCCGTTGCCGGAATGTAGCCCTTGGTCAGGTTCGAGGCCTTGTTGTCGAAGGTGACGATGCGGAACCTGTCCTCGGGGTTCATCCTCTGGATTGCCTTCGTGACGCCCTCGGCCAGCGTGTTGATCTTGCCCGACATACTCCCCGAGCGGTCCAGGACGAAGACCCAGTCGGATCCCTCCGTTATTGGCCGCAGGTCGACGCCGGGCGTGACCAGGAGAAGGAACGTGCCTGGCTTTCCGGTCTCTTCCTTATACGGGATAAGCTCGATCCTGGCCGGCGAGTCGTCCGCCAGCTTGTAATAGAGTACGAAGTCCCGGACAAGCTCGTACCCTTCCTGCTTTTCCAGTGCTACGGTATAGACGCCCTCTTCGACCATCGTGACGACGGCGTCCGTCTCGTGGCCGGGGACGCGGACGTCATCGAGAGGATAGGCGGACTTCAGCGTCAGGTTCAGGGAGAAGGCCGATTCGACCTTCGGGTTGGATGTCCAGAAGGCCTCCCTTATTTCATCGACGCCTCCCTCCTCGAGAGGATATACGTACCGCCCTATGCCGGTGTCCAGCTTGACCGGCTGGTAATACAGGAGGCGGACACGCGTCCTGTCGTTTGCCCTGACTGGATAGACGTAGACATCAAAGGTCCTGTAGTCGTCTTTTTCAGCCAGCGCGGTGTCCCGTCCCGCCTTCTTCTCCTCTTCATATATCTTGCGCGCTTTCTCCTTCTCCACGACCTCGCCCGTGACCTCCTGTCCGTCTATCCAGAGGCTCAGCTCCGAGAGTGACGCGTCTTTCGGCAGTGGGAAGGAGTAGATTGCCTCCAGGTCCACGTCGTTCGGGTTGTGGAAGACCTGGTCCACTTCCGTAACGGCGTATCCGTTGTTGATGGTTATGTTGACGTGGTGCTCCTCCATGGCGAGCCTCGGGTAATCGCCGTTCTTCGGCGTCATAAGGCCAGTGGCCCGGCATATATTGCTGATACTGAGGAGAAGCATTGAGATGAGCGATATAATCAGTGCTATTTTCTTCATCATGGATATCCTCCTTTCTTTTTGGTCCGTGTTTCTTGCTTCGTTTTCCATCGCCGCTCTTTTTTGCATCTTCCATCACCTCCCTTTCGGTGTTTGGTTTCTGCGGCTCACGCCCCCCTTTAGAGCAAGGGCCGTGCCAGGGCCCGGTGCCGGCAGCGGAAAAAGACCGGCGGGATTCACAAGAAGCGTGTTTGCAGTAAGTTGCGGGGTCAAAAAAAATCAGGACGGGATTCAGGCAGTGAGTTAGGAATTGATTACGGGTGCTAAGGTGCTAAAGGGACTTAGCACCATGTAGGTTATAGCCCTCAGGGTAATAGTTATTTACTATCTCCCTGTAAGGGTTGGGGAGCTGTAATTCATGGAGCGATGCGATCGCTATCTGAAGCCTTCCCCGGGCCTGTAGGGCGATTGTGTAATCGCCTCTACAATTTTTCGGGTGCCGGCTGAAGCTGGCGGTTAATATCGGCTTTTTTACAGGTCTAGTTTCGGGCGCAGCAGAAAATTCTTGATTCTCAGGAGCCTGTTGCGCCATCTCTTCTGCCTCCGCAGCCGTTTGCAGATCCCTGCCAGTTCACCGCGCTGGATGGATACTTGCTCGCATAGATAATCGAGGGACTCATCGGGAACAGATTCCCTCCCGGTATGCTCCGCAAGCAGTTTAAGCGCTTCTTCCCGTGGCAGGTCTCCCTCGCGGACAAGCACGCTGAGTTCAAAGCTTACCATGGGATAGCCGAAGACCTGTCGGTAAAGGTACTCGGCCGCATCGTGAACGGCGCAGTCGGCATGGGTGAGAATTCCCGACCTGTCGGGCCGTTCCCATCCGAGCTCTTTCTCGAGCTCGTCCATCATCGCGCCTTCATCGTAGTACTGATAGAGAAAGTAGCCGAGGAATTCAGGAATCATCGCGGCATCCCGGAGTTCGTCGGTGGGGGGGAAGAACTCGTCATAGAATCGCTGGCGCATGACCCGGTTAGGCATGGCGATGGAAATGAAGCGCTCGATTTTCATCCTTGCCTCTAAAGTGGCTTGAAGATTTTTCTCCCGTTCGTACGGGGAGATATTGAGTTTAACAAAAGGCAGGAAGGCGTCGGGGCTTCCCGCCAGAAGTTCCCGGAACATCTGTGAGCGGCTCCGCCCGTGGACGACGAGTGGTATCTGACGCTCGAATGCAATCTTGTAAGAGAGGGCGTAGGATGAGTAGGAACAGCCCGGGCATGGTGTCCCGAACCATCTGACGGCTTGTTCATAAAATCTCTTATGGATGTCCCAGTCGACCTCGTAGAAGAAGTGCTCGATGCCCAACCGCTCTGCCACCAGGCGGATATTACTCCTGGCGTAATCGGTTAGGAAACCATTGTCGAAGGTGAAGCCGAGACACTTGAGCTTCTTCTTTCTAACCAGCTGAAGTGCGATCCAGGAACTGTCTTTGCCGCCGCTCAATCCTATCAGACAATCGTAGGGATACCGGCCCCGCACCCGCTCGAAGCGCTCATCTCCCAGGGCGGACAGGGCCTTGAAATCCGTAAGCCGCGTCCGAAGCCGCTCGTAGGTGTGACAGTAGTTACAGATACCGTTGGCATCGAAGTGGATATTCCTGTAGATGCCGGGCAGCACGCATCTCGTGCACAATCGCATGCCATTTCTTCCTTATTGATCGGTCGTTTCCGATGGTGCGGAGGTATGAATTACCATAGCAGAAAAAGGCTGTCGGGCCAAATGTCCCGGATCCGTGTTCGATTCACGGTGTACCGCTCCGGCGCCGGCGCAACAAGGTCCTGTAGTGGCGGGCTTCCTCCATGGTGGGAAAGCGGCGGGGTTTGTCGACCGGCGTCTGCGTCCTCGGGCGGAATTTATCCCGGCCCAACAGGTCGACGGCTTTCCACAGCAGGGCGGGCGCCTCCGCAAACAGGCGCCGCGCTACCTTCGGGTACGGCCAGGTAGAGGGGATATTGTCGAACTCCTGCTGAAAGATTATATCTCCCGTGTCTATTCCGTCATCAACCATATGGATCGTGACTCCGTAGCGGGGGTTCTCGTCGGCGTGTGCCCAGAAGGATGCCAGTCGGCCGCGGAAGTTCGGCAGCAGCGATGCATGCCGATTGATAAAGCCCAGCCTCGGAATGCTAAGAACTTCTTTCTTCAGTATCTTCTCCGACTGGTTGAGCACGACATGTGGAGCAGTGCTCCTGAGCAATGTGAGAAACTCCGGATCATTTGGATCTTTGACATGGTAAACCGGGATTTTCAATTTCCGGGCTAGGCGCTCCACGCTGCGCGGGTCGCGGCGGCCCAGAAACCCGGCACGCAACCGGAGCAGAAGGCCGGAGAAGAAATACCTTGGCTCCAAGATCAGCCAGAAAATCCGCAGGGAGTTCAGGCGCTGCCTCTGCGTTTTTATCTTCTCCCCCGCGCCGCGACTGCCGGCAATGAATACCGCAACAATCCTGCCCGGCTGCCTTTTAATCACCTCCTGCAGAAAGGGGCTCATCAAGACGGGCTCCTCCTGGCACAGGATAGCTATTTTCATGCGGAGTGCTCCCACCGTTCCCGCGTCTTGAAAATCCTGCCTGGATTCAGTCCCCATATAGTACCTCTTACCGTGGAATGTGTTCCTGCAAGAGACAGTACAGACATATCGGCTGCGTTGTCAAGACCCTCGCCGGGATGGTGTACCGAGCGGGAAAATCTGTTCGAAACCCCGTAGCCCGGTATTATTGACATAGCTGTTATGCGTGCCGTAAGATTGCTGGAGGACACCGCCTGCGGTGCTTATCAACTGCCGTGGTGAGCAAGTAGTCTGAAATGAAGAATCCCACAGAGGTTAATGTCGCGGACCTTTTCTTACGACACACGGTTGAGCGACCCGAGCGAATCGCGCTCGAAATCCCCGCCGTCTGGGAGCAGGGCGAGGTCGTAAGCTTCCATCGGGTGACATTCGGCGAACTGGGAGAACGTGTAGCCGGACTGTCGGCAGGGCTCAGGGCCAGGGGCCTGAAATTCGGGGATAGGGTGGCACTGATGTTCCCGGTTTCCGTAGAACTCTACGCGACGACCATCGCGCTTCTGGCCAGCGGGATGGCGGTTGTCCTTGTTGGCACGGGAGCGGGGCTGCCCCGGGTTATGAAGGCTATCCGAGCAGCGCGGGTCAGCGCCATCATCGGCATGGACGCCCTGCTCTGCCACCGCTACTGGATGCCCTCTTTATGGGGTATCATGAAATTCTCTATTGATTCCAGGGGACTTTTCTTAAAGCCGTTCGAACTCCTTCAGGGGGAGCCTGACCGACCACTTTCTGTTGTTCCCTGTCGTCCAGACGACCACGCCCTCATCACGTTTACCTCGGGTAGCACCGGGGTACCCAAGGGCGTGGACCGTACCCACGGTCTGCTCCTTGCCCAGCACCGGGCCCAGAGCGGCGAGTTTCCCGAAAGAGAGGACGACGTGGATATGCCAACCTGGCCCGTGATGGCTCTACACAATCTTTGCTGCGGAATCACCACGGTGATTCCCCCGATTGACCTGGGGGCACCGGCAACCGCGAACGGTGCGCTGGTGCTTAAACAGATCAACGCCCGGGGCGTAACCCGCATTAGCGGTTCTCCTGCATACATGGAGCGGCTTGCCGATCACATGGAGGCCAGCGGAGATCGCGCACCTACTGTTCGACAGCTCTTTGTTGGTGGAGGCCCCGTACCGCGTCCCCTGATAAAAAGGATTCGCGGGCTTTTTCCCGGTGCGGAATGCAGGGTGCTTTACGGCTCTTCCGAGGCCGAGCCGATAGCGACCGTATTAATGGACGAAATCCTGGAAGCCGATGGTGAGGGCTTCCTTGTCGGTTATCCATCGAAAGCGATAAGCATGGCCCTCATCAAGCTGTCAGACTGCGCCATAGAGCTGGACGGGGGGGGGCTCGAGTCCTATCTCGTCGCGCCCGGAGAATGCGGTGAGGTAGTGGTTAGCGGTGCTCACGTTTGCGGGCGTTATTTTGAAAATACCGCCGCGGACAGAGAGAACAAAATCAACGACCCGGCCGGTATGGTCTGGCACCGGACAGGCGATGTTGGCTACCTTGACAAGGAAGGCCGTCTATGGCTGACCGGGCGGCGAAAGGATATTGTCCGTTGTCGGGGGCGCCTCGTGCACCCGTTGCCCCTGGAGGCCTGCATGGACAGCGTGCAGGGAGTACGGCGGTCCGCCCTTGTAGCATTGAACTATGAGCCGGGCGGGGTGGTACTGATCCAGCTCGTTCCAGGCGCCCCGGAGGCCGGCACAGTGAGGAGGGTCAAAGCGTTTCTCGAGGAGAGGGGCCTTGCCGATATCGATGTCAGGACAGTCTCAACTATCCCTGTGGACCGCCGGCACAACACCAAGATCGATAGAGGGGCCCTGCGGAACATGGCGGCAGCTGGAAAATGAGCAGTCACGGTTAAGGAAAGAGGAGAGCCGGATGTTGTCGGAAAGAAGATGCGGTACGCTCACGATAAGCTCGCCGTTTTACAGGCGTCTATATGCCTACCTGCGTGAGCGGTTTCCCCCTCTCCGTTTTGGCCTTCTGATCATCTGCTTTTACTCCGCAAACCAGTTTCTTGCGTCCGCGCTCGCTCATCCGGGCACATCCATGAGGTATACCGTTGACTCGCTCCTCGGTGCCGTAACCGTTTTCTGCATCTTCTTCCTGCTGCGCGTATCAGATGAACACAAGGATTATGCCGAGGATGCACGTCTTCACCCGGGCCGGGTTCTCCATAGGGGACTGATCAGTCTCGCCGATTTAAGGATGCTCGGCGCCCTGGGAATGGGCACGGCGTTCGTTCTGAGCGCTGCCCGCGGGGTGGCGCCCTTCGCCGCCGTGGTGATTGCGCTCGGCTTTTCGTTCCTGATGCTCAAGGAGTTCTTCAGCCGAGACTGGCTGAGGGGTCATTTCCTTCTGTACGCCGCCGCCCACATGCTGATTATGCCGTTGATAGCGCTGGTTGTGTACAGTTTTACCACGGGGGACTATCCGTGGACTGCGCCCGGCTGGTTCTGGCTCTACGCATTCGTCCGCTTTTTCCTCTTTTTCGACTGGGAAATCTCCCGCAAGGTCCGCTCTTCGGCTGAAGAAATAGAGGGCGTGGACGGCTATAATAAGACATTAGGACCCTATGGAGCGGTATATGCCGTGCTGGTGCTGAGATTGATCAGCACTGTAATGGTCGCAGCCGTTGGCTTCCATCTTTGTCTGAGGCCCTGGTTTTATCTGATACCGATTACACTATATGGGCTTTCTCTGGTAAGCTGTGTGCGATTTCGTTTGAGCACGGGCCCCAGGGCCGCGAAGATCATGAAAGTATACGCCTCCGTGTATTTGGTCGCGTTTGACTTGGCGCTGATCTTCGGGATTGCGGGCCTGTACGGATTCGGTTTGAGGCCATGATTTCCGACGATCTGATCATCTACTGCGGTCATGAGGATTTAGCAGCTGCGGCTCCTTTGATAGGTGCCAAAGGTCTGAATCTGCTTCGCCTGCAGGCGATGGGCCGGCCCGTTCCGCCCTGGTACTCCGTTACGGTTAGGGCTTTTCGGACTGCCATGAGGAAGTCCGGCATTGATCGGCGCATAGGCGTTGCGCTCGATATGGTGGAGGGGGGCGAGGGGACCGGGGCCGCGCTTTCGGAGATTCGTGATGAGATCGCCCGAGTGCCTTTACCGGAGAAGTTGAGGTCGTTAATCCTGGAGGCGTACCGCCGCTCCATGGGCGAGGACGCCTACGTGGCAGTTCGCTCTTCGGCCTCGGACGAGGACAATCCCGGGCAATCATTCGCCGGCTTGCATGACAGTTTCCTTTATGTGAAGGGCGGGGAGGAGGTTCTCTTTGCAGTGAGGAGGGTATGGGCGTCGGCGTACAACGAGAGGGCTATCGCCTACCGCCTGGAGAACGGCCTTTCCTGCCGGTCTATCGGCGTGGCTGTGATTATACAGGAGATGATCGAAGCCTCGGTCAGCGGGGTTATGTTCACGGTGAACCCGGTCTCCGGTGACCTCCATGAAATCGTGATCAGCTCGGTGTACGGGGCGGGGGAGGGTTTGGTCAGCGGGGGGCTCGATGCCGATACCTTCACGGTCAGGAAGGAAGACCTGTTCATCACGCCTCAAATAGCCGATAAGCGGGAGCAGGTGGTTCCGGACGGCGATTCCGGACGCGGCGTGAAGACCGTGCCGGTGCCGGAAGACAGGCGTCGCGCAGCAAGCTTGACGGATGAACAGGTCCGGCAGCTGGCCCGGGCCGGCCTTGCGATAGAGAGGGCTTACGGACGGCCGCAGGACATCGAGTTCTCGCTCGACAGGGACGACGTCCTCTATTTGCTCCAATCGCGCCCTGTCACCACCGTTGAGGAGTTCGGCCCCGCCGCCGGAAATCGCCTCGTCTGGGACAATTCCAATATAATCGAGAGTTACTGCGGCGTTACCACTCCCATGACTTTCAGCTTTATTCGCCACGCTTACACGATCGTTTACCACTGTTTTGCGGAGGTGATGGGTGTTTCTCCGAAGATAGTGAGGGCCAACAAGGTGATGTTTGAAAATATGCTCGGCCTCTTCCGGGGGCGGGTGTATTACAACCTGTTGAACTGGTATCGCCTTGTACGGCTCTTTCCCGGTTTCAACTATAACAGGCAGTTCATGGAATCAATGATGGGTGTCAAGGAACCGGTCAAGTTCGAAGAGGAATATCTGCACCACGGTTTTTTAAGGAAGTATTTCATGGAACTGCCGAAGCTGGCCCGCCTGCTGGCCCGGTCCATTGCTAACTTCGCCCGTATCAACTCGCTGACCTCCCGCTTCGAAGACCACTTCCGGAAGCATTACTCCAGATGGGTGGAGATGGACTTCAGGCAGAAACGGCCTCACGAGCTGATCGCCATATACCGGGATATGGACAGAACACTGCTATGGAACTGGAGGGCCCCGATAATCAACGACTTTTTTGTGATGTTTTTCTACGGAGTTCTCAAGAAGCTGTGCGTGAAATGGTGCGGGGATCAGAGGGGTTCCCTGCAGAATGACTTGCTCTGCGGCGAGGGGGGGATAGAGTCAACGGAGCCCACGAGGATGCTGTTGCATCTGGCCGGCCTGGCACAGGGGAACGATGACTTACGTACCCTGATTTTGGGCGAGCCGGCCGGCAAGCTTGTCGGACTTATCGCCGGAGATTCCCGGTTCGGGGAGTTCTCGGAGGAGCTGGAACGCTACCTCGCGCTGTATGGGTTTCGCTGCATGAACGAATTGAAGCTCGAGGAGTACTCGCTGCACGACCGGCCGGAATTCATTTATACGATTATAAGAAACTACTTGTCGCTGGATAATGCCCGGGCCCTGGACATCGAGGTGATAGCTCAACGGGAGCGGAGGATTCGGCGGGATGCGGAGGAGAGGGCTTTTTCGGCTGTCGGAAAATTGCCTTTCGGATTTTTCAGGAAAATCGTCTTCCGCCGGGTCCTCAGGAACGCGCGAGTGGGTGTCAAGAACCGCGAAAACATGCGTTTCGCCCGCACGAGGATTTATGGCCTTCTGAGGGAATTAATCCGGGCGCTTGGCGGATGCCTTGCCCGGGAGGGCATATTGAAGGACCCTGAGGATGTCTTCTATCTCACCCTGGATGAATGTGCTGATTACATCCAGGGCACAGCCGTCACGACAAATCTTTCCGCGCTCGCTGAATTGAGGCGGATAGAATTCGATGCATACCGTGCCGAGGAGGAAAAAGCACCGGATGACCGTTTTGAAACGTACGGCATGGCGTATAACAGGAACTTGTTCAAGGGTGCCGTCGATGACCTTCAGCCGTCCCGTGACGGAGTGCTGCGCGGGACAGGGTGCTGCCCGGGGGAGGTAACCGGACCCGTCAAGGTGTTGAGGACGCCCCGTGACGACATGCGTTTGTCGGGGGAGATCCTCGTCGCGGAGCGCACCGATCCTGGCTGGGTCCCCCTCTATCCCTCCGTTTCCGGCCTGCTGATCGAGCGCGGCAGTATTCTCTCCCATTCAGCCATCGTTGCGCGCGAGATGGGGATACCGACAATCGTGGGGATCCCCGGTCTCATGGCCGCGGTCACAACGGGACAGACAGTCAGGATGAACGGCGCGGCGGGGACGGTGGAGGTCGTGAGGGGGTAGGATCAGGGTCGCCACTGGGGTGTGAGCCCAGAGAGCTGCAGGCAGATGATTGTGCCCGCGGCTGCAAAGGTCAGTATAAGTCTCGAGGCGCTCCAAGCATAATGACGGGCTGATGCCGCGTTCCCTCCCATTAACCTGTCGTTTATAAAAGCTGCCGGGACGGTCACCAACAGCAGGGCCGCCGGGGCGCTCGGCGGCACGCCCGGCGACACCAGCCACGGTACGACCGCCACTGTTCCCCACGCGATCGCTCCGGTACAGAGCGCGCCGATGGCCCGTCGCGGTCCCTTGTGTGGACGCGCAATCATGAGGTGGTTCCACAGGCTGAAGGAGAGAATGACCGCCAGCGCGGCGATGAATGGGCCGTAGAACAGGGCGGACATGTTCAGCATGTTGCCGGCCATGAGCAGGATGAGAGGTATTATCAAGGCGCGGGAGGCGAGTCGCACCTTCAGGGGGGGCCTCGCTTCCAAGGGGAGCGGGAAGAAAAACCATGAGCCGAGGTATGCGAAGATTCCCAGTAGAATAGGCAGGGCCCAGAGCTCGGAGCCCAGCGACCACGCACCGTAGGTGAACAACACCAGTGCAATAGTCGCTCCGACGTTGAAGGAGCGAACGCGCCACACCAGGAGGCTTACACACAAACAGAGTCCGGCCAGGCTCAAGTTCTGATACACGACCTCGGTCAGGGGCTTGGATGTAATTTTAGAGAGAATTACGCAGACTCCCAGCGGCACAAAGAGGTTGTCCGCCCCGCCGAGCGAGATCGCCTCGAAGCCCGTGACCAGAACGGCGACCAGCAAGGCGGCCAGAACGCAGGTTGCGCGGGGAATATCCGTCATGAGCAGCATCGGCAGGTGTATGGCGAGAAAGGCTAATACCAGAAAGACCAGTGAGCCTTCCAGGCTCTTGTGGTCGTCCTCGACCTCGTAGTACATCGATCCGTAGCGGCTCCCGATCAGCCCCGCAAAAGCGTCCGCGACGGCCAGGACGAGCACGGAGGCAGTGTAGAGCCATGGCTGGTTGTGTGCAATGAGGAAGATCAGGAAGATAGAAAGCGGGTAATATTCACTGCCCCTGGTTTTTCTGCTCACCCCGTGGAGGCTCTCGAGCAGGCGTGTCCTTTTGCCGATCGCGAATGTCAGCGAGTACGCTGCAGCCATTACCAGCACCACCAGGGGGGATTGGATACACCATGGGAATGCCAAGCATATCATACCCCCGCAGAGGTGAACCAGCTTGCGCGTCCATTCGGGGTTGGCTTTCCCGAGCCGTCTCCATGATTCAGCGGCGATAAGCAGGAAGAGAAAAGCCGCACTGAGGACGGCGGCGCTTATCAGGTCGTTTCGTAGTGTCATCGCACGATATATTAATGCTTAACTTCTTCGACCACGAAGGCCGTATAAAAGAATGCCCTGTCGCGTTGGAGCAGCTCGCCGGATATATCTGCCAGCGGCGTCACTCTGTCATTGAATTCGCGGGGGCACGAACGCGGTACCAGCATGTTCCAATAGGCCAGTCGCGCGCCCGGGCGCGCGGCGCCCAGCAGCTCTCCATATATTGTACTGCACGTCCCGGCATCGAGATATTCAAAGATATCCGAGAGGTTGAAACCGTCGAATCCCCTCCCCCGGTGAATTAACGCCGCCTTCTCCACCGGTTCCCGGCAGATGGTCAGTCTTTCCAGGCTGTCCCTGAGCCTATCGAAGCGTTCAGCTTCGAGGTAGGGGGGCAGACAACGCGTGAAGTTCCCGTTCAGTATGTAGTCGAGGTACGGGTTCTGGTCTGTCGGCAGTTCCGTGAGCGCGTGGCGCGTTCTCTGCAGGATGCGGTCCGATACTGAGCCCTCCACGTGGCGGAAGAATTCCGGGTCCCTTCCGAGCCGCCCCATGACAAATCGACCGAAGAATACACGGAACAGCAGCCGCCACCGGAGGTTGTTCCATACACTGTTGTAGAAGTCGTGCCTGTCGGATTTCACCCTGGGTTCCAGGAGACGGGCGACCTTTCTGCGGCTGTGAATTAGAGGGAGGATGCACGTTCGAAAGAGGCGAAAATAGTTCTCGAACTTTCCGGCATGAATGATGCCCCCGGTGATACTGTTCTGGTTTCTGTCCCAGTAGTCGCGGGAGGCCTTCGAGATGTCGGATTTGACCAGCTCATATACGGCAAGGCGGTTCTTGGAGGGGCGAACGCCCAGGAAAGAGAGGACCTCTCCGTGGTCCAGTTTGCGGATGGCAGCCGCCTTGATTTCCACACATGCCACCTGCGGGGCGCTCATGTCCGTTGCGACGACCTCCGCCCCATCGGCTAGAAGGGCAAAAGAATTGTCGCCGCCCGAGGCGACGGAAAGGATACGTTTTCCGGGGGCGGGATTCAGCGCCTCTCGGAGAATGTCGGCGTCCTCCCAGCAGTTTGCATAGCGTATGAAATCAAATTGAACGCGATGATCGAGACGCTTCATGTGTGTCAGGTGCGCTTCCTGCCGTATTTCGCGTGAGCAGAAGCGAATTCCCCCGTTGCAAGTGCGCTGATAATCGACAGCTCTCCCGCGAGCACGGCCGCCGCACAGATTTCCGCGAACTTACCGGCGCGCCCGTCGCCGTAGCAATCAATCATTTCCAGGCATTCGCGCGCGGTGGGAAGATGCGTTCCGCCCCCCACGGTTCCGACAATCATGTTGGGAAGTGTGACGGACATGTAGAGGTTTCCGCCTGATGTGATGTCAATCCGTGTCAAACCAATGGACGCTTCGGAGACGCATGCGACATCCTGCCCGCAGGCGATAAAGATGGCCGCCAATGCATTTGCGTAATGGCCCTGCACGCCGATTGAGCCGCTCTGGGCTCCTCCGAGAACAGAGATATGCCAGTAGCGGAGCATCTCGTCCGGTTCGATGTGAAGAAAACGTTTCATAATCGAGCGTGGGATTATCGCCTCGGCCACTACCTTTTTTCCTCGGGCATACAAGAAAGAACGCATTGTCGCCTTCTTGTCCCCTGAGAGGTTGCCTTCTACGTACCATCTGGAAGGTTTAACGGGAGCACGTTCGACCAGGTGTCGGCAGATCGCGTCTGTGGCGAGCGTCACCATGTTCTGCCCGGAGGCATCACCCGTAGTGAACTCGAAGTTCAGGTAGACCTCCTTGCCGATCAGGGATGTGCGGATGTCAATCAGCCTGCAATGGCGTGATGTCCGGCCAACGACTTCCTGCAGCGATTCAAACTGCGGCAGTACCCACGCAATGAAGCGCCCTGCCTCGGCCATCGAGTTGAATACGAAACAGGGCGCGCGGCCGACGGATTCCGTGAGTAACAGCGCCGAGACTCCGCCGGAGTGGCTGGCCACGTAGGAGCCACGGTTGTACGAAGCCACGAGGCTCCCCTCGGTTGTTGCCATGGGAACGTAGAAATCGCCGTGGGCATTTGTGCCGTTGATACGGAGCGGGCCGATAACGCCCACGGGTATACGGGCGAAACCGACGAGATTTTCGATGTTGCAATCCAGTTTGGCCGGCTCGATTTCGGCCCCATTGCCGGATAACTGCTTCAGGCGGATGTTCTGATTCCTCAACACGTCCCGCCTTTTCCGGAGGCCTTTCTTCGTGTGATCATTTCCTGCAGGGAGCCGGGGAGGCAGTGGTTCATCTTCCGGCAGCCGAAGGGCAAGAAGTTTGCTCCACTCTCCGGGTGTGGATCCTTTTAACAGTCGATCATGGATCGACATTGCTGTTTTTCTCGATACACTCATTAATAAACCCCCGCGAAGTCTCCTTGTGGATGAATCGGTGCCTCGTCCTTGTTTCTGGCAGCCTGCTATCCGGTGAAAACGGAATCTGTTCTTTTGTAATTAGCGGGAATCTGCTGCTCCCGTCTACCCCCTATACATTATAAGACCCGGCTCCAGTTGGGACAAAGGATAGTTGCCGACTGTCTTTCAAAGGCCGGAGAATGATCTGTCCTCTCACGGCTGTGCCTCATGCCTTTCCAGGCTTGGTGCCGGAAATTTCCTTCCGCTTGCCCTCGAGAATCTCAACGACCATGGCCCGGATGTCGTCGTAAGCCGGCTCGCCCTTGAAAAAGCCGTACGTGCGGTGCTCGCAGCCCCACTCTCTGAAGAATGAGCTTCCCGCTCATTTCACTTCCTGTGCGTCCCGGTTCCCCGCCCCGCCTGCGCGGCCGGAACCGGCATCTTTCAGCATCGTGGCGATCTCTTGTGCACCCAATTCTTCCGCTATATCACGAGCCGTCCGGCCTTTGTTGTCCCGTATTTCTAAATCAGCCCCATTTTCAATCAGGAGCTCGACCATCTTCATGTTCCTGGCCCTTACCGCGTACATGAGGGCTGTCCAGCCGTCGCTCTTTTTCCCCCTAAAATCCGATTCCGGAATTTGTGTCAGGTCTTTGGCCACCACCTGATGGCGCTGTATCGCCGGAGACCCCCAGTACGGCCAGCACCCGCTGTTCTTCGCGTTCACGTCCGCGCCCTCTTCGATAAGGAGCCGCGCCACGCCCAGCCGTCCCTCTCCCCGGCGCAGTAAAAGTGAGGTGAGAGCTGCGGCCATCAGGGGCGTACCCCCTTCCTTCCCCATTGAGTTCACCTCCGCCCCGTTCTCGATCAGGATTTTCGCCGTGTCCTCGGCGCCGCCGAGTGCCGCGTCCATCAGAGCTGTGGTGCCGTCCCTGTCTCGCGCGTTGACGTCGGCCCCCTTTTCGATGAGGAGCAGCACCACGTCCGAATGTCCGCGTCCCGCTGCGGCCATCAGGGGCGTACCCCCTTCCTTCCCCATCGAGTTCACCTCCGCTCCGTTCTCGTCCTTGGTGCCGAGCATCGCGTCCATCATGACTGTCCCTACGAACCTCTCGCTGCCTTTTTTGTTCACGTCCGCCCCTTGAGCCAGCGCCCTTCGGGCCGCCTCTACATCGCCCTCCCGGGCTGCCTTTCTCAGGTCTTCATCGGTGTCCGCATAAACCGCCGCCGCCGCGAAAACGACTGACAGGATAATTGAAAACACGGCGCTTAAAGCAATCGTAAAAGTTCCTCTTTTGCCTTCTCTCATAATTCCGACTCCCTAGTTTTAAAAATTACTTAGCCACCGTATACCTCTATATGGTCTATTTATCCATCGTCTTACAAATACTCCATATAAATTAAGTATCCCGCACGAACTCCTTGTTAATTAAATCCAGCAAGCAGCCTACCCCGGTATTTACCGGGACGTATTATACTATTGGTAAGAAACGCACTTAAAAGTTTACCCGCCTCAGGAGGGTGTGCGCCTACCGGAAGAAGACCCGCAAATCGATGCCGCCATGTGTTGTACAATCGTTATTGTAGTGAAAAAACATCAGTGTAATCTGTGCGGTCATATGCCCTTATACCAGATATATCGGCCAATTAAAAATAACACCCATGCGGCAACAAGCAATATTATGATTACTAATGAGAGCCTATAGCGAACGCTTCGATGACCCTCTTCTGTTCCCAGTGAAATAATCCCGGCAGATACACAACTGAGCGCTCGTGAATTATATTGCAGTGACGGGATGGAAAATTCGAGGGAGTTATCAGTCCTGGATACGATGGTCACCTGCTGTTCGCGGATGGCCTCTGCGATGACGGAAAGCACATCTTCCTCGGTATCCGGGAGCCTAACCGTATCTTCGATCTCGTATATCATTTTACAGCACCTGCAAGATTCCCCGGCCAGCGAACGAACTACATACGTTCCGGCGGTTATTTCGTAACGCAGAGCTACTTAAAGAGGTCGCGGAGGCTGTACTTCTTCATCTTCTTCTGGAGGGTGACGCGGGATATGCCGAGGAGTCTGGCTGCATGCGTGACGTTTCCGCCCGTCCTCTTGAGGGCCATCACGATAGTGCTCTTTTCGGACTCCTCGCCCGCGCTCTTGAGCGAGAACTCACCCTCCGCGGGAAGCTCTTCGAGCGCTATGTCCCCCGGCGAGAGAATCTCCGACGAGGCCATGAGGACGGCCCTCTCCAGGGTGTTTGAGAGTTCCCGGACGTTTCCCGGCCAGTCGTGGTTCACGAGGAGCTTCAGGGCGGCTTTGTTAAGGCCCCTGACGTCTTTTGAGAACTCTTCGGAGTACTGCCCGATGAAGTAGTCCGCGAGCAGGGGAATGTCTTCCTTCCTCTCCCTCAGCGGCGGCACCGTTATCGGGATGACGTTGAGCCTGTAGAAGAGGTCTTCACGGAAGCTCCCTTCCTTCACTTCCCTGGCCAGGTTCTTGTTGGTGGCGGTGATTATCCGCACGTCGACTTTGATCGGGTCTTTTCCCCCGAGCCTCATTATCTCCTTATCCTCGATTACCCTGAGCATCATCGACTGGGTCGTCAGGGGGATCTCCCCTATCTCGTCCAGGAAGAGCGTGCCGCCGTGCGCCTGCTCGAACCTTCCCGTCCTGCGGGAGACGGCGCCAGTGAAGGCGCCTTTCTCGTGGCCGAAGAGCTCGCTCTTCAGGAGGTCCCCGGTCAGCGTCGCGCAGTTGACCGCTATGAAGGGCGCGTCGCTCCTGCCGCTCAGGCTGTGGATCATCTGGGCGACCAGCTCCTTGCCCGTGCCGCTCTCTCCCTGAATGAGGATCGTTGAGTCGGACGGGGCTATCTTCCTGATCGTGGAGTAGATCTCCAGCATCGGGCCGCTACCCCCGATGAGGGGACCGAAGCGGTCGATCCGGGCATGAGGGGCGGGGAGTTCCTCTTCCCTTTCCGCGATGCGCGCGAGGGCCGAGGCGAAGCTCGTCGTGATTATCTCCAGGAACCGCTTTTCTCCCGCTGTGAGTGCTTTTTTACCCCCGGGGCCCCTCAGGAGCAGGAAGCCCTTGCCCGGACCTTTGCCCAGCGGAAGTCCGGTGAGATCGTCGTTGGAACCTGAAACCGTTTCAGGAATATTCACGAAGCCCCTTCCTTTGCCGAGCAGTGAAACGATCCCATTTATTTTCTTATCTTCTATTATGACGGGAGCTCCCCCTCCCGTGTAGCCGGCGACTGAGTAGTTTTCTCCGACCTTCAGATAGAGCACGCCCGAACTGAGAGGGAGGCCGGCTGTAATGTTACCGAGAAAGAACGAGATAAGGCCCTCCGTGCTGTCGAGGTTTTCCTGACCCGAGACGAAGCGGTTGATGACGTCCACGAGCGTGACCTTGTCGGGGAAGAAGAGCCTGTGCAGGGCCTCGCGGGGGCGCCGGGGCCCTATCGGGCTCAGGAGGAAAGCCGCGCCGAGGATGCTGATTATGAATACCAGGGGCCTCATGCCGGGAAAATCCTGGAAGAGGCTGGAAATAAGGAGGTAGATGAGGTAGACGCAAACGAGGAACGCCGTCGTCCAGGCGGCGCGTACCAGGGAGTCCCTCAGGTCGAGTAGATGGTACGTGAAGACCGCCCAGGCGACGGCTGCGGAGAAGATGAGGCCGCCGAGAATGCTCAGGAATGGGTATGTGTCGAAGATAAGGATAAAGAGATAATCGAGGACGCCGAGGCCCAGGAAGGCCAGGAGACCGCCCAGTACGACGATCTCGCATTCCTTCCGGACGCCGTCGGGGGCCGTTCTTATGGACCGGGCAAGCAGGATAATACACCAGAGGAGAATGGTTATCAGGCTCGCGCCGAATATGAGGACGCAGGCGGCGCTCTCGATAAGGCCGGTGAAGACGAAAACGGCGCACCAGATAATGCTGACGGCGTAGGCTGTCAAGAGGGCGGGTGTCTTCCTCCCCGGGTCTGTCAGCCGGTAGATGAAATGGAGAAGGACGGAAGGGATGAGCGCCAGCGAGCACTGAAAGAGGACGGGATAGAGTGGCTCGGAGATAAAGGCGCTGCGATGGCTGTAATGGCTGAAGTTCCAGAAGAAGAGTACGGCGTTCATCATGAAGAAGGATCGGTAGAGGGAGTTCCTGCGGGTATGGGTCAGGGCCAGGAGGCCGAGGAAGAGGTTTAAGAGTATCCCTATGAATGAAAGATATCTCTGCAGTTCGTAACTCATTGTTCTGTTTAGAAACTGTTACGGTAGCCGCACTCTTTAGAGTGCGTTTTTCTAAGCGATCCGGTGCACAGGCTACCGTCGACTGAGTTTACTGAACTATATTAAGCCGTTTACCCGCCGTGCACAATACCCAAGAGGGGGGTCTGACCCCCTGCATTCCTTTGCAATTCCCTAACTGGATGCTGATTCAATCAGTCAAATGAATTAGTATCTTAATAATCCCGATGATCCGTGTTTATCTGCGTCCCTTTTTTATTTGCGTTGAGCCCTGTAATCAGTGGATAATTCAATAGAAAGGAGGGTTTTTGATATGAGGAGAGGATTCGTAGTTCTGTTGTTGGCCGTTGCATGTGTTTTTATCGCAACTTCCGCCATGGCCCAGATTTTTTCCGAGGCCCTGGGGAACCAGGTGTGGGACGAATACATTAACCGCTATATGAGGATAGCCAAGGAGAAGGGCGCCGCCGCAGCCACTGCGCGGAACCAGGAGACGCAGGGTCTTATCGCCCAGCAGCACGCCTTCCAGTCGTGGGGCGAGCTCAACACGCAGGCCGTCAAGGACCTGGGCGCCGAGAAGTGGAACGAGATAAGCAAGGCGAAGATGGCGGAGCTCAAGGCCAAGGTCGAGGAGTTGCAGGCCGGGTCGGGAAAAAAGGCCGCGGGTGCGGCCAAAGAGGCAGTCAAGAAGTTGCCACTTTCTTTCTAAAACCGGTTGTCCCTTTATAAAGGGTAATTGATCGAGCGCTGCTCCCCTGCGGGGAGCAGCGCTCTTCATTGCGTCAGACGGAGACGACTTCCTTGACCTCGGGGACCGATTCTCTCAGCTTTTTCTCTATCCCCTGCTTCAGTGTAATTTGAGCCATCGGGCATCCGCCGCAGGCGCCTGTCAGCTTAACCGAGACGATACCGTCTTCCGAGACGTCTACCAGCTCTACGTCGCCCCCGTCCGCCTGTAACATCGGCCTGATCTCTCCAAGGGCAGCTTCTACTTTCTCTCTCATGATTCTTCCTCCTCTTATTTGCTGCAATAGATTATCTGCGAACAGCCATTATAAGTGTGTCTGCATCAGTTTCAACAAAGAATAAAGCGAAAAACGAGAGCAGTGATTCGTTTTTCGTATCTCGTACGGCGTACAGCGTACTGCGTTAAAAAAGAAGTAGAGAATAAGAATAAATCGCACCTGATTCCTCTGATTATTATGTTATTTTTTTATTTTCAGGTAAATCAGGTTAATCAGGTGCTCATTCTATTTTTCTTTGGTCTTTATCTTATTTTTTTGTTTCTTTTTTCCGTTACACATTACACGTTACACGTCACACGTTCTTTCTTGTTTCTTCTTTTTCATTGAACATTGAGCATTGATTCTTTCATCCCTGTCAATTTTAGTATGAGGTTATACCAGCAAAGATAAGTGTAAGTGGCGAGAGGATGTTCTTAAGCTTTCAGGGATGAAAGAATATCTCCATCCCAGGTGAGCTTCAGGCGCGAGCGATTCTTTCCCAGGCCGCGCTTGATGGCGTAGGCGGCGACGAGGGGGAGCGATACAGAGGGCTCGACGAACGCCATCGCCCGGGTAGCTTTCTTGCTCACCTTTCCCCAGGACGTGGCCTCGGACAGGGTGCTGCCGCTCAGTCCCCCGTCAGTGGGCTGTGCGGTGGTGAGCTGGAAGGCGTACTTGTGGCCCCCGGTGTCCCGCCCGAATATGTAGGTCATGACGACGGAGTCGTTGATGTAGTTCTTCGGCACGCCCCCGGCGATGTAGGCGGCCGACGTTGCTTGCGATTTATAGACGATCTGGCTGATCTCGTAGTTGTCGCGGATGGGATCTATCGTGAAGCCCTTTCGACCGTCCTTGACCTTCCGGTGGTAGTGCTCCGTAAGGCCTATTCCGATGGATGAGTCGTTGAGTGCCGGGCAGAAGATTGGGACGCCGTACTCCGTGGCCGTTTTGAGTATCGACTTCTCATCGTCTATCTTGCCGCTCAGCAGCGATAGGAACTCCCTGCTCGAGTAATTTCGTTCTTCGAGTGTGTCGGCGAACCTGCCGATCCAGCAGTCCGTCTCCCAGAACTTCTCCTCGTCGACGTAGGTGTCGTAGATCCTGTCTATCAGGAGGTCCCTCAGGACGGAGTCGTCGGCATCCGGCGTCCCGGCGTAGTGCTTGAAGCCCCGCGCCTGGTAGATGTCCTGGTAGATGATGGCCCCCGTCGATACTACAACATCGACGAGGTTGTGAACGATCAGCGAGCGGAGTACCTCACGAAGACCGGCGGCGATAAGCGGCCCCGCAATGCCAAGGAGTATCGTGGGCCTGTCGGGATCGGTGAGCATTCCCTCGAAGACCTTCGCGCATCTTCCGACGTTCCGCGCCTGGATGGACATGCCGCTAAAGGCCTCGACGAGGTCCTCAACCGAGGACACCTTCTCCAGGTCAACGGCCTCGATTGGAGTTGAGAGGACGGACTCCTTCTCCTCCCTCAGCTTCTCGTCTATTCTTAGCTCGAATCCCTCTTCCATCGTTTCTCCTTAAAGGCCCTTTTCTACACCAACATAACTGATAAATCAATACTTCAATATTCGGAGAAGGGGGATATGCTGTTTTGAATTAGCAAGAAAGGGGTCAGACTTGCGCTATCAACTATTAACATGGCTTAATAACAAACCGTAGTTGATAGCGCAGGTCTGACCCCCATGTGAGGCGTTAGACGGGATTAACAGGATAGAAAAATATCCTATTGCACGGTAGATTGAATTGGTAAAATGAAAACATGGAAACAGGAAAGAACGTGTAACGTGGGACGAAAAGAAGAAACAAGAAAGAACGTGTGACGTGTAACGTGTAACGGAAAAAAAGAAACAAGAAATAAGATAGAGACCAAAAATAGAATTAGCACCTGATCCGTTTAGCTACGCTCAGGACAAGTTGAACCTGATTACTCCGAAAAAATAAGAAATCAGGAATATCAGAGGGGCCAGAAAGAACGTGGAATGTTAAAAGGCTTACGGGATACGCTTCACGATTCACGAACAACGAATTAACAGGGAGGGGGTTATGAAGAGGATATTGGTGGTTCTGGCAGTTTGTATTATATCCGTAGTTGCGACGCAGGCTTTTGGACAGAGGGGGCAGCGCGTCGAGCGCAGGCAGGGTGCGGTACAGCGCGGCCGGCACAACCGTTACGAAGACCAAAGGAGCGATATCAAGGATCGGCAGGCCGCGGATGAAGCAGCGGCGGAAGCCGCGAAACTGCAGAAGAGCGCTCAGACGAAGGCGACATCACAGCAGACATTGCAGCGGTCCGCTACCGGGGCACCGCAGATGACCTCCGTCCAGATGCAGCAGAGGATGATCCTCATCAACACCCAGCTCAAGAAGCTCGAGCAGGACAAGGCGGCGGCTGTCGGGGCGGCCAGGTCCGCGGAGGAGATCGCGGCTTTCGACGCGCAGATGGAGAGCCTGAAGCAGGAGGCTGCCGGATTGAGGGCGTCTCTGGGCCTTCCGGCGGAGTAACCCCCATCACTATGAATGAAGATTGACGATTGAAGATTGACAATTGAAAGAAAAAGAAACAAGAGAGAACGTGTAACGTGGGACGGGAAAAAAGAAACAAGAGAGAACGTGTAACGTGTAACGTGAAACGTGGAACGGGAAAAAAGAAACAAGAAAGAACGTGGGACGAAAAAAAGAAACAAGAAATAAGATAAAGACCAAAGAAAAATTGAATTAGCACCTGATCCGTTCGGCTATGCCCTTCGACAAGCTCCCCTCGGCGGAGTTTATACTGAGCGTAGTCGAAGTGCTCGGGATCTTTGTCAGGACTATAGCTTCCCTTCGGCTGCACTTTGCATAAGCTCCGTCAAATCCACCAGGTGCTATTTTTTTCTTTTTTTCAGATAACGCAGTACGCGATACGCAATACGCAGTACGAGGAAAGTCATGGTAAAGGCGATCGGGCTTCTATCCGGCGGGCTGGGCAGCATGCTGGCCGTGAAAGTTATACAAGAGCAGGGGATAGACGTCCTCGGCGTTTCATTCAGAACGCCCTTTTTCGGCGCGGATAAGGCCCGTTCCGCCGCTGAGGTCCTGGGTATAGAACTCGAGGTTATGGACATCACGGGGGAGCACCTTGAAATGGTCAAGGACCCCCCTCACGGCTACGGCAGGAACATGAACCCCTGCATAGACTGTCACGCGATGATGTTCAATCACGCGGGCGGGCTGATGGAGAGGACCGGCAGCGACTTCATCTTCTCCGGGGAGGTCTTGGGGGAGCGACCGATGTCCCAGAACAGGCAGGCCCTGTCCGTCGTGGCCCGGGGGTCGGGCTACGGCGATTACATCGTAAGGCCCCTCAGCGCGCGCCTCCTCCCAGTCTCGGCGCCCGAGGAGAAGGGACTCGTTAACAGGGATCTCCTCCTCGATATCAGCGGCAGGTCGAGGAAGCCGCAGATGGAGCTGGCGGCAAGGTACGGCTTTACGGATTATCCGAATCCGGCCGGCGGGTGCCTCCTCACAGACCCGGGGTTCTCCGCGCGGCTCAGGGAGCTCGAGGAGAAGGAGCCCTCCTTCACCGCCCGCGACGTCGAGTTCCTCAAAGTCGGCCGCCAGTTCAGGCTCCCGGGAGGCGCCAAGCTCGTGGTAGGGCGGAAGCACGCCGAGAACGAGAGGCTCCTGGAGCTTGCGCGTGTCGGGGATATCGTCATCAAGGCGGACGGCTACGCCGGCCCGGTTTGCGTGATCCCCGGGGGAGAGGCAGGCGGGGATATCGAGAAGGCGGCATCCATCTGCCTCAGGTACAGCGACGCGCCCGGGGACAAGGAGAAACTCGCCGAAGTAAGGCGCGGCGGGGATGTCCGCATGTTAAGGGTCCGGCCGTGCGATCAGGCCGACGTCGACTCCGTCCGGATAGGGGTTTAACCCTCTATCTTGATGGCGTCTACGGGGCAGTTCTCCGCCCCCTCTTTGGCATTCTCCTGCGCTTCTGTCGGTATCTCGCCCACCTTGACTACGGCTTTGTCCTCGGCCATTTCATATACCTCGGGACAGGTGTCCACACAGAGTCCGCAGCCTATGCAAGCATCCGCGTCAATAACAGCCTTCATGCCTCTACCTCCTCGGGAGTTTATTTTCCGTAAGTGTAGGAAAAATCCCGCTCCCGGTCAATTCGTATCTCGTTGCCGATTTTCCTTGTTATATCGCAACGCGGGCATAGAATTGGAATATATGAACGCCCGCGAGAGAAAGCTCATAGACAAGCTCGTACGGATAGCCGGCGAGATATCCCGGGGTGAGTACTCCAGGAAAATGACCGACATGACCCGGGACAAGTACCCTGCCGAGATCGCCCGGCTCGCCGAGGCGTTCGGCATGATGATGGTGAAGCTCGGGGCCCGCGAGCTCCAGCTCTCCCGGCTCATCAAGTTGCTCAAGAAGGATAAGAAGGAGCTTGCGAAGGAGAACACCAACCTCCGCCAGGGGCTGGAGGAGCGGTACTCCCGCTCGAATATCGTCTTCGAGAGCGCCCACATGGCCGAGGTCCTGAAGCTCATCGACCAGGTCAAGGACCTTCCCCTCGACGTCCTCATAACGGGCGAGAGCGGCACGGGGAAGGAGCTTGTCGCCCGCGCCGTACATTTCACGGGAAAGAGGAAGGCGAAGCCGTTCGTGGTGCTCAACTGCGCGGCCCTTCCCCACTCGATACTGGAGAGCGAGCTCTTCGGTATCGAGAAGGGCGTCGCGACGGGAGTGGAGAAGAGGGCGGGCAAGATAGGGCAGGCCGACGGCGGGACGCTTTTCCTGGACGAGATAGGAGATATGAGCCTTGAAATACAGGCGAAGCTCCTCAGGGTCTTACAGGAGCGGGAGTTCCAGACAATAGGCGGCGCGAAGACCATCAAGGTCGATATGCGCGTTATCTCGGCCACAAACAAGGACTTGAAGGCGCAGATCGAGAAGGGCGATTTCCGGGAGGACCTCTTCTACCGGATCAATACCATCACCATAAACCTCCTCCCCCTGAGGGAGCGGAGGGAGGATATCGTGCCCCTGATTAAATATTTCACGGAGCGCGAGAGCGCCGTCCAGGGGAAAAGTCTCCGGGGCTTTACCTCCGGGGCGCTCGACGGGCTCGCCCTGTACGACTGGCCGGGGAACGTGCGGGAGCTCGAGAACGAGGTGAAGCGCAGCATCGCCGTCTCCATGGGCGAGATGATAACGCTCAAAGAGCTCTCTATCTCCGCGAAGGCGGGCCGGGCCTTGCTTTCTTCGGGGAAGCTATCGGATGAGGTGCGTAAGCTAGAGGCCAAAATGATCCGGGAGACGCTGGAAAAGACCGGCGGCAACAGGTCCAAGGCCGCCGGGGTACTGGGCCTCAGCCGCGAGGGCCTTCGCAAGAAGATGGAGCGCTATTCCATTTAATCTCGTACTGCGTCCGGAAAAACAATCTGCTCAATCAGTATCCGTCAATAAGCCGGATTTTCAATAATCCGCGGACAAATTTTATATTTTCTGCCTTTTTATAGTTCCCTCAGCTTTTTTTCCTTGCGAGCAGTGCCGTGACGGTAGCCTCCTTTTCGCCATGGCCAGTCGCTCACCTGCCTGCTCAATAGTCCCACCTGCACCGCCTGCAGGAGCTTTTCAAACGTGAAGGGCTTCTTGACGACGGTGAAGGGCGTATAATCAAGGGCGCGTTCCATAAGCGCCGACTCGCCGTAGGCGGTTATAATCGTCACGGGGATTTCGGGCCACCGTTTGCGGACTTCGCCGAGCGTGGCGGGGCCGTCCATCCCGGGCATCCGGAGGTCCAGGAGGAGGATGTCCGGGACGTTCTCCTCTATGCGGGCGAGAGCCTCACGCCCGTCGGCCGCCACCCTGACGCGGCAGCCCACCCCCTCGAAGTAGCGGCGGCACATATCGCGAATGTTCTCCTCGTCGTCCACGATGAGAATCTCACCGATTCCCTGGTCCGGGCTGCTCTCATCGGTCCATTCGGCAAGCTTCTTCAAGGAAAACCGCCACTGCCTGCCGACCTTGAAGCAAGGCATTCTGCCGGCGAGCGCCCACCGGCGGACAGTCATCGGGTGAACCCTGAGATACTCCGCAGTCTCTTTCAGTGTGAGAAACCTATCTTCTTCCATCTTCCTATCTCCCTTTGATTCTGTTTATCCATTATATAGCTTTGTATTACATTACATAATGTAGAGTACCACTCTGTATCACATTATAACATAAGTGAGATATGTTTCGAAATGAAGATGAGGGGGAAGGATAGGTCGCAGCTTCGCGAGGTCATCGGCTTCATTCTGGGCGTCCTGCCTCCCTGGGCGGGGTGATCGTGCCCGCAGTCACTCGTCGGCCGTCCTGCCTCACGCGTTCAGGGCGAGGGCTTTTCTTCCGCCGCCGCCCAGGGCCGCGTTGATGTTTTCAAGCAGGGAGCCGAAGTCGACCGGCTTGGGGAGGACGGCCTCCGCCCCGTCAGCGCACCGGACACCTGTTCCCGTGATGAGGATGACCTTAACGCCGGCGTGTTTCCGCCTGATCTCCGCCAGCAATTCCAGCCCGTCGAGAACCGGCATGTTGATGTCGGACAGTACGAGGTCGTAGGACCTGCCGTTGCTCATCAGGCCGAGCGCCTCGGAGCCGTCGGCGGCGGTTTCAGTCGAGAACCCCTCCAGTTGCAGGATCTTGCTCAATATATCCCTGAAGTCCGCCTCGTCGTCGACGACCAGGATTCTTTTTGTTCTATCCTCTCCTGCCGCGTATGTATTCATCGTTATCTCTCCCTCCTCCAGCCGTATTCAAGGCTGAAAGCTTCCTGCGGCCCGTAGGGCGAACCGTCGTCCGCGGCGTAGCCTTCCGGGACTTCCGAGCCGCCGGGCTGAAAGTTTATCCTGATGATCGTCTTTACCCCCGTGTACTCATTGTAGTGCTCCTCGATCTCTTCGGCACTCAGGGCCCTGTCGTGGATCATGGCCGCGTCGATCGTGCCGCTGAAGAACTTCTGGGCCCCGCCGTTCGAGCCGATAAACGCGTCTCTCTTGTTGATTTTAAGGCTGCCGATGACGTCTGAGGCGCTTACCTGCCGGCCGTCCACGTAGAGTTTCAGGGACTCCCCGTCGTAAGTGACGGCAAGGTGATACCATCTTGCCAGCTCCGGCCGCCCTTCGCCCCAGTCCAGTGAATAACGCCTGTCGCCGTCGATATACACCCCGCCTTTCCAGCCTCTCCACTTGTCCAGGGCCAGGCCGTGTCCGTCCCAGTCACCCTTTTCGACTATCTTTGCCGTTTTGTGCTCCTCCGCCCTCGCCCACGCCATGATGGTTATCCCGTTTCTGATGTCCAGGCTCGCGGAGCACGGCACCTCGACGTAATCGTCGATGCCGTCGAAAACCAGTCCGCTTCCCCTTATGCCGTCCGCCCAGCCCGCGCCGGATATTGTGCCTTCGTTGCCGTAGCCGGAGTCATCGTAGATCTTCGTGCCGGAACCCTCGTCCATCGGCCACCGGCCGACGAGTTCCGCCTTGCACGCGCCGGCAGCCGCCAGGAACCATGCCGCCAGTGCCAGCGAGGCGATTGCCTTGAGTGAAGCACCCCTGTTTTTTCTTCCGCTTGTCATCTTTTTTGGTGATCTTTTCATCTCACTTCCTTAATAAAGCATAAACCGTGCCAGTGTGCCCCCCGGGTGATATATCACACAACACCCTTAAAAACAGGGAGTTACGGTATGAATCGATGGCCGGGTGTGCGAAGGCGGTGTTCTCATAATGAGAATTCTTTATATTTCGAAAAAGTTGTTTCTCATTTAGAGAAAAGCGGCTATAAATGGATGTCGCGGAAATGAACACCGGAGGCCGTAAAATGAAATTCGGCAAGGTTGGCATAAGCGTGGCGACGATCTACAGGAAGATCAAGAAGTACGGCATCGATGCAGGTTAGGAGATCCCGCGCTTCTTTCGTGATTAGTTGTTTGTGAATCGATAGGCTTAAGACATGGAAGTTGAACGCTGCTCGGGCACTATAATATCCATCCCCTTCGATCATCACCACACCAGCGGGCTGTATTACCACGCCCCCGATCACGAGGACCACGTGGAGTACAGGCCCGCGATTCTCAGGCTCCACGGCATCCTGGGCAACTTCCTGGAGGAGGCCCGGGAAAGCCCGCCGGGCGATCTCGGCCGCGTCGGCTACTCCTCGCTGATATTGAATACCCTTCTCGCGAACCTCGGCCTTTTCTACGGGTTCGGGATATTCGATGACGCCATGTCCCAGATCGACGCGGCCTGTGATTTTCTGAGAGGTGTGGGTTTCAAGAAAATAGTAATCCTCGGGCACGGCATGGGGAGCTGCATGGCCGTGAGGTACGCGGCGCTGAGAAGCGATCCGTCGAAGTACCATGATATAGCGGGCGTGATAGCGCTTGCGACCCCCTACTCGATGCCGGAGACGGTCAGGCGGAGATGGGAGAGGTTCGGCAGCGAGCCCTCGTACGACGAGGTTTACGGGAGGGCGAGGTGCGTCTCACGCCCGGGGCCGGGGGAGGAGCCCGCCGGTGACAGGACCATCGTGGTGAAGAGGGCCCACGGGGATTCGCTCCGCCCGGAGCACACGGACATATACACACTGAAGACGTGGTGGGCGCTTGCCGGCCCCGAGGCGGAAGGGGCGATGACCTACAGGCACATCGGGGAGGTGAGGGTGCCGGTTCTTCTCATCCACGCCCTGCGGGACGAGTTCATCGAGCAGCGCGAGTTCGAAGACCTGGGGCGGATTGCCCGGGCCGCCGGGAACGGCGACGTGACCCTGCACTGCCTGGACACGGTCCACACTTTCGAAGGCAAATACAGAGAGCTCGGGGAAATAGTGGTGAGATGGCTCAACGACAGGTTCGGGAGGCCCGGGCCTGAACCTCCCGGTATGCAGAGGTGACGGGACATGGGCATGTTAAAGCTGCCTGAACATCATAACCTGGTGTGGTTCAGGGCGTCGGACGGGTTCCTGATCAGCTCCTTCATGGTTACGAGGGATTATAAGAGGGAGGAGGAGATCCTGGACATCCCGGTATTGCTTCAGATTCACGGCCTCCTGGGCAACTTCCTCTCCCGCGGCACGCCCCGTCTCCTCCCCCACGCGCTTTTCAAGCGCGGCTTCAGCTCCCTCTCCATAAACACCAGGCTGGCCTTCGCCGGCCAGATGACGAGCACCGGGATCTTCGACGACACCATTAACGATATAGATGCCGCCGTCGGGTTCCTCGCGCGCGAGGGCTTCAGGAATATATTCATCCTCGGCTACAGCCTCGGCGCGAGCATGCTTGTCAACTGGGCGGCGAAGAGGGACCACACGAACGTACGGGCGCTGATCCTGGAGGGGCTCCACTACTCGCTCCCCGACACGAAGCGGAGGATTTTTGAAAAATGGGGCAGCTCCCCTTCGTACGATGAGGTGTACGGGATGGCCAAATCGGTGCTGGGCGACGACCCCTACAGCAGTCCCCGGGACGAGACGATCGCCGTGTACGGGTGCACGGGGCCGAGCATGGAGCCTTTGCACGACGAGGTTTACACCTTCAAGAGCTGGTGGTTCATGATAGGCCCGGAGGCCCGCAACGCGATGTCCTACAGGCAGATGGGCGGGGTAAAGCTCCCCGCGCTGATAATCAGGGGGGAGAGCGACTTCCTCACCGAGGAGTGGGAGCCGGGCGAGCTGGCGAGGATCGCGCGGGAGGGCGGCAACCGGCACGTGAGGGTCAGGGAGATACCGAACGCCCGGCACGAGTGCATGGAGAACGCCGACGCAATGCTGGACGAGATCGTCGATATGATCTCGGACTACTCAAAAGATTGAGCGGCCGGCGGAAAGCGTTTCACTGCCAGCCGTAGCCGCGGCCGTCGCTCTCCCGGCCGCTGTCCGGGCAGTATCCGGAAGGCCTGGATGATCCCGAGGGCTGGAAGTTGATCTTGACGGAGCTGCATCCCGTGCCGCTGTCGAGCGGGTCGCCGCCGCACGTTGCCTCGATTAAGTCGCTCCATCCGTCGTCGTCGGTATCGGGGTCGCTCGTGTCGGTGTCCCCTCCCGCCGGGTGCGGATCGTAGTCGGCGAGGCCGTCCCACATGATCTCGTCATAGTCGGACATGCCGTCCGAGTCGCTGTCCTGCGCGCTGAGGTCCACGCTGTATCTGACGACGAGCTCGGGCCTGTTCGTGTTCTCGCGGGAGTGAAAGTCGGCGCCGTTGCTGTCGGTCGGGAGAATGACCAGCGTGACCTTGCCGTTCTCCGTGACGCCGTCCGTGACGTCAACCTCGCACCATGTGCCGGCGGCCGGGTTTGTGATGTATCCCACCACAGCGCCGTCCTCCGGGAGAGGGCTGTTCCACGTCGTTGCGCCCTCGTTCCAGGTTGTGTCCGTGCATGTGCGGACCTCGCCCGTGTTGCCGGAGTCGAAGCAGTACATGCGCAGTGTCGCGCTCTCAACCTCCCCCTCCATGCCCGTGACATCGAACCGGACGTAGGTGTGGTACTGGTGCGAGGACGTGTCGAGCAGGAGCACGTTATTCGATCCGTAGTTGGTGCCGGGGTTGAGATCGTCGATGTACGTGTCGGCCTCGGGGTAGAAGGTGAGATCCCCGCCGGAGGATACAGAGGCGAGGCAGAAGTCGGGCGCGGACCAGTATGTCCCGTCGTTCACCATTAGCTGGAAGACGTACTCGCCGGCGATGTATGTCGTGAAGTGCGGCTGGGACGTGTTTGCCCCTGAGAGTGTCACGTCGAGGCCGGCAACCTGCGTCCACTCGTAGGTGATGCCGGAGGCCTCCGGGTCCTCGCTCGCCGTGCCGTCGAGGTCGACCTGCACCCCCGTCGATCCCGGGACGTTCGCGCCCGCGTCTGCGAAGGGGGGCCTGTCCGCCGGCGTGCCGCCGAATGTGACGTAGTCAAGCCTGTTGCCATCCATGTCTATGGCGCGCACCGCCACGACGTCCGCCTCCACGTCCACAACGCAGAAGTGGTGAACCTGTGCCGATGACTCCAGCGTTCCCCCGGGCCACGGGGTGTAGCTTCCCGTGTGGAGCTCCGCCCCGGCTCCCCCGGCCGTGATGTAGCTGACGCCGTCGATGGGGGCGTAGCGTGCGTATATGTGATTGTGCCCGCCGAAGGCGCAGACGACCTCCTTGTCCCGGAGGATCGGGTGCAGGTACGTCCGGATGTCCGGATGCTCGTTCTCATCGTGGGAGCCGAGCGACCACGGCGTGAAGTGCATGGTGACGAAGGACCAGTCTGTCTGTGCATCCAGACGGGCCGCCTCGAGGTCGCTCTGTATCCAGTCGTACTGCGCGCCCGAGGTATATCCGCCGTCGTCCCAGAGGGCCATGGAAGTCATGTGGACGTTCCCGTAATCGAAGGAGTACCACTTCTCGTCCGTCGAGCCGGATTCGGCGTATGGGAAGTCGAAGTAGCCGTAGATGAACGCGTCGCTGGCCGCCGTGTTCCTGTCCTCGTGGTTGCCCAGGCCCACGTAGAGGGGGAGTCGCGCGAGCGCATTCTGAGCAGGGGGCACCAGCTCGGCCCAGTCGTCGTACTCCCTGCCGTCCGTCACGATGTCGCCGTTGTTGATTACGAACGTCTGGTGGTGCTCCGGGTACTCGCTCATGTCCTCCAGTATCATGTCCATTATCGCCCCCCAGGTCACGGGGTAGGAGCGGTTGTCGCCGGCAACATAGAACCTGAATCCGCTGACGCTGTCCTGGAGGGCGGTCTTGAACGTGGCGTCGTCCGACTCCGACGAGCCCGACGTGACGCGGTAGTGGTAGATGGTATCCGGTGACAGGCCCGTGATTTCTGCTGAATACACGGGGTAGCCGTTCACGGATGAGTGCGTCGCCTGAACGGTCCCGCCGCTGTAGCTCGCCGTCTCCCCGTAGTCGACGGTGGGAGTGGTCGTCTCCTGCTCGTTCGCCTCCCACATTACGACGATGCCGCTCTCCGTCACGTTCTGGACCCAGGGCCCCTTGATAAAATCGGTGGCCAGCGTCACGGGGTACCCCCCGTACCGCACGATCGGCCCGTTGTCATAGGCGATGTAGAGGTCGGTGGTTGTGAGGGGAGAGGAGGGGATGAGCGTCACTCCCTCGTAGCAGCAGCCGGCCGGAAGCGTGTAATCTGCGATGAACGTCCCGTCTGCCTCCATCTCCCTGAGTATCCCTGCGTTGCGGAAGAGGACGTACAGTGTCTCGGTCTCGCTGTGGTAGTGGAGGCCGCAGACTGGGACTGAAGAGGGGGCCGGCGTGGGCGTGATGGTGTCGATGAGGGTGACGCTCCCGCTGACGGAGAGATTTACGTCGTAGACGTAGATATTCCCGTCGTACTCGAGGCCCCCGTAGAATAGGCCGCCCGAATCGCTGTCGGAGTACGGGTGGGCGCCGTTCGGCACGAAGGTGAGCCCCTCCATGCCGGCGTTGCCGTGGCCGCTCATCTCGCTGAATACCCACGTCTTGCCGGAGAGCTCGCCGGTGGTAATGTTGAACTCACTGATCTGTACCCCGGAGCCTCCCTGTTCGTAGCCGACGTATATGTAGTCGCTGGAGGGGTTGGCGATGGTGACGCCCTCGAGGTCCCCTCCGATGTACCAGTCGTATTCGAGCGTGCCGTCCGTGTCCATCTGCCGCACGTAGCCGTTGTCGTGCACCCAGAAGAGCTTCTCGAGGCGCTCGTGCCAGACGATGCCGCTCGGCTCCCCCCCGCTCCAGATCTGCGTGCCGGAGTCGGCGGGCCAGGGATTGGCGGCCCTCGCGGCGCCCTGTAAAAACGGCGTCCCGAGAAGTGCCGCAGCAGCCAGGAGTGCGGCAATAACTTTAACGTTCCATCCCATTTCAGTCCTTCTTATCAACGAATGAAATATCCTTTTTGCACATTTATCCGTGAGTAATAAAAGCAAGAACCGTGCCATGACGGTATTGAAGATTTACAGGTAAAAAAATGCCTTATATACCGGCCCTGCCGTGTTAATCATGCCCACAAATGCCCGATAAGGCAACAAAGTAGGCGTGCCGGCACCGCGTTAAAAAAAGAAGTAGAGAAACGTAACTACGGTTGAAGGTAATTACTTAAAGGTTACAGGAGGCCACGAAGGGGACGACGGTTAAAGGTTCAAAGAAAAAATCGAGTTTCATGTCATTAATCCTTTTTTATTGCGCACTTTGCAATATGTATTTTGCCTTTTATCTTTGTGTTTTCACTGGTTTCTTTTTCTGTTTTCTATGTTTTCAGTGTTTTCTTTTCAATTGAATATTGGTCATTGCCTGTCCCGTGCTTTGTCTCGGGGAACATTCGTCTTTTCTTTCGTCCATCGTCCCTCGCTTTATCCTGCTTCACGACCTGTAAGGTACCCGTGTATAATACGATCGAACTTAACAGTGCCTCGTAATGATGGCCTCCCGGAGGCCATCATTATGATGGGTGAAAAAGGAAAGGCGGTCGCAAATTTCGACCGGATAGAGAAGATAGGAATGCGAGTGGAGAAATGAGCATGCCAGACAGCAAGAGGATCACCATACCGGTCAAGGTCGACCGGAGCCATATCATTACCATCGGCAAGAGGCTGTACGCCGAGAGCCTCGAGCTGATACGGGAGCTCGTCAACAACGCCTATGACGCCGACGCCGCGGAGGTCAGGATAACCATCCGGGAGGACGAGATCGAGGTGGCCGATAACGGCCTGGGCATGGACATGGAAGGGCTAGTGCAGTACTTCAACATCGGCTCCCAGGAGAAGCTTGAGAGGCCGGCAGCGAACCCGCTGCCCCCTGGCAAGTAGACGGCAAAAAAGAAATCCGGTATAATAAAGGGCGATAGCACTTGAAAGGAGGCGCGGCATGATTGAGGTTATGGCGGAAAGCAGCGGCAATATTCTGGCGGTGAAGGCGAGCGCCAAGCTCACCGACGCGGATTACAAGGATACCTTCATTCCAAAGCTGGAAGAGGTGATCGTTGAACACGGCAAGGCACGGTTGCTGTTTGCCTTCGATGAGTCTTTCGAGGGCTGGGAGCCCAAGGCAATGTGGGACGACGCCAGCTGGGGCATCAGGCATCTGAACGATTTCGAGAAGATAGCCATGGTGGGCGCCAAGAAGTGGGTCGAGTGGGGAGCGAAGCTCGACGCTCACTTCATGAAAGGCACGCTCAAGACGTTCGACAGGGACCAGCTCGATTCGGCCCGGGAGTGGATAAAGGAGTAGTTCCGCGAGTTCCAGGTTTGCATCGCGGCCCCGCCGGCCACCCGGCGGGGCCGCTTCCTTTGTGTAGTACTATGTACAAGTTCTCTTCGAGCACCTGGTATCAAGCATCATTTTCTTCTTCTTTTAACCTTCAACTTTCAACCGTTGTCCCCTCCGCGCTCTTTGCCTGCCTGTGCGTGTCCGCACGCAGACAGGCGACTTTGCGGTTTATCATTTCCAGTTTCTTGTTGTCTATCTTCTGCCTTTTCATTGAACATTGGTTATTGGATATTGGTCATTGCCTGTCCCGTGCTTTGTCTCGGGGAACATTCGTCTTTTCTTTGCGCCTTGACAAAGGTATGAATATGTCGTATATACCATAGTAGATATGCTTTATAAATCATATTGCACTGTTGAGGAGCGGAATTCAAATGGCGAATAGAGTACAGCAGATCCAGGCAGAGGTTCTGGAAGCTGTCGCAAGGGCGGATAATTTTCCTTTTGCCCTGGCGGGTGGGACTGCCCTTGAAAGGTACTACCTCCACCACCGGTTTTCGAGGGACCTGGATTTCTTCTCGCCGGTCTTCGAACCGGCCGGTGTGGAAGAAGCTGTAGAGTGCATTCGGGACCGGCTTGGATACTCCATTTCGAAGGATCAGGAGTTTATTGCCGAAAGGCATGCCATGGTCATCTTTTACTCGCTTTCAACCGCCGGATTGGAGCGTCCTTTGAAAATAGATTTCGTGGAGGATGTGATCATACGGGATCCTGCCGTTCGAAAAATCGAGGGAGTCCCAGTGTACGGCGTCGAGGACATCTACTTTCACAAGATCGTTGCTGTCACGGGCGTGGGCGGTGTGAGCAATGCAGCGGGAAGGCCGATGCCGCTGGGCAGAAGCGAGCCCAGGGACGCGTTCGATCTCTATGCCTTGTCCAGAAAGGTCAGGCCCCTGCACGTCTTCTTGCGGGAAGTACCCAGGATGTACCAGAGATTGTTTGTCCGGTGGGCGAAGACCTACTCGCGCATTGACATGAAGATAGGCTTGCTGGATCTGGATATCTACCTTGAGGGGTTTGATGCGAGGGAGATGATCTTGCACATAGATGATGAAGTGGGTGAATTCATGAGAGGTGTGGCATGAAATCTGATATTGCGAAATATTTCTGGAGCATGAGCGACAATGCTCTTGAGGAGACGGGTAAAATTATCCGGGAGCCGTCCCATCCTTATTTCCGTGACAGGGCGATCACGCTCCTCTCGAGGTGCGATGAACCGGACGAACTCTTCGAGATAATTCCGAAAGAAACGTTCAGGCAGGAGTGGCCGGCGATAAAGCGTGCCTGGCGAAAAAAGGGAGTGGGCCTGGATTACCTCAGCTGGTGGGACGCCATATATGCCAACCTCATCCGGGCCGGTGCGGCCGGCGGTAAAAGGCTTGCTTCCTCTTCGCGGTCCGAATACATGAGGTTTATAGGAGAGCAGATAAAAAAGGCCCGCCTTTCCAGGGGATGGACCCAGAAGGAGCTTGCCGACAGGATCGGCGCGGCCCAGAGAAATATCTCGGCTATGGAGACCGGCAAGAGTAATATGACCATGGCGACTTTCGTGAAGGTTGCCAGGGCACTGGGGATTGAAAAAATAGATCTCAATTTTTCCCGATCACCGTAGTCTTATAAAAGCGATGTCGAAAGAATACTATTTCATAAGCGACCTGCATATCGGTGGCGATGCCGCCCTCGATTTCTGCGATTTCGAGAACGAGCTGATAATCTGCCTGCGTGAGCTCGAGTCCAAGAGCGGGGACACCGAACTGATCATCAACGGGGACATTTTCGGCATGTGGGAGCTGACCGGTGTCGAGGTCGGCGACAAGCTGAGGACCATTATCTCCAGCCACCGGGATCTCTTCGACCAGTTCAGGAAGACGGGCGAGAGGATCAGGATAACAGTCATCCCGGGCAATCACGACTACGAGCTCGCGTGCTATCCCGATTTCGTTACGCTGCTCGGGGAGTACAACATAACGCTCGAGCAGAAGGAATACATCACGAGGCCTGTCGCCGGCAAAAAGATCTGGATCGAGCACGGCAACCAGCACGACAGCTTCAACGCCATAGCGGATTTCGGTAACCCGTATGTCACACCGTTCGGGTACTATGTCACGCGCCAGGTAGTCAGCAACGCCGGTAAGTATTCGCTTTTAGGGCGGGGGAAGTGGCTGAAGGACATGGAGTCGGTTTCTCCCAACGAGCAGGTCCCCGACTGGGTGGTTTCCAATTACTTCTACCGGGAGATGAGCCCTATCTTAAGATGGATCCTGCTTCCTTTCATCTTTCTCTTCGCCGCCACCTTAGTGACGTTCATCGGCAATATCCTCGAGAGGACGGGCATCATCGGGACGTACATTTTCAGCAGGAACTACATGATGTCGCTGGGGATCTTCGGGCGGCTTTACTGGATTATCTTTTTCGTCAATTCGCTGATTCTCGGGTTTCTGATTATTTTCTCTATTCCCATTGCCTTCCTGTACCGGGACATCATGAAGACGCTGGCTCGCTACGGCCTGAGGACCGGCGCCGGCCTGAAGATTCAGAAAATCAAGAACTACCTGGATGCCGCCAGGCGTGTGTTCGAAAGCCACCCCGATGTGGCGGTGTACATATTCGGCCACACGCACGACGCGTTCCTCGATCGAGTTGACGGGAGGGTGATTATCAATACGGGCACCTGGCTGAAAAAGCTGACGAGGGTACCCGCGCATTTCAAGCTGCTCCCCGACGTCTATTATCCGTCGTTCCGTCTCAACTACTTCCGGATCGGTGAGGAGGACGGGAAGATCGTGATAGATTACGTGCGCCTCCCCAAAGAAGCCCCCTCCGGTCTGACCCTGCTTCAGCGCTTCGTCATACTCGGCAGGAGCCGGGGCGTCGCTACCGATATCCCGGCGCGGACCGTTCTAGATTAGGGGACGGTGTTTACTTGTTAACTTATTAATCGGCCGGTTTGAAGTGCATTGTTTACACCATCGCCCCTTTTGCATTCTGCCTTGGTGTCTTCGTTTTCTTTGCGGTTTCTCTAATTCGTGTTAATTGGTGTCATTCGTGGACAATTTTTAGTGGTTTCTTTTTTCCGTATTTCAAATGAACATTGGATATTGGTTATTGGTCATTGCCTGTCCCGGGCTTTGTCTCGGGGAACATTGGGTCCTTACCCCCGCCCCTCTTCCCGCGATGCTTCCATGAAGGCCGTCTTGAAAAAATACTGGGGATTTGACGATTTCCTCCCCCTCCAGGAAGAGGCGATAAAGTGTGTTCTCTCCGGACGCGACTCCATTGTCGTGTTGCCCACGGGAGGAGGAAAGTCGCTCTGCTTCCAGGCCCCGGCGATGGCGATGGATGGTCTGGCGATAGTGGTCTCTCCGTTGATCTCCCTGATGAAGGACCAGGTTGACGCTCTTTCGGAGTGCGGCGTGGCGGCGGTCCGGATTGACAGCACCCTGACCGGACGGGAAAAGTCGGAGACATTTTCCCGGATCCGCCGGGGCGAAGTGAAGATTGTTTACCTCTCCCCGGAACGAATCATGACGGAGGGATTCACCGAATTTCTCCGGGATACCCCGCTGTCATTTATTGCCATTGACGAAGCCCACTGTATCAGTCACTGGGGCCATGACTTCCGTCCGGAGTACAGGCAGCTGGGAAGATTGAAGAGATGTTTCCCGGGGGTTGCCCTCCATTCTTACACCGCGACCGCAACCGAACCGGTGAGGAAGGATATCGCCCTGCAGCTCGGCCTGAAAAACCCGGAAGTTCTTGTCGGGTCATTTGATCGTCCCAACCTGATCTATCGGGCTTGCCGCCGGACTTCCCGTCTAAAACAGGTCTGCCGTGTACTGGATAAACATCCGGGGGATTCGGGGATTGTATATTGTATTCGCCGCAGGGATGTCGATGATCTCTGCGCGGCCCTGCGTGAGCGCGGCTATCGGGCGGTGCCTTATCATGCCGGGATGACCGCTGGAGACCGCAAACAGAATCAGGATGATTTCATTGCGGAGAAAATCGACATCATCGTGGCCACCATCGCATTCGGGATGGGCATCGACAAGTCGAATGTCCGCTACGTCATCCACACCGGGATGCCCAAGTCCCTGGAGCACTACCAGCAGGAGAGCGGCCGGGCCGGCCGGGACGGACTGGATGCCGAGTGCCACCTCTTCTACTCGGGAGGAGACTACGCGGTCTGGAAGAGCCTGATTGGCGATCTCGAGCCGGAAGTCCACGCGATCGCGCTTGAAAAATTAAGCCGGATGTATGATTACTGCACCGGAATAACCTGCCGGCACAAAGCACTGCTGGAGTACTTCGGGCAGACTCTCGAAGGGAATAATTGCGGAGCCTGTGATGCCTGCCTGGATGAACTGAGCCTGATCGAAGGTTCCCTGGTGATCGCCCGGAAGATCCTCTCCTGCGTGGTTCGTCTCCGGGAGCGTTTCGGGGGGGATTATACCGCCCAGGTCCTGACCGGTTCGCAGGATAAGCGGATCCTGCAAAATTCCCACGACCGGCTCAGCACCTACGGCCTGCTCTCCGAATTTTCCCGAAACGTTGTCCGGGGCTGGATCGAGCAGCTCGTCTCCCAGGGATATATCCGCAAATCGGAGGATTATGGTGTTTTGAAGGTCCCGCCCGCGGGCTGGAGGGTTATGAAGGGCGAAGAAACTCCCCGGCTTCTCAAGCCTCCGGAAAAGAAAGCCCGGGCAGCTGTCTCCCGTGCGATAAAAGACTCCTGGGAAGGGGTCGATCGAGGGCTTTTCGAAGCTTTAAGGGAGCTGCGCAGCGGGATCGCCGCAAAAAAGGGCCTGCCGGCTTACATTGTTTTCGGTGATGCCGCGCTGCGGGACATGGCCCGCCGGCGTCCGTCAACCCGGGCCGGATTTCTCCAGGTCACCGGCGTGGGGGAGAAGAAGTGCCGCCGGTACGGTGATGATTTCCTCGAACTCATCAAGGATTACTGTGTCTCGCACGGCCTGGAGGTTGAATAGAATCGGCAAGAGCGGTTCATAATTCGTATATCGTGAATTGTCGTTCGTGATTCGTGAAGCATATCTCGTAACCCGTTACACGTTCCACGTCTCACGTCTTTTCGGTTCAGTATTTTCATACTTCTATATTTCCATTTTCTCCGTCTTTCTGCTTTTCTCTTTTTCTTGTTTTACGATTCACCACTCACTGTTTTAACCATTCATCGTTTTATTGTTTCAATGCCATGAATTTCGTATTAGAATCTCATCTCGATGGCCAAGCGGTTATTAAACCGCAGCTTTATGCGATTGCTCAATGAAGCTTAAGTCAAAAGCATATAGGCAGACTTCTCCAACCCGAGATCCGCTCAGCCAGGTCGGTGCGATTAATTATGGTGGGCGCTGGAATATAAAAGAGGCATTCGGTGCGCTTTATCTAGCCCTATCGAAAACTGCCCTTAAGGCAGAAATTAAGAGCGCCATGAAAAGAGCTGGCCTTGAAGAAAGTGTTTATTTTCCAAGAAAGATTGCTGAGACAAGTATTATTCTTTCTCGAGTCATCGATTTTAGGAAAGCTGAGACTCGGAAGAAATGGGGACTTACTTTAGCGGATATTCAAAGCCTGGATTGGCACAAGTGCCAAAGTGTAGCCGGGAAGGTTAGAGAGGCTGGTTACGAGGGGATAGTATTTCCTTCCGCCACCGGGGTTGGAGCCAATATAGCTGTTTTCCGGGATAGGCTCTCTGAGAAATCGCTGGTGGAAATCATGAGTACGCGTGAGGTGGCATCTCTTAAAGAGATTGCCTAGGAAGAAATCCCGTCAGCAGCTCTCCCCAGGACTTCGCGGACTTCCTCGATTCTGCTTGCCTTCAATAGATTTATTGGGCGTCGATTATTCAGAGTGGGGATTTTCTTATGTAACCATTCCCTGAGAGATTCCTTTTCTCTGAAAAGCTCGTTCATGAGGTCGAGGAGGTCGTTCATTTGTTCTAGCCTCTTCTTGTGAGAGGGCTGGGGCCTGGACTTTCCTTTTCTCCACCGGTGAATGGTTCTTTCTGTGGCATCGAAAACGTCAGCGACCTCTTTCCATGAGACGTTTAAAAGATCTTTGGTTTTTTCAAGCTCTCTTTGTATTGCTGGTGCAGGGCTCATCTTTTTACCTCCATTATGCAATATACCATGAAGATAGTGATATGTCAAGTGTCATGACAAATGGCATTCTGCCAGGGAGGATTCCAGCTGTCAAGGTCTGGTTTTAAGTTTCTTCTTCTTCCAGTTTCAAATTTCATTTTTCATTTTTCAATCGTCAATCGTCAATTTTCGATTATCAATCGGTATACTGGGAGATTTCCCGGAAATTATCGGCCTTACAATTAATGTATTTGGTGGTAAATAAGCTGGTTGCCGATTGAATCGATAGGGAGGCTTATCTCCACTTATGCCCCCTCTCCCCCTGGAAAGGGGAGAGGGATGGGGTGAGGGGTTGTATCCGTGCACTCTATAACTTTAACATACTCCCCTGCAAGTGGAAGCGTGGGACCATCCATGGAGGCCCGCTCGAATACAATTATGATTCGAATCATAATCCAAATTTGACAAATAAGGAGGAATGCGATGCAATTTCAGCTTATTCCGCGGGACAAGATCATGTTCGGCCACGCACAGGTCCTGATGAGGCTGGACGATCAGGAGAAGCAGCTGGAGATAGCCGAGATGGCGATCAAAGACGGCCTGACGGTCAAGCAGACCGCGATAGAGGTCGACCTTGCCCGGCCGGAGGAGGAGCTCACCGACCTGGAGAAGGAGCTGAACGATGTGGAGCGGGACATCGTGTCGGAATTCGGCGACGATTGGCGCGTCACGGTCGATATCCTCCAGGGGAAGAAGCTGGAGACGGTCCTCCTCAAGTTCGGCAGCCGGGATGAGATAGCGGAGCTTGCGAAGCGCCTACTGAAGGCGGTGAGTACATAAAAGGAATCCCCGGTTAAAGATAAAACAGTCAAAACCGCAGACAAGTTCTTGAAAGTCTATTCGACAGCTCTGCGGATAGTTTCCAGGTAACTCTTTGGATGATAAGAAGTTGCTAAGAGTGTCCCCAATTGCTCTGCATCTTGTTTCTTGTTTCTATTTTTTCGTTCCACGTTCCACGTTCCACGTCTCACGCTCTTTCCTTTTTCCATATTTTTATACTTCTATATTTCCAATATCTTCAGTGCCTTCAGTGCCTGCCCGCCTTAGAGGGGTTCATTGTTTACTTCTGGTTCCGTCATTTTACAGTCATCCCGCATCTTGTTTCTCGTAACTTGCTTTATCAGCTGTGCCCAGTAACTTAGCAGTATCTGCCAATAACCCGGTCATTGCCGTTCCGCTGCCATTTTTCCGCACTCTCCGTCCTGGCGACTTCGATGCGTAACTTACTGTAAAATAAGGTATTGAGAAGAAAATAGTCTGCGCTCCCAGGAGGTTGAATATTGGCATAATTTATGCTATAACTATATAGTGCCAGACGTATTGGTCTGCACGAAAAGTGTCATGGGCCTTTAGCAAAACCCGGCAGACGGCGCCTCTTCCGGGGCCGTTCAAGGGGTGAAGGGGCTTTATGGGTGCGCGTTACTTGTTAACTTTTCTTCTCGCGGTAGCCACGGGTCTGTCCGCGCCATCGGCCCCCGTCTCCGCGGCCGGCGCCCCCGTCAGCGTGAGCGTGACGTCGGCCGACCCCGAGCTGATGGTTATCACCTACTCCCTCGCCGATTTCGCCATGGAGGAGATCGACATCGAGGGACGGGAATACGTTGTCGTCTCCCTCGGCACGGAGGGCCTCATACGGGAGAAGGGCGCGCCGGAGCTTCCCTCCGTTCGCCGGAGCGTCATCATCCCCGACGACGCGGAGATGGCCGTGAGGGTGACGTCCTCCTCCTATCGGGAGCTCACCGGCATCGATGTCGCCCCCTCCAAGGGACATCTCCTCCGCACGGTCGATCCGGCGCGGGTCCCCTACATCTTCGGCGCCGCCTACTCCGCCGATGCCGTCTACCCGGGAGAGCTGGCCAAACTGCGCGACCCTTACATCCTGCGAGACCACCGGGGCACGGTGGTTGAGCTGTACCCCTTCCAGTACAATCCCGTCACGCGGACACTGCGGTACTACAGCGAGGTGACGATCGTCGTGGAGAGGATCGGCCCCGGAAGGACCAATGTCCTCCCGGTAAGAAAGGCGGGTGCCCGGGCCGAGAGCCCGGCGTTCCGCGAGATCTACAGCCGCCACTTCCTCAACTACAGGCTCCCCCGCCTCTATTCCCCCCTGGACGAGAGCGGGGAGATGAGGATCATCTGCCACGACTCCTGGCTCCCCAACATCCAGCCCCTCGTGGACCACAAGAACGCGCGCGGCATTACCACAACGGCTGTCGGGGTCTCCACCATCGGCAACGATGCGGTCTCGATCAAGAGCTATATCCAGGGCGTCTACGACTCGACCAACCTCTCCTTCGTCCTTCTCGTCGGCGACGCGGCCCAGGTCGCACCGCCGCAGTCGGGCAGCGATCCGGTCGACCCGACGTACGCCCTCGTGGCGGGCTCCGACCACTACCCGGACATTTTCGTCGGGCGCTTCTCGGCGGAGACCGCGGCCCAGGTCGACACGCAGGTCCAGCGCACCATCGAGTACGAGGAGATGCCGGCCACGATCCAGGCGTGGTTCCGGCGGGGCACGGGGATAGCCTCCGACGAGGGGCCGGGCCATAACGGCGAGTACGACAACGAGCACATGGGGTACATCCGCGACGACCTCCTAGCCTACGAATACACCTCGGTCGACGAGATATACGACCCCGGCGCGACCGCGGCCCAGGTGGCCGCCGCGGTCAACGCCGGCCGCGGCTTCGTCAACTACTGCGGCCACGGGAGCGAGACCTCGTGGAGCACGACGGGCTTTTCGGTCAGCGACGTCAACGCCCTGACGAACGACAACATGCTCCCCTTCATCGTCAGCGTGGCGTGCGTCAACGGCGCCTTTGCCGGCCGCACCTGCTTCGGCGAGTCGTGGCTGAGGGCGCTCAACGGCTCCGAGCCAACGGGCGCCATCGGGATATATGCCTCCTCCGTGAACCAGTATTGGGACCCGCCGATGACGGCCCAGGACGAGTGCACGGACCTCCTCGTCGCGGAGGCCTGCCGCAGCTTCGGCGCGCTCTGCTACTCGGGCTCGTGCAAGATGATAGACGTGCACGGCACCGCGGGGGAGGACATGTTCGACACGTGGCACATCTTCGGCGATCCCTCTGTGGAGATCTGGGGCATTCCCTCCCGGGGGACGGTCTCGTTCGACGCCGGGACCTACCCGCTTGACGGGACGGCGACTGTGTCGGTCAGGGACGCCGACCTCGACACGGACCCCGGCGCGGCCGACGAGGTGACGGTCGAGGTTCTAAGCGACACCGAGGCCTCGCCCGAGAGCCTGCTTCTCACGGAGACGGGCGTCTCGACGCAGACCTTCAGTGGGTCGATAGCGATCGACGAGGGCGCCGCCGTGCCCGGCGACGCCCTCATCCAGGTCTATGACGGCGACACGATAACGGTGACCTACCACGATGCCGACGACGGCACGGGTAATCCCGCGGACGTCCAGGACACGGCCGTCGTTGACGGCTCGGCTCCGGTAATCTCGGTTGTCCAGAGCACACCCTCGACGACGTCGTGCACGGTCACCTGGCAGACGGACGAGTCCGCGGACGGCACGGTTGCCTACGGCGGGTCCGTTCCCCCCGGAAGCGAGGTCTCCGATGCCGCCCTGACAACCTCTCACTCGCTGCGGATACGGGACCTCCAGCCGCTCACGACGTACTATTTCGAGGTGCGCTCGACGGACGGCGCGGGGAACGCGGCGGTGGACGACAACGGCGGCAGCTATTACCAGTTCACGACGCTCGAGAGGGGCGCCGTCCTTTTCGTCGACGACGATGAGGGAGACCCGTACGAGTCTTATTTCACGGACGCCCTGGATGCCGGATCGTACGGCTACGACGTGTGGAACGTGTCGGCGGAGGGGGCGCCGTCCTCCGATGACCTGGAGAATTACCAGGTGGTGATATGGAACTGCGGCTCCGAATACTATGCGGCGACCGCCGGCCTCACCACCTCAGAGCAGAGCGTCCTCACAGGGTACATGGACGGCGGTGGCAGCGTCTTCCTCTGCGGCCAGGACATCATCTACTGCGGCGTGAGCACGAATTTCAGCACGAACTACCTCCACCTGGCCGACTCAGATAGTGACGATTCAACCAATCAGGCTCTCGGGATCACGGGCGATAAAATTTCGGACGGGATGGCGCTGTCGCTAAGCTATCCCTTCGAGAACTGGTCCGACTCTCTCAGCCCGGACGCCTCCTCATCGGGCGTCTTCAGCACGGCCGGGAGCACGACGTATCCCTACTGCGCCGTGCGCCACCCCTCGGACGATTACGAGAACGGGACCTTTAAAATCGTCTTCTTCGCCTTCTCCTTCGAAGCCATCAGCCAGGGTGCGGCCGCCCCCGACAACGCGGGGACGGTGATGGACCGCGTCCTGCGGTTTCTCTCGCCGGTCACGGTGTCGGCGATCTCGCCGTCCTACGGGTTGAACAACAGGCCGCCGGCCGTGACGATATCCGGGGGCGGCTTCAAGGCGGGCCTCTCCGCCTCCCTGGGGGCGACGCAGCTGAGTGTCACCTCCGTCACGACGGGGAGCGTGGGCGCGGATGTCCCCGCCGGGCTTGCCGCCGGCACGTACGACCTCACAGTGCGGAACTCCGATTCCCTCAGAGACGTCCTCGGCGGTGCGTACGTCTCCCTGTCGCCGCAGGGCGACGAGGACGGGGACAACCTGGATAACGAGTCGGAAGTTGCCACGCACGGCACGAGCCCCTTCCTCAGCGATACGGACGACGACGGCCTCACGGACGGGGAGGAGGTGGACGTGCACGGCACCGATCCACTCGACGCCGACATGGACGATGACGAGCTCCTCGACGGCGAGGAGATAGCCCTTGGCACGCTCCCCTCTTCATCCGACAGCGATGGTGACGGTGTGAGCGACTACCTCGAATGCGCGTGCGGGGGCAATCCCCTGGACGGTATTCCTCCAGACAGCATCCACGTCAACTTCCAGCCCCCCGCCTCGGACGTCCCCGTGGACCACGCCCCCGCCGACACCCGCACCTTCAGCCCCCGCGGCTACGGCTGGCGGTAATCCCCCCGATCGCCCGATCAGCCTCGATCCACTCCTTATCTCTATTTTCTCAGTGCCTTGGTGTCTTAGTGGCTACGTATTTCCATTTTCTCGTTTTCTGTCCTCTGCCTTCTGTTACCATGTACGAAGTACGATGTACACTGTACGATGTACTGTTGTTCAGGTTTCTTTTTTCATTCGTCAATTTTCAATCTTCAATAGTCAATTCCATACGCTTCACGGTTCTTTTCGAGTTTCCAGGTAACTCTTTGGCTGATAAGAAGTTGCTAAGAGTGTCCCCAATTAATGCAATCTTCATTCGTCAATTTTCGATTATCAATCGGTATACTGGGAGATTTCCCGGAAATTATCGGCCTTACAATTAATGTATTTGGTGGTAAATAAGCTGGTTGCCAATTGAATCGATAGGGAGGCTTATCTCCACTTATGCCCCCTCTCCCCCTGGAAAGGGGAGAGGGATGGGGTGAGGGGTTGTATCCGTGCACTCTATAACTTTAACATACTCCCCTGCAAGTGGAAGCGTGGGACCATCCATGGAGGCCCGCTCGAATACAATTATGATTCGAATCATAATCCAAATTTGACAAATAAGGAGGAATGCGATGCAATTTCAGCTTATTCCGCGGGACAAGATCATGTTCGGCCACGCACAGGTCCTGATGAGGCTGGACGATCAGGAGAAGCAGCTGGAGATAGCCGAGATGGCGATCAAAGACGGCCTGACGGTCAAGCAGACCGCGATAGAGGTCGACCTTGCCCGGCCGGAGGAGGAGCTCACCGACCTGGAGAAGGAGCTGAACGATGTGGAGCGGGACATCGTGTCGGAATTCGGCGACGATTGGCGCGTCACGGTCGATATCCTCCAGGGGAAGAAGCTGGAGACGGTCCTCCTCAAGTTCGGCAGCCGGGATGAGATAGCGGAGCTTGCGAAGCGCCTACTGAAGGCGGTGAGTACATAAAAGGAATCCCCGGTTAAAGATAAAACAGTCAAAACCGCAGACAAGTTCTTGAAAGTCTATTCGACAGCTCTGCGGATAGTTTCCAGGTAACTCTTTGGATGATAAGAAGTTGCTAAGAGTGTCCCCAATTGCTTCTGCGTGCTTAGCTTGCCGAAGGGTGTCTTCGTGTTCTTCACGGTTTCTCTAATTCGTGTTAATTGGTGTCATTCGTGGACCTTTTTCAGTGTTTTCTTTTTTCCGTTTCACGTTTAACGTTCCACGTTCTTTCCTATTTTCCATATTTTCATACTTCCATGTTTCCAGTATTGAGTATCTTGCATCTTGAATCTTGTCTCTTGCTTCTTGTATCCTCTTCTCCCAGTTTCAAGTTTCAAGTTTCATCTTCTCCCAGTTTCATCTTCTTTCAATTTCAGGTTTCTTCTTTCTTCCTATCCTGTCAATCCTGTTATCCTGTCTAGTATCTTTCCTCTTCTTTTCTCCGCGTACTCTGCGCCTTTGCGGTTAATTTGTTTTTCGCCTTTCCAGTTTCCTGCATCTTGCATCTTGAATCTTGTCTCTTGCTTCTTGTATCCTCTTTTCCCAGTTTCAAGTTTCTTAATTGTTTATGATTGATGGAGGTAACAATGAAAATCAGTGAATACCTTATAAAGGCGATTCAGAAAACAGGGACGCGGCACGTATTCGGGATTCAGGGCGATTATGTGTTGAATTTCTATGACCAGCTCTGCAAGAGCCCGCTCAAAGTAATTAATACCTGCGATGAACAGGGAGCAGGTTTTGCCGCTGACGCTTATGCGCGGATGACTGGTTTTGGCGCTGTATGCGTTACCTACGGCGTCGGCGGGTTAAAGCTTGCCAATAGCACTGCCCAGGCTTTTGCCGAACTTTCACCGGTTCTGGTAGTCAGCGGTGCGCCGGGTATGTCCGAACGCAAAGGCGACCCTTTGCTCCACCACAAAGTACGTTCTTTTGAAACACAGCTTAACGTTTTTCGGGAGATGACTTCGGCTCAGGCGGTATTGGATAACCCGGAAACAGCTGCTGACGAGATCGATCGTGTTATTCATGCTATTTATAAAACGAAAAGGCCGGGATATATTGAACTGCCTCGCGATATGGTGCAGGTTGAAGCAGGTGAATCGCGCATATCTTTTCAGGATCACTTGTCTGTAGATAAGGCAGCTGTTGACGGAGCGATCAGAAAAGTCATGGCTATGCTCGCGGCGGCAAAGAACCCCATTGTTATTGCCGGTGCTGAAATTCACCGTTTCGGACTGCAGCAATCTTTGTTGAAATTTCTTGATCGTTCCCAGCTTCCGTTTGTAACCGGTATTCTGAGCAAATCCGTAGTTTCAGAGAATCATCCGCAGTTTGTCGGGGTCTATGCCGGGGCGATGAGCCCGGAAGATATCCGCCAGGCAGTGGAAGAGGCTGATTGTGTTATTGCTATTGGCCCGCTGATCACGGATCTTTCTACCGGGATTTTCACGCAGCATATCGATGCGGCGCGTACTGTTGCCTTAATGCTGGATGATCTTATTATCGGAGGTTCTTCCTACCCGGGTATCGGCATGAAATATTTCCTTGAAATGATGATTGCGGCAATGCCGGAACCGAAACAGCCCGCACAGCCGATAAAGAGACACATACTTGCTCCTTTTGTTCCTGAGAAGGGCAGAGCTGTAACTATGGAGCGTCTTATTGCATGTATAAACACATTCTTAAGCGATGATATAACCGTAATCGCCGAACCCGGGGACCCGTTATTCGGGGGGCTGGATCTTCGGGTACATGATAAAAATGAATTTATGTCCTGCAGTTATTATGCTTCTTTGGGTTTTTCTGTTCCCGCCTCGATCGGAGTTCAGTTTGCTGCGCCTGACAGGCGTCCGCTGGTGCTTGTGGGAGATGGTTCTTTTCAGATGACCGGCATGGAGCTTTCTGTCTCCGCTCGTTACGGGCTTAACCCGATTGTTGTTATCCTGAACAACGGCGGATACGGGACATTCCGCCACATGATAGACGGAGATTTCAATGACATTCAGCCGTGGCAATATGCTGATGTTGTCCGCGTTATCGGAGCAGGAAAAGGATACACGGTCTCAAAAGAGGAGGAATTCGTATCTGCTCTTGAGGCAGCCAGGAGTAACAATGCATCACCGACGGTTATCGATGTTCGTATCGGGAAATACGATTGTTCCGAAAGGCTGAAAATGTTGACCGATAAGCTTAAGAAGCGGGTAAAGTAAAAAAGATCACGGTCGAGATCACCGGCCCCATGGACATTGTGGAAAAGCTCGAGGCCCTTATAGAGCCGATAAAAAAAGCCCGGAAGCGCTTCAGAGATATCCTGGGACGGGACGAAGAGATCCCGTAAACGGGGCGCGCCTATTTTATTCCCTCAACATAAATGAGAGATAGCGTTATAAAGAGCGATTTTGGCCTCTGCAAAAATCCGCGTTTTTTTGCAGCGCCTCCAGATAAAAATCTCTCAGTCTCAAGTTGAGACTGAGTTTCAAAATCCATATTTAGAAGGTAATCAGGCGCAAATCAGGCGTATATCGGGCGTAAAATGCTGTCTCGCGGGGTTGGCATTCCCCGTTCAGGCTTCTTCTCCCAGTTTCCAGTTACAATTTTCTTCTATTTCCTATAAAATGCTGGCTCGCGGGGTTGGCATTCCCCGTTCAGGCTGCAGCTTTCTTTTCAAGTCTCGCATATGGAGGGATTGATAGGTTCCTAGAACTTTCAACCTTTAACCTTGAACCGTAGTAATCGTGCCCCTCGATAATCTGATGAATTGAGTTTCATCTTAAAACCTCAAGATGGGTTATGTGTTAAAGATCCAATGAAAGAACTCATGCTAAAGAGGTTGATTCTTGTTGTGAGGTTATTTCTAATCGACCCTAGGAAGAGCCCTGCTTACAAGCGATTGATTATTTCCTTTGGGCGTTACAGCGGCTTTATGAGAAGGGAGAGCCGCGGTATTTCGATTATGTGCGTGAAAAATTTGAGCTGATAATCGATGCAGATGATAAGAGAATCAAGCCCTATGGAATGTATTATGACAGGAGAACTTTCTTGACTGTGGAGAAAATAAAACGTTCTTTGAGAAGCTAGGATCATCCGTTTCCGGAATCACACACGGCATGGAGCCGGCGTTCACTCCTCAAAGAACACTACCAATATCGCACATTTGCCTTTGACGTGCAAGAAAAATATTTAATTCGATAACAGAAAAGGCGATTGGGCTAAAGCTGGGGAAGGGGGCTGAACATGCAGGCCGGGAGGCAGGAGCAGCCGGCGTAGCCAGGGAGGTGCCCGTTGGCCCGGAATGCCCTCCCGTATTCCTTTTGCACAGCTTCTATCGTAGCTTTTCCCTGCTCTTCCTTGACTCTTCCTTGTCTGAGGGAGAACGATTGTCTAGTGATTTATTTCATAAGCATATATTAGGACGGATTGGCCTTTCCAAGTTTCGCTTTCCATTTTCGCATTTTTCCCTTAAAATCTGTTCTCGCGGGGTTGGCATTCCCCGTTCAGGCTGCAGCGGTTTTTCGATGATTTCATATAGGGGGGATTTATAGGTTCCTTGAACTTTTAACCTTCAACCTTTAACCGTCGTTGGCGTGTCCCCAAATTCGGCTCATATGATTATGAAAACAATGGTAAAGAGAGCAGCTTGTATCCTTCTTGCTATTTTTAGTATCGCGAAAGCCGCCGATCTCAGGGCGGCTGTGGATTTCGATCAAGTAATAACAAAAAAATTCAAGAAAGAATTACAGGCCGTAAACAGTAAAAAGGCCGCAGGGAACCTCGTCAAGCAGTATGCCACCGAGTGGTTTGGCATATCAAAAGATGTTATAGGGCTTTTAAGCGACGTCGCATCTATCACGGATGATAACTTGCTGTCTGAAATTAATGAAGTGGCGGGAGGACTTGGCATGGAATTGACTGCCTATTCTCTTGCGGGAGACATTTATAAGGGATTCGACGGGGATGATATGGCCAAGGTCAGCGCGATAAAGAACGCCTATTCTATTGGCCAGACTCTGCTTTACGGGGGGATTAAGCCGCTCGGTGTAGAGGGCGTTGGCTGGGGGGCTTTGAGCACTGCGATGTTCGCTGTCGGCTTTATCGATTACTCCCTTACCACATTCATGACCACGGCCATAGCGGAATATGAGGAAGCATGGTATATGGCATACGAAGACTATCTTAACTGGACATATGGTGGCACAAAAAACATGAAGGGCTGGGTAGCTCTGGCTGAATCGAAGGACGGGGGAAAGAAGATCGAGGAGAGGCTTTTTGAGTTTTGGGATCAGGACATTTTGGTGATATTGGGTGAGTCCCAACAAGCCAGAGGTGGAGTTATCCGGACCATCTCAAGGGATGCATCAATTCTTGCAAACGAGAAAGCCCATAAGAGTTTTGCCGCCCGCTACTGGAGTGAAAACTTTCAACAGGCCTTCAAGGGGCATGCGCAGAAACAAGCGTTAGATGCAAAAATATATGCTGAACAGGAAGCAACGTATAATTGGAAAGTTTTAAAGAAGCTTCTTGAACAGATCAAGTTCGAAAAAGTCCAGGTGGAACCCGCACGTAAAACCATATCCGTCGGAGAGATAGTAATATTCGAGGCGATAGCGAAATATTCACGCGGTTTGGGTAAAGTCGTGACCGATTCGGCAAGGTGGTCGGGAGGGAAGGATAATATTTTTATTGCACGAGCACCGGGCTCCTATGCCGTGAGTGCCACCTATGAAGGCGTTACCGGCCATGCCATAATAACGGTGCTGGAAGGGGATAAAGACCGATTGGAGGGAATTGAACGGGTATGTGCTGAGAATAAGGCGAGATTTTATCAGCGGTGCGAGGCCTGGGAACTCGAGGAAGCACACGCTATTCTTAGGTCTTCAATAGAATGCCCCTGGGTTAAAAAGGGAATCAAGGATTTAGACAAGCTTGTTGATGCACGTAATCTTTATCGCCGGACGTGCAATGAGAATCAGCAGAAGATTCTTGCCGCCCTCCGCGGCGAGAACTTGGTGGGGGCCATAGAGGTCCTGAATGCTTCAAAGGGTTGCCCCTGGTTCAATGAGGTCGCTGCTGCAGTTAGCGAGGTTTGTGAAAGCTATAGAAATAGCTTCAACAGGGCATGCAAAGAGGGCAATTTGGACAAGGCCCGCGATATCCTAAATAAGTCACAAGGATGCAGGTGGTACAATGATGGTGTGAGGGTGTTGCAGGCCAATATTCAGGCCTTGGTCCGGCAGCCCTCTCAGCCCCAAACAGGAAGTGCACCAGGGGCTGCAGGTACAAACAGCTCCTGGGTAGTGCAGAGCATGTTTGGCGCCCGCACGTGGAACTACTACGAGAACGGCCAGCATAAACTGAAGACTAGGCAGCCCCCCGGCAATATCAGGGGCTATTGGCAGCATGGTAGGGGTGGTTGGCAATATATCGAGTATGGAAAGGTCAAATTCGTAACCACGAATCCTCCGCCAGGCATGCCGCGGTAATGCGGCAGGCGGACAGGGGCCCCGTATCGACGGCTGGGAGGCATGAGCCGCCGGCGTAGCCAGGGAGGTGCCCGTTGGCCCGGAATGCCCTCCCGTATTCCTTTTGCACAGCTTCTCTCGTAGCTTTTCCCTGATATCCCGTGATTTTCCCTGCTCTTCCCTGACTCTTCCTTGTCTGAGGGAGAATAATTGTCTAGTGATTTATTTCACAAGCATATAATAAGAAGTCTTGGTTTTTTCGCCTTCCATCTTTAGCCTTTGGCCTGTTGTCTTTGCCCTTGCCTCTTACTTCTCTACTTCTTTCTTTTTCGATGTACGAAGTACGCTGTACGATGTACGGCTTTTCAAATTTCAATTTTTTCAAAAGTGGTCGCGCTTGCTTCGGTTGAAAAGCCATCCAAACCATCCACCAGGCGGTTTTCGCGTGAAGAAACGCCTTCGCCGGCGTCGGGACTTATTTCGAGATGGTCTCCTGGTTCTTAGGGGATATGGTTTTGTGTTCTCGCATTCAGGATATCGGCTGCATCCATAGAACCTACCGTGCTTCCCCTTGCGGAGAGCCATTGCCGCACCGCATTTGTTGCACCGAACCCGGGGCTTTCTCTTTTTCCGGCTCACACTTATAATCAAGTTCTCAAAAACATCTTCTGGTTATCAGGGTGGAGTAAATTATGATCCTCCATCGGCTGTAGTATATCATTCGTCTTTTCTTTCGTCTCTCGTCCGTCGTCCCCTTCTGTAGCCTTGGTGTTTTTGTAGCTACTTATTTCCATATTTTTATACTTCTATATTTCCAATATCTTCAGTGCCTTCAGTGGTTTCTATTTCTTTTTTTGTCTATGGTCTATTGTCTTTGGTCTTCAGTCTCTTCATTGGTTATTGGTCATTGCCTGTCCCGTCGCAGATCCGGCAATTCATGACGGAGGCTTTGTCTCGGGGAACATTGCTTGTCCTGACGTAGATCCTGAGCTTGTCGAAGGGAGCGTAGTCGAAGGGGGGCTTTGCCCCCGTCCGCTTTTCCAAGTTTCGCTTTTTTCCCTTAAAATCTGTTCTCGCGGGATCGGCATTCCCAGTTCAGGCTGCAGTGGTTTTTCGGGGATTTCATATAGGGGGGATTGAAAGGCTCCTTGAACTTTCAACCTATAACCTTTAACTGTTGTTAGTGTGTCCCCCCGATTGTACTCAAGGGCTGCTGCTGAACTTCAATGTGTATCTACCGGTTCCACCCCGCGGGTGGGCCAGGTACATTTGAGGAAGGGATGGTGTTTTGCTTATGGGCAAGCGGAAGAAGGAAAGCCAAACCACCACAAGTCACAATAGCCAGGCAATGGAGCCGCCTAGACAGATTACTCTCTTGTTGTCGTTCTATCTGCAAGAGATCTTCAGTAATTTTTTTGAGGGTTTAGGATTTTCTGTTCTGTGGGCAGAAACTAGGGAAAAATTGGAAGAGCTAATCGATCCTGCCGAGATAGACTTAGCTATCGAATGGCAACACGGTGAAAAAGATTTCACCATACGGGATTTATTAAGAAATCATAATAAGAAGACACAGGTATTCTTAGCCTTGAATTGGAATGGGAAAATTCCACCAGATTTTAACGAACTTGGTTATGCTGGTGTGTTAATTGGACTTTTTAACCTGGATGAACTGAAGATAAAGTTCTATAACTCTTTATCGGCTCACAAAAAAAGTATCTTTAAGGAGTTGCCGATTTGGAAATCCAGGGTTAATCCTCGGTCTTTATAGAGGTTGTGAAAATATTCACAATCATGAAATAAGAGCGGGGGGAGTTTGTCTATCCGGAGAATCAAAATCCCTCTTGACATGGCAAGGGAGATTTTTTAGTTTATTCATTGTTCTGCAAATAGAACATATGTCCGTTTATTAGAACGAAACTGGGGAGCAGAAGTTCAATGAAAATACACGATCAACTAGACGGAATCTTAAGCAGGGGCTCAAAAGTCAGGATATTGAGATATCTCTTCCAGGAGGACGATGAGCACACCGGTCGTGGGATAGCCAGGGCCGTTGGAATGAGTCCTTCCATGGCCCATTCCGTTCTCTCGGAACTCTCAGCCGAAGGTCTGGTCGATGTGAGAAAAAAAGGGAGGGCCAAGCTGTACCGGCTCCGCATGGATAGCTATATCGTGGAGAAGGTTCTCAGGCCGCTCTTCGAGGGGGAGCAGAATCTATTTAAGGATCTTACCAGAGATCTCAAGACCGGAATCCTTAAGTCCCGGCAAGACGTCCTTAGTGTATCTATTTTCGGTAGCGTCGCCGCAAAGAAAGAAACAGTGGGAAGTGATCTTGACCTACTTGTAGTTGTTGGAACTGCTTCTGGTAAAAGGAATATCCAGAGAAGCATCGATGAATTGAGTATCGATGTGGCCGAGAAATATGGGATTACCCTGTCACCTTATGTTGTTACCAAGGGGGAGTTGAAGAAGAAACGCTCCCGGGAACTGCCGCTGGTCAAGTCCATTCTGGCTAACAATCAGCTGATTTACGGAGAACCGGTGGAGAGGATACTGGCATGAGTCCTAAACGCAAGAGTAAGACACGGCAAATCTCGGAGAGCCAGTATGAGATCTATTATCGATGCGTTGCTGGTGAGATACTCGGGCATACGTTCGGTCGATGAAGACCACATGGCGGTGATAGACTTGCTCACTTCCTCGGCGACCTCGAAGTTAAAGGATGTTCGTCAGAAAAGTCAGCTCGCCCGACGGGTCATCGCCAAGAAGAACCTGGTTGCATACGAGAACCGCAGTTTCATGAAAGGTGAAGCCCTGGATATGATCAAGCGGGTAGAGCGGTTCTATCGATGGGCGGTGGGTCTGTTTTAGAAGGTCACCCCCATGCCGGAGCTGATTTACTACTATTTATCGCAATACGCAGTACGCGATACGCAATACGATATGCGAAGTACGATGGGCAGTTCAGAGTGGTCTTTGAGGCCATCCGCCAGCTCATGGCGCCGCCTGAAAAGCCGCGGAGGGAAGTAAGGGGATTCAAGGTGGATGAGCGCAGGGCCCGTTATAAGGCAACTAAAAAGAGGGCGAAGAAAAAGGGCCGGCAATAAGAGTAAAGCGTGGCTTATTGTCTCACGGCGTCAATCAGGGGGGAGAGGTGGGACGATGTGGCCCAAAGATAGGTTTGTAAAAGATTCACAAGCATATAATAAGAATGGGGGGAGTTTCATTCTTAGCAGCCGGCAAAATAAGGAGTAAAATCTGTTTTCGCGGGGTTGCATTCCCCGTTAAGGCTGCAGCTCTCTTTTTCGATTATGAAATTCGCAATACGAGATACGTTTTTTCTCTTCTCTTTTTCAATCTTCAATCGTCAATTGTCGATCATCAATCGGCATGTGCTATACGCAATACGCACGACGCAATGCGGATCATAAGTATGGTTTCCCTAAATTTTTAACAAGAGGAAAGGAGGTGTTGTATGAAGTATGCGTTTGTTTTTGGGGCTTTGTTGCTGGTTGGTTTTTTCGTATGTGGCTGCGTGCAGGGGACTGGTCCTTTGCCTGGAATCGTATATGCTAACATAACTTCCCCATCTTATTATGACGCGGGAAGCAATTCCGGACCGGGCCCAAAGACTGGAAGGTCTAAAGCTGCGACCTACATGGCGCTCTGGGCTACCGGAGATGCCAGTGTTGCGGCCGCATGCAAAGATGGTGGAATCACCAAAATCAACACTGTGGACCAGCATTACAAAAACGTATTGATGTTGTACGGCAGCTTCGAAACAATTGTCACGGGTGAATAAAAAGCGTAGTAGATGGTTTTGAGCAATCTGCTTGCGTGGATACAGTCTCAATAAGCGCACCAATCACTTTGAGGCTGGATAGTCCGTCAATTTGTCTTTGTCATTGGTAGGGCTAGTGTCCTGGTTTGGTTACAGGGGCTTATTGGAGGCTCGATCTAATCTTACGGCAGGCTTCGCCTGTATAGGACCGTATATTATTCATTCATGGGGGCCAGGTTATGCGTAGGGCTATAGTGCTGCTGATGATTTTCATCTCGGGTTGCGCCTCGATGATCAGCACCGAGTATAAGGAGATCCCTGTTAACAGCTATCCGGATGGTGCGAAGGTAACAGTCGATAACAAGGACAGGGGGAAGACACCCACGCTGGTGAAGCTCCACCGTGCCGAGCGTCATGTTATCAAGATCGAGAAAAAAGGGTATGTGCCGGAGACAGTATATACCCGCAGAGGTTTTAATGGCTGGGTTATACCGAGCATAGTCCTGCCGCCCATATATGGCATTATACTGGACTACGCGAGCGGGGCTGGATATTCTATCAAACCGAAAAAAATTAACGTGACGCTGAGAAAAGAGCTCTCTCGGATTGCCGAGCTGGTGATCTGCGACCCGCCTGGCAAAGATAGTATTGCACTGATGCCCACCAGGAGCGATGCGAAAGGAGGGCTGGATATCGCAGTTGATGATAGGTTGAACCACCTCTTTTCCGAGTCGAAAAGGTTCTCGCTTGTTGAGAGAGACCGGATCAGGGATGCTAGCACCGAGCTCAATTTCCAGCAGACCGACCTTGTCGACAAGGAGAACGCTGTCAAGATGGGGAAGCTTCTCGGAGCCAACTACATTCTTATAAGCAGCGTTTCCAATATCGGTGATGAAGGAAAGCAGATCTTCGCGAAACTGATTTCCGTGGAAACGGGCGGGGTAGTGGCGACTGCCATAGCGGAGAGTACCGGCAGCACTGTTTCAATTCCAGCTCTCATCCAGGTGGTGAACAAAATCAACTCTACGGAGTAATTATCCTTACACCACGAACGGATACCGGCTCAATCAGGGATTGTGAATTATTTCACAATCATAGAATAAGAGCGGGGGGGATTCTCCTATTCCACAATTGGTGATGGTGCCCCGATTACCATAACCAACAATTCCCCTCTCCCCACCTTTGTGCACTTCTATATGCTCGGCACATTTCGCATCAATTTCTAGCTGCCGGGTGCCGCCCACACGGGACTTCTGCATCGACGCCGGCACAGCGCAATCCCCCCGCGGCTACGGCAGGCAGTAAGCCCCCAATCTCCCAATTAGCTTCGAGCTAGGATTCACGATTTACCATCCAATCCCTCCTTCCACTTTTAGAAATATAGAAGTGGATTGCTACCTATAGGTAGTCGACCTATAGGTAGTAATGCTTCTAAAATCATTCCATCGCACCTCAATTTATTCCATTTGTCTATTCAAAGTTTGTGGAGATCGTTTATGACAGATATTAATAAGAAGGTTGGGCAAAAAATTCGAGAGCTCCGTCAGGAGCGAGGCCTTTCTCAGGAACAACTTGCTTTTGAAGCAGATCTCCATCGGGCCTATATCGGCCAGATCGAGCGAGGAGAGAAGAATATCGGTGTTCAAAATCTTGAAAAGATCGCCAAAGCCCTAAAAGTTTCCATTAAGGAGATCTTTTAATCATGAGGGCAGGCGATGTTATTCCATATATAGATATGTGTCAGGAAGAGGGTGTGAACCTTCAGCGGGGTATGAATTTCCGGCTCCGGGGGATCTATAGCGTTATCTTGATGAGTTTGAGGCGCGGTGCTCCGTACGCAGATAGAATTGATGATGAAGGCAGAATGCTGATTTACGAAGGCCACGATATTTCGAGGCGTAGGGGAGGACCCGATCCCAAAATAGTTGATCAGCCTATGAGAAATCCAGGCGGTAGCCTGACTCAGAATGGGCGGTTCTATAAGGCAGCGTTGAAATACAAAGAAGGACTAAGTCAGCCTGAGTTTGTAAGGGTCTATGAGAAGATACATTCTGGGATTTGGGTCTTCAATGGTTTGTTTAAATTGATCGACGCTTGGCAAGAAGAAAGCAACGCACGGAACGTTTTCAAATTTAAATTGGAGATGACGGAAGAGACTGAGGAGATTGTATCTACCAGGCAGCAGGAGCTTGATCACAATCGCCTTATACCCGCAGCAGTTAAACTAGAAGTATGGAAACGAGACAAAGGCCAGTGTGTCAAATGCAGGAGCAGAGACAATCTCCACTTTGATCATATTATCCCGTACTCAAAAGGCGGATCTTCGTTAGTGGCTGAGAATATCCAACTCCTATGTGCCAGGCATAATATAGCCAAGCGCAACAGGATAGAATAAATTAAAGGATCATACTATAGGGGGCATTTTGTTTATTGCTACGGCACCTTTGGATTTCAGCTAGGTTAGAAGACCCTACTTTGTTAAGATTACTTGCTATGAAGCCAATTCAGGCTGAGATCAGTTTTCCGGTTGTCGAACGCGGATTGCAGGCACCTGCTGATCAAGTGGAGATAGATACTTCATTCCCCGAAGATACTGCAAACGCTCTAGCCAAGCTCGAGTCTTTTAATAAACACCTTTTCCGTCCGAATACCTACTTACATAAGTGGTGGGCTAGGAGATCAGGAACGACCTTTCGTTTCATCCTCAAGCAGCTAGCGCCTGATTCAAGGCTGAGGAACTATTACCTTCCAGGAGGCTTGGAAGGCATCCGTGTTCTGGACCCAATGATGGGTGGAGGGACGACCCTCCATGAAGCAATAAGGCTGGGAGCGAACGTGGTCGGTTATGACATCGATCCTATCCCGGTACTTCAAGCAAGGGCTTCGCTAACTGCTACAAATCTTTACGAAAAAGAAGAAGTATTTGCCAAATTCTTGGCTGAATTAGAAAGGTGCTTGGGTCGGTACTTTGTAACAACATGTCCCGAATGTGGAACCGAATGCGAGACACAATATATTTTGCACGGAGTACGCAAAAGAATTCAGAAGACTGAATATATCGTTGTCGATAGTTATATCCTGAGAGAAGAACCAGATGGAGGATGCTTGACAACTCGACAGTTTTATCCGGACAATTACGTGTCGAGAGGCAAGAGGGCGTGGAGGTTGATAGAGAAGAGTGAATTTAAGTCTCACGGCGCTAACGGAAGGAAGTGTGAGCTTCTCAATCGAAAATATGCGAACCGCTATATTCCCCTAGTGGTTGTTGGCTTGTGTCCTCAGCATGGCCAGTTCTTTCGCGAACCTAGCAAGAGGGATATACGCAATTCTGGAAATGCCCTAAGGAAATTAAGAGGGCGGAGTTTGCCTGCCAGGGAAAACGCCCAAGTGCCTGCCGGCCCTAAATCGAACGATCTTCTTAACAGGCAAATAAATACTTTCCTGGACGTATTCTCTCCCAGACAGCTTCTCTATCTCAGCGAATCGAAGAGAATTATAGAAGACTTACCACAGGCGCACCGGCTGTGGCTCGCACTTCTAGTCTCAACCTCATTAGAGTTCAACTCCATGCTCTGTGGTTACAAGGGGTATGCGATGCGCCGACCGGGGGCAGTTCGTCACGTCTTTTCTCATCACGCCTACTCGTTTCCCTATACTGCCTTGGAAGACAATCCTGTTTTTACAGGCAAAACGTCAGGGACTCTGCGGAGGTTATTTCAAGACAGAATACGAGGCGCCGGCGTCTGGGCTAGAGAACCGATAGAACGGAAAGCGGACGGCAGCAAGTGGCGAAAGATTATAATCCATGGTGAATGTGACATTGGTCATGAATGCATGCGGCTAAAAGATTTTGAAGGTAAGAAAAGGCAGTTCATAATTAAGCAGCAGGATTCTTCGAGGATTCCACTATCCTCAAGCTCAATAGATTTCGTCGTAACTGATCCACCTTATTATGACAGTGTTCAGTACAGCGATTTGTCTCACTTCTTCAGATGTTGGCTGAGGTGGTTCTTGCCTTATGATGCTGTCTGGAAATACGAGCCTTTGGCATCGGCTGTAGCTGAGACCGACGACGCAGGTGAGAAATTCGGCACTATCCTGGGCAAGATATGGAAAGAGTGTAACAGAGTACTCAGACGACCCCATGGCCGCCTAATTTTCACTTATCACAATTGGAGATCAGCTGCGTGGGCTCACCTGTCGATTGCTTTAAGGAATGCACATTTTCGCCTTGCGAACGCCTACATTGTCCATTCAGAGAACCCTATTTCCGTACACATCAGAGATCTTCACGCCCTGAAACACGACTGCATCCTAGTGCTGAAGCCCGATGACCTCCCAGACCAGAGACGCTGGGAAGAGCCAACCTTCTTGTCGTTGAATGACAGTCGTTCATTCTGCAAGGGCTGCGCGGAGGTGCTAGGATGGGTTCTCCAAACGGCAGCTGATAATAACACGGTTTTCGGGACTTGGAAGAGATTATTAGGAGAAGACTAATGGCTAAGTTTCCTTCAGAGATCTTCGGATACTATTGGAAAGACGACAGTAAAGAGGCCAAAGCAGCAAGAAAGCGTAGGTGGTGCCCCTTTCACAACTCCAAATGTTTTAAGAAAAGCCGACTTGTGAACTACCCCTTTGGTGTTTGCACGGCGCACTACGCCAGAGAAGAGATTGCCCTTTGCCCGCGCCGATTCCTGGAGCGGAACCTGGTCTTCAGAGACATTGCCCAGCACAATTTCGGGAGTTGCAACAACATCTTGGTCTTCTCAGAGGTTGGCCTCTCGGGAATAGGAAACTTTGACTTTGTGATGGTGAAGCACAAGCCAATGAGCGCGGAGCTTGAGGATTTTGCCGTCATTGAATTTCAAACCGGGCAAACGACTAGCACGGGGCGGTTGGTTGACGCGTTCAAAGACTTTATGAAGAAAGGGATGATGCCAAAGGGGGCAAATTATAGCTTCGGGATTAATATGTACGACATTTGGAAACGCACCTTCACACAGATTCTAAACAAGGGGATCATCCTTGAAAAGTGGCGGAAGAAGATCTTCTGGGTAGTGCAAGAGCCAGTGTTCAGGTATTTCCAACGCAAATATAGGATAAATATGCTTGACTACGACAACACGCATAGCACGGTGTTCGCGCTTTATGACCTAAAGACATCGGGGAAACGGTTGAAACTCGTCAGTACCGAGAGGCTATCTTCCACAATCGACGATTTGTTTGACGCGTTTCGTACCAACGACGATATCCCACCCGTAGAGGACTTCATGGCTCGCCTCAAGACTAAAATTTCCACTGATATGAAGCTCGCTCTGCGATTGGATGCCTCGGCGGGATATCAGTCAGTCGATGCACGCCGACCGACGTCTACAGGGAGAGTTCGGGAGAAAAGTGATGAACAGGATGCTAAAGATCAGAGGGAGCTCTTCGATTAACTCATGGTCGATGTGACGGTGTGAGGGGTCATTATTTCTTTACACTTCGAGGTAATTTAAAAAATGGATCGTGGGCTCCGGAAACATTTCGGGAGAGTTAAGAAGAATCTATTTCATTAGCGCTAATTTTCACATTTAAATGATTTGACTTAATCGAAATAAGATCAACTTATTATGAAATATGGCCCGGATCGCAACGCCGCCTTTGAACGATTTATAAAATGCTTCAAATTAGCTACAGCAGAGATTCGCGAAATATATATTCTTTTACCCATTGATGGTTCTCCATCTCTAAAATACCGTGAACGTGTATATTGCTACGAACTTTATCATCAATTAAGAGTAGTAATGGGTGATGATTTTGGGTATACGCTTGGCGGTGAAGTCGACAAGAGTGCACATCCAATTATGAAGGGTGGTTTCAAGCCTGATTTGCTAGTCCATACACCTGGCGACATGAGAGGAAACTTAGTAGTCATTGAAGTGAAACCAGTGATGGCTAAGCGACAGGATATAGAAAAGGATTTAAAAACGCTCACTTCATTTAGAAAGCAAGGCAGATATCATCAAGCTGTTTATCTGATTTATGGTGACGATAAGAAGCGTTTAAATAAAATAAGAAAAATGGCAAGAGAACTAGAAACTAAATATCAAGACCATCGCATAGATTTGAGTCTCATAATGCTCTTTTGGCATAGAGTATCTGGATGTGCGGCAGAGCATATCATTTGGTAATCAATTTAAGGGTTCATGGTGTTGCGGAAAACTGATGGGGAGATTTGAAGTCAAACATATGCAATTGATTAAATAGCGGACTAAGCAAGGAAGAGATGAGGGCAAGCCTGAGCAGTGGACTCAGAAAATGAATCGCGGACTCCGGAACCATTTTGGAAATAGTGATAAGAATATATTCCAAGGATTTAGTTTGCATTCTGTGAGAATTTGACGATTTCAACATAGGTGATTAAATGCCACTTCTTATATTTATTCAGGCATTAGTATGTGGTTTTTTTGCTGCGAATATAGCTGGGAAGAAGGGCTATTCAGCTGGGGCATGGTTTGCATGTGGATTCTTTTTCAGTATTTTTGGCTTGATAGCGGCGGCAGGCCTGCCAAAAAAGAATGGGCCGCAATCTAGGGAGCTCTTTAAGAAATGTCCTGAATGTGCAGAATGGGTTTTAACCGAGGCTATCGTTTGCAGATATTGCGGTTATAGATTTTCTATAGAAGATAGTTTACTAAGTTTAATAGCTATGATGGAAGATACAGGTAGTACGACTGAGGACAGATTAAGAATCATAGAAGCTATTGGTACGATAGGGGATAAATATGCAATACTGCATTTACAAAAGATAATTGAAGGTAAAGGAATAATAATAAGAACTAGAAAAGAAGCTGAAGCCTTATCCATATCAGCTCGCAGGGCAATAATTCAGATAGAAGAAAGATCAAAATAACAGAGATGACATAGTCGGGAATCAAACTTGAGCAGTGGCCTTAGTTGACGGATGTGGTCAACCCTGAGCAGTGAACTTAGAAAATGGATCACGGGCTCCGGAAACATTTCGGGAGAATTGAGAATAAGATAATGCAAAAACTTGCTGATCTTTCAAAATGAAAAAAGAATTCAAAGATATAATGAGGACGTTTATCCAAGTTATGGCACTAGTAATGACTCTTGAGTCAGCATTCTTTCTTACGAGAGGAAATCTCGGGTTATCAGCCGAAACCATTGTAAAAATAACTCAATCATATTGGGCTGAATTCCGTAATCCTAATTTAATTGCGAACCTTGCGGATCAGAAGGCTGATACATGGATTGGAGCTCTTTTACTTTTCGGGGCATTTGTTCTTCAAATGTGGAACACACTATGGGAAAAAGGGTGGGATAGCTTTGGTATAAATAGGAAAGGAGTTTGTTGGGCTTTAGTTTTTTCATCATTTCTATTTGTTGGTTGCCTATTTATTTCAAAAAAAGTATCTGTAAATACTCAAAAGAGAGTTAAATCAATTTTGTCTTTAAGTCTCTCAGAAAGAATAAACAAATTGGGGTCACCCATTAAAGGTGCCGTGTCAATAGACAAAAGGATCCCTATTCAAAAATCTTTTTAAAGACTTTGATCGAGCTGCCACCACGATCACGCTCGATAGTCTGTTTCGCGCCTGTTATTTCTTCGGTTCG
>Ga0208771_1000052_pt1 | contig 75113 bp, 80 predicted proteins | sample AntAceMetag02UKX_FD_184775 | JGI IMG/M metagenome (GOLD analysis project Ga0208771, IMG submission 184775) | Saline lake microbial communities from Ace Lake, Antarctica - Antarctic Ace Lake Metagenome 02UKX (SPAdes) (version 2) | ecosystem: Environmental > Aquatic > Non-marine Saline and... | reverse complement strand
ATTCTAGAGTACGGACACCGAAAGATAATGCTGTTTGTGAAAGATTTAACAGGACCTTAAATGAAGAATTTATTCAACTTGGTAATATGACTACTGATCTTAATATATTCAATCAGAGATTAACTGAATGGTTAATAGAATACAACTTTGAAAGACCCCATCAATCTTTAGATTATTTAACACCAATTGAATTTACTCAGAAATATACAAAAGTGTTACCTATGTGGTCTTCTAGTACATGGGCTTTACAATTTGAAATATAATGTTAAGATGAGAAAAATAAACAATATTAAATAATTGGAGGAAAAATGAAACAATGTATTGAAAGTGGCGAAGTCACGGTAGAGGTAGGTAAAATCAAGGAATCATTGTTCAAGCTTATAAAATATTATGATTCTTTGAATGTCTCTAAAAAAAATAGTACATTTGATAATAATGTGTGTGAACCCACAAGAAAACTTTTGAACAGAAGATATGAAATGAAAATGAAAATTTTCTTTAAGATTAATTTTGATTCAGTACTAAATATACCATTAAATATACCATTACAAGTATCTTTAAAAGAAAATGAGCTTATCATTTCGACAAAATCAAAGACGCTTGAAATAAGCTCTCCGTCTTTTCAAATTGACTTTCAATATTATGATGGAAATACTAGTTTTGCAAGATGGTATGGAGAATATGTTGACATCAATGTATTTATTGAACTGATGAACAAATTGGGAGTTCAATTTACTCTTTAAATCTTTAAAGGTGGTTATTTTATAAACCACCTTTTTTATTTAAAAAAAATCGGGCTGAGCTTAAAACAAAAAAATCACCTTTACCCCTGCACCTTTATAGTGCGGGGTCAGATGTATTGCTTGAAATGATTTTTGAAAATTATCTATTTCATTTTTTAATTTTAATCCCCTTTTTCCTTAATCCTTCTACCACTCTCTTAGTAAACTCTTCTATTGTTTCATCTGATTCTAATTTTAACATTGTTAATAATTTTTTAGTCATCATTTTTTTCCTTTCTTTTTTGAGCAAATGGTCTAAAAACCACCGTATATTCATTTGTAGGTTCTAAGGGTGTCTTTATTAGTTTGTCCAATGTTCCAGACTTTTTTGCTTCCTGCTCTATAGCTTTGTAAAAGTCCTCTGATGTTAAAATCTTTTGCGAGGTTTCTTGTGTCTTTTTTGATTTTTTCATAATTTTGTTTCCTTTCTTTTTTATTAATTAAAAAAACTCCTTCCCAAGGAAAAGAGTTTCAAATAAAAAAAATAACAATTTTTATCTTTCCCTAAGGGAATGGATTTAGCACCTTCTTAAGTCGTTAACTTAAGGGTTGCTGGGTGAATCATTGAGCCATTTCTCTCATCACCACTCTTGATAATTACTTATTTAATTGTCGATATTGTTATTATAGCAAATTTTTTAATAGGAAACAAAAAAATATAAAGTTATTTTTTAATTCATCATAAATTATATACGAACAGGTACGTAATTTCTATACAATAAACGAGCTTGTTGAAAAATTGTATCAAGAATTGTTTCGCTTTCTTGTGCTGAAAATTTATTTCTTAATAATAACAACCTAACATTTGCACGAATTCTAGCTCTTATAATATCATTATTTGTCCAATCAACCGTCAAATCTCTCTTGATTGTCTTTACTAATTCTTTGACGATCTTCTTTAGCTCGCTATTCTTATTAACTGATTTTTTACCAGCAGAAATAGCATCATAAAAAGCAACTTCTTCTTCACTTAAACCAAGATTTTTACCAGCATTATCTGCCCTTTCAATCTCCTTAGCTAATTTAATTAATTTTTCTATCACTTTAGATGAATTAATAATATTATTTTCATACTCCTCAATAATATTCTCTAATAATTCCATAAGAGATTTAAATCTAGTCATGTTTTTTCTCATCCTAATTCTCAATTCATCGCGCAAAAGTTTTCGCAAAACATCAACGGAAAGATTTTTATACTTCATATTTTTAATTTCTTCTAGAAACTTATCATCAAAAATAGAAATATCTGGTTTTCCCTTACCTTTCATATCAAAAATATCAATTACTCCTTCTGCTGCTATGCTTTTAGAAACTAATTCACGTATAGCTGATTCAATTTTTGTATCAGCCCCTGGAATTCTTATAATAGTTCTCTTAACAAGTGCTTTTTTAATGGCTTGAAAAAATTCAACATCACTTCTAATACTATTTGCTTCATGATGCGGCATTGCAAAAGCAAAAAGTCTAGACAAAACTTCTGTTTCTTTTATAAAACGTTTTTTCTTTTCATCATCTAATCTACCGCTTTCTTCATTGGTAATAATATTATTAATAGATTTTTGAAAAAGTTGAGCCAATTCTGAACTTTCAAACTTTTTCCAATTAGAATAATTTATTCCAATAAACATAGATTTTACAATGTCATATTTTTCCATCATTTTATTAATAATATCACCGATAGGAATCATTGCTTCTTTTTGAATATTGGAACTATAAATACTTAGAGCTTTTTTAAGATTGTCAGCTATACCAATATAATCAACAATTAATCCACCTGGTTTATCTTTATAAACACGATTTACTCTAGCAATTGCTTGCATTAAAGTATGATTTTTTAATGGTTTATCTATATACATTGTATGAAGAGATGGAACATCAAAACCAGTAAGCCACATATCGCAAACAATTACAATTTTCAAATTATCATCTGGATTTTTAAATTTTCTTTCTAATTCTTTATTATTTAATTCTTTCTGTATATCATTTTTAAAATCTCCAGGTTTTGATATAACTACAGCGACCTCTGGAGCATTCTTCATTTTTGAAATTAATTTATATATATCAACCGCAACCTTTCTACTTATAGTCACAATCATTCCCTTTCCATTAAGACCCCTATTGTTAAAGTGTTTAATTATATCTTCAGTAATTTGTCCTAAGCGATCTTTTGCACCAATTGCCTGTTCAAGTCTAGCCCATTTTCTTTTAAAATTTTCTTTTATCTCAAAAGAGTATTCACCTGCTAAATTTTCAAATTCCTCATCAATAAATTCATTGGTTAAATGAAGTGGAACCAATCGCCCTTCATAATATATTGGTACTGTTGATTCATCCTCTACTGAACGATTAATCTTATATTCACTAATATAATCACCAAAAACTAGACGAGTTTCTCGGTTATGTAAACTAATCGGGGTACCTGTGATACCCATAAAGGAAGCATTTGGTAATGCTACACGCACATTAGCAGCAAATTTTGCATATTGTGAACGATGGGCTTCATCAGCAATAACAATTATGTTATCGGCATCACTCAACTTCTCTTCTTCTGTATCAAATTTCTGAATAGTTGTAAAAATTAACTCTCCTGCTGCTGTTCTCAGTTTTTCTTTTAATTTTTTTATACTTTCTGCTTGTTTTGCAATAGCGCCATAACCAGTTTTCAAAAATGTTTTATAAAATTGTCCATCTAAATCATTTCTATCTGTTAAAAAAACAAATGTTGGACTTTTTAATTCTTCTAAATATTTAACTTTATTTGTGTAAAAAACCATAGAAAGCGTTTTACCGCTTCCTTGAGTATGCCAAAATACTCCTATTTTCTTATTACCTTTTATTGCAGTAGCCCGCAATGTTTCTTTAACTGCTTTATTAACTCCAAAATATTGATGATATAAACACATTTTTTTAGTGAATTTACTAATATCTTTTTCACTATCAGCCTCAAAAACTATAAAATTCTTAATAATATCAAGAAGTCGAGTTTTATGAAAAATACCCTTGATTAAAATTTCAAGTTCTGACACTCCATCATGTTTTTCATCTTCACTTTCTATTCCCTTCCAAACAGAAAACCATTCCCAAGACGAAGAAATAGTCCCATGTTTCGCTTCTAAGAGGTCGCTAACAACAAGCAATTGATTATATTTAAAAACATCTGAAATATCATCTTTATAATCTTGTAATTGCTTATAAGCAGAGTGAATAGTTGCGTCCTCACTAGCTGGATTCTTTAATTCAAAAATTGTAATAGGAATACCATTTACAAAAACAATCACATCTGGACGACGAATTTTTTCAATTCCTTGAATAGTGAATTGATTTATTACTAAAAATTCGTTATTTAATGGATTTTCAAAATCAAAAATTTTAACTAATTTGCCTCGTGATTCACCAGATTCATCCTTAATTTCAATTTTTACTCCTCGAGTTAACATCTGATATACTTCTTTATTAGCAATTTCTAAATTAGGATGTTCAAATTTAATAATTTTATTCATTGCATCTTCAATTGCCGAATCAGGTAAATCAGGATTCAACCGTCTGATTGATCGTTGTAAACGTACAGACAAAATTACCTCCTTAAATGAGTTTCTCTCTGAAAGCGCTTCACCTGGCGCTAAATCCGGTCCGAATTCATAATCATAACCCATTTCTTTGAGCCAATTTATAACTGGTTGTTCTGTTAATGTATTTTCGTTAAGATTTTTCATAGATGTTATTTTGATTTCATTTTATTTTTTATTTGTAAAAGATAGATACTTGAATTATGTCTTAATAAATCCATCGATTGATTAGCTTCTTTTTCAAATTTACTAAAATATTTATATGCTAATGGTAAATTTCTTTTTTTGATAAAATTTATATAACCCAACCAGAAATATAATTGAACTTTTTTAGGGTATTCTTTTAATAACCGAAGGTTAAAGTCCTCAACTTCATTGATAGTGATGTTTTCACCAGAGTAAAATTTTTGTTTAAGATTTCTGCAATCTTGAAGAGCTTCCTTATATTTTCCTAACCAGAAATGTAAAAAAGCTTTGCTGTACCTCCATTCATGAGTTCTGTGTGCATATTTTTGTGCTTTTTTAATAGTTTCTAGAGCCATTTGCGGATTATTATTTAATTGTGGAAGAAAATTTACTATTGCCTTAAGTAGCAATCCGCCATAATTATTAGGATTTGACTCTAAAGATTTTTTTAACCATTCTCTCAACTTTTTAGATTCGTTTTTGAAATAATGTCGTTTAGCAATAATTAATTCCTCATTAGATAACAATTCGGGTATTTTATTTCTTATTATTTGTAAGTGTCGAGGTAGTGGGCGAAATTTATTAAATTCTTCTCGAAGATTAGAATGGAATTCGTGAGCCAAAATCGGATCTCCAGAAAGATAAGCGGCAATTCCTGTAATATATCTTGTTGCAAGATAAACTATATCAGCGGAGAACTCAAAACCTTTAAACTCAAAAGTCTCGAAAAATGAGATTTGTTTTGGTAAAATATTTAAAAATTCTTTTTTTAACGAGTCTTGAGTTTTAATATCAATAGGACGATGAGCGACTAATCCTTCTAATTTTAGAAAGTATTTTTTCTTCCCATCACTCCTTCTTTTAATTTGGCCATAAACATAGAAATGGCCTTTTATTTTTTTATGTAATTTCAAAACATTGTTTATATTATTAAATTTTTCCAAAAAATGATTTTTTAAAATAATGATATTTATAACTTCACTGAATTTTTCTTTATTAATATTTTCTCTCAATCTTGAAATAAAGTCGTTTTTTAGTCTAATTTCCTCATAAGCTGTTTCTGCATGTATGGCAACAACAATGCCAACCATTGCTTTCTTATTCCTAGGCAATCTATATCGATAATACAACCAATACAGAATCCAAAAGATCAAAATTATGCTATAAGCTAAAAAACGAATATTGACTTTTGGTATTATTTTTTCGATGAAATTATCTACCAGCGAAAACAACAATATGCCAAAAATAAAACCATAAATCAATGAAATAAATTTATATAAATTTGATTCAATATATTTTAAATAAAATTCATGCATAAACTTTTTAAATCCTTATTTCCCTACTCATTAACTCTGTTAAAAGCAAATCGTGGAGAACAGCTAATTTTTAATTAAACTCATTCATAAATTATGCCTCATTTTTTTTACTTGATATTCTGTAATATTAAGTATTCGAGCAATTGTATTTTCGTTCAACCCTTTTTCTTTGAGCACACGACAAATACTTTTTTTCCAAGTAATCACATTTTTAGTTTCTTCAGTATGAATTTCGTGCCAATTTTTTCCTGCCTTTTTCCATGAAGTTTCCTCCATAAAATACTGTCCGTAAGTTTGATGATAAAATGGTTCATTATAAATTTTTCCAGATACCACATCATAACCAAATAACCTACTTATAAGCTGAAACAAATCGACTACTAATTCTTTTGAACCCAGAACTTTTTTCTGTTTTAACCTTTCCTCTAAATCATTTAATTCCATTAAAAGCATTTCTTTATGCCGTGTTGTAGTATCTAGTGAGTCAACCCGTTTTTTCATTTTTTTAATACATTTTCGATACCATAAACGTGCTGAAGTATCATCGTTCGCAAAATCAGCGATATGATACGCTTCATCGCCTAAAAATTGGCGGATGCAACATTCAAAATCCATTCGATAATCATTTTTCATACTCTTATTTCTCCACTCATTAACTTTGGTAAAAGCAAATCGCGAAGAGATGCTAATTTTTGGTTTTCTAATACTAAGTTAGCTATCTTATTAAATATAGGTTGGACTGTGTTTGTAAATGGAAATAATGTCTTTTTACACGGAATTAATATTGGATATTCCGCTACAATCTGTTTGTTTATGTGTTGTTGTGCACCACCACCAGCTGCTTGAATTATTCTGTTGATATTTTGCTTGGTATATAAATATAAAAACTCTGGCGATACTACATTCGAACCAAAAATTCCCACAACTGATTGATTCGCTGAAGCTTCGATTTCCAATAAGCTAACTTGTCCCAAAGTAGCTCCAGTAATAGCAATAACTATTGTTCGCCGTGGCATCAAACGAGCATTTGATCGTTCAAGACCAATTTTAGTTATATATTCGCTAGCAGAGGTAATACGAAATTCGTTAACTTTGCCAGAATTGATCCATGGAACAGATCCTCCCCAATACTCAGAATTTGCCCGGGATGGTGTACCGCCAAGAATTACATTAGCGATAGAACCAATTTTTTTTGCCTTCCACTCTTCCGGGATTTTTCCTAATTCAGAATCAACCATTTTTACTTTTTCGTGTCCGGGAAAATTAAATTTTACAAACCACTCTTTGAAAATCGCCTGAGCCATTTGCTCTAAATTTTTGCTAATTTTATTATTCAACTCGATCTTGTCATTAAAAGCGGAGAGAATACCAGCGATACGTTTTTGGTCGTTCAATGAAGGAAGACTGATTTTTAAACTAAGTAAATGTGGAACTTTTATACTTGGCTGTGCAGCTCCAATAATGATTCCTTTTACTTCTTTGACAAATTTTTTTTGATCAAAATAACTTTTCAAATATTCTGGCAGAACTTTACTTCCATCGGGCCTTAAGGCAATCAAGTTTTGCGCTATACAATATTTAGAATTTTTAGGAACAAAACACCACTGGGGAATTGAAGCCCCTACGGTTGAAAATAATATATCTCCTTCTTTAGGATGGCCAGAACGAAACCAATTATTGTATGTCTTTTTTGATACATATTTTTGCTTACTTTTATTGGTTAAATCTGGATATTTATTATTTATCGACATTTGAAAAGTTTCTATCAATTCATGACCAGAATTCGATAACAGTGGTGTTTTCCCCCTATTATCTATAATTTTTTCTAAGATTTCTCCCAACTTCACTTTTTGCCAATTTTTAGGTTGTAATTTTGACTTTTGCATTTTAATAAAATTATTTCCCTTTTTTCTCTTTATTAAATGGTGGTTTTCTCTTATTTATCAATTTTGTTTCCAATTTTTTTGCATCATCAACTGTTTTTGTAATTATAATAGCAAATTTATTTGCTTGTCTTTTTACATTCTTTATTTCTTCTGCACTTTCTCGAATTCTTTTTTGTGCTCTTGATTTTTTAGCGCGCCCTACTTTCTGTAATTTACCACTATTAGTAAAAATTCCATAAACTACAGGTTGATCTTTGGGTACTTTTTTGATGTTGATTTTATTTATTTTTTTGATAATACCAAATTTTTGACGCATATTTTTATTAATTTATGTTCTTAATTAGTTTTATTTAAATTATTTTTTTTAAATTTTCCAAAATCTTTTTTTCCAACCTTGTACTTTCTTTAAAATACTTTTTCAATTCACTAGACAACTTTTCCATTTTTTCTTCAAATGGTATGCCATCATCTTCTTCAGGAGCAATACCAACATAACGACCTGGCGTTAATACATAACCATTTTTAGCAATTTCTTCTTTCATTGCTGACTTACAAAACCCAGCAACATCTTTATATTTGTCAGCGTTGTTTTTTTCTCGCCACGCACGAACTGTTCCAGCTATTTTTTGGATATGTTTATCTGTAAACGTAACTTGCTTACGCGATATTTGTTCAAAAGTTTCACGTGCATCTATAAATAAAATTTCTCCTATTCTATTTCTAAATCTGCCATTCTTTTTATTTTTAGACACAAACCAAAGGGAAACAGGAAGAGCAACATTATAGAAAAGTTTTGGAGGACAAGCAATAATTACATCTATCAAATCGTCTTCAATAATTTTTTTACGAATTTCCCCATCTCTACCACTTACCGCTAATGCTCCATTTGCCATAACAAATCCTGCCATACCATTTGGTGCTAAATGATGTATAAAATGTTGAATCCACATAAAATTGGCATTGCTTGCTGGTGGGGTTCCATATTTTAAACGTGGATCTTTATCACTTAAATTTCCAGGCTCCCAATCAGCATTGAATGGAGGATTTGCTAATACAAAATCAGATCTTAAATCTGGAAATTTATCATTATAATAAGAACTACCTAATTCTATCTGACCAATAATCCCCCTAATTGCAAGATTCATTTTACAAAGTCTAAGAGTTGTTGGATTGCTCTCTTGTCCATAAAATGCAATTTTAGAAGGATCTTTTTGATGAATTCTTAAAAATTCACTTGATTGAACAAACATTCCACCACTACCACAAGCAGGATCAAATACTCGTGCATTTTCATAAGGAGATAGTATTTCAACAATTAATCTTACAATTGACCTTGGAGTATAAAATTCTCCTCCTCGTTTTCCTTCTGCAGATGCAAATTGGCCTAGAAAATATTCATAAACTCTACCTAATATATCTTTTTCTTTATCAATATCATGATTAAATTTGATTTTTGAAAATATATTCACTAATTCCCCAAGTATATGACTTTCAAGAGTAGTTTTTGTATAAATTTTTGGAAGAACACCTTTAAGCTGTTTTGGATTTTCATTCTCAATTGCTTCCATTGCTTCATCAATATATTTTCCTATATCGTGATGCATTGCATGATTACGAAGTTGTTCCCAGCGTGCCTTTTTAGGGACATAAAAAACACCAATACTTTTGTATTGATCTCTGTCATTAATAATTAACTTTCTCTCTTTTTCTTCTAAAATATAATACTTTTTATTTTTTGGATCACTTACCCATTCTTCAAGTTTAGAACGTCTTTGATAATATGAATCAGAAATATATTTCAAAAATAGGAGTCCAAGTACAATATGTTTATATTCTGATACATCTATATTGCCACGAAGTTTATCAGCGGCTTTCCAAAGTTCCTTTTCAAAATCTAAATCTATTTTGTTTTTCTGTCCAATATTTACTACATCCTCAACTGCCTCTTTTTGTCCTTTTTTTATTCTTTCTTTTAATTCTTTGGGGAGTGAATCTTTTTCAATAAAATATGTCTTCCCTCGCTCAAAAGCATTAATTGAATTTTCTTTAATCAATTTTTTAATTTTTTTTAAAGTAGCAACTCTACTAATTCCTAACATTTTAGCCAATTCAGAAATAGTTATATATTGTTCTTTATTTTTCATAATATTAAAATTTATTTTGTAATTAATAATAGGTTATCATATGATAACCTACTTGTCAATAGTCTAGCTGTGGATAAGTTTTATTACTTATTTTTTAACAATAAAAATATCTTTCTGTATTGTTTTCAATTTTTGCCAATCAATTTCTTCAACTTTTTTATTTTTATCTACAAAAAATATATATAAACATAATCTTCTTAATACATTAAAGGGAATTTTTTTAATGACCATATCCCTAAAATATGTAGAAAAAGCTATGCCATATTTATAACCATGATAAGATTCTCTATATTTTTCACTTCTATTAGAATGCATTCTTGTAATAATCTGACCCATTGCCGAATTAAAACTACTACTTCTACTACCTGCCGGACTTTTGACTCTTGCTGATGGATCACCCTTTGCCTCTACTAACCAATATCTTCCATAATTATTATTTTTTACTTTTATATCTACCCCTTTTTGGTGTAATTCTGCGATTCTCGGGTAAGAACTCCAACCCTGATTTCTTTTAGCAAGATATTTAACAACTGCTTTTTGTACAAAAGGTTCTGATAAAATTATTCTTTTTTTCATAACTATTTAATATATTAATTTATCATTTTAACTATCTCTTTTATTATAGTATTCCCAAACTCATTTAATTTACTAAAATCTTTGCGACAGACTATTTTGACACCTCTTTCTTCTGCTTCTTGATTATATTTTACCTCTGAAGAGATAGCGATAATTTTATTTGGATCAAACTTGTCAAAATCTAAACAATGAAATGATCCTGTTAGCTTGCAGTCCCTATCTAATAAAATGATATCAAATGAGCTGGATTCTTTTTTGTTTAAATAATCTTCAACTTCTGTATATTCAGAAAAAACAGTAACTGCAATATCCTTGATATCCTTATTTTTTTCATCTTTAAAAAATTGTTCTTCTAACTCAAAAAGTTTGCCCATTATAACTGAAAGTGTCTCTAAATCATCTTCAAGAATTAAAATTCTAATTTTTTTCATTCCAAAATCATTTAATAAATCAATTTACTATCCTCTACTCTTACAAGGTTTTTCAAACAATCATGCTCTTTTAAAACATTCTCCTCTGCTGGTAATATAAAGTCATCATACCATAAAAAATCTTTTGTGAAATCTATTGCTTCAGTTTTCAAGGTATTCCAATCTGTTGGTTTTATTTTCTTAATATATTTTAATGCTTTAGCGGGTAGTTTGTCTTCAAGATATTCAAATGCCCTATTACCACCTGTTCTGCAATGAGTAGTAAGCCAATAGCAATTATGGTTTTTTGTCATGTATTTTAGAAACTTAACTACATTTTTGACTGGTTTATGGTTTTTATCAATTAATACCCCATCAATGTCTAAGTAAATATTCATATCCCAATTTTCCCACTTTTCCTCAAAAACATCAAGTAAAACAAAAAAGCGGATATTGGTTTTAAACCACACCGCTTAAAGATTTGATAATAAAATTTCACCAGGATATTTTTCCATCCTTTCGTGCATTTCAAAAATCTTATTTTTTGGAACTTTGTGAACATTCCTTTGAATAGCAATTTGAGGACTTACTACTAAGCGGATAACAAATACTTGATAATCATATTCTTGAGCTAATTGAAGATAAGTTTCAAATTCCCAAATTTCTGTATTGGTATTATCCACAACAATAAAAGGCAAAAAATTTTTCAACGCAGTTTTAAAAAACTCCTGACTGCGCTGATGATTTAAACCAATCTTATTTTTATCAAAATAATAATTGCCTCTAAAATCAACAGAATAATGATCAGCTGAGCAAATTACGGCATTAGGAAAAATTTTTTTAATATATGTTGATTTCCCAGAGCCCGGCAGTCCTCTTATTATCAGAACTGTTCCTTTTTTCACGATATCCTCCTTGTTCAAATTTAACTTTGTTTATAAAAAAACCTTAACAAATTATATGGGCTTTGTAAATACTTGACTTTTTTAATTTCTTATCTTCAAACTTTTTATAAAACGAACTGCCACTATCCAATGGATAAAATTTTTATTATGCCAATTAAATCATATCAGTCACATTAGACGTAATCAAACACGACTAATTGTCGGTTATCGCGTTTTATTAAAATTATCTGCGAACATTACAAAAATTTAGTTACCTCTCGGCCCTGAGCTCTCATTCGAGCCTGAGCGACGAGGTCATCAGGCCTCAGAGCCGAACGGCGAGGCCGAAGGGTAATTTGAATGCCTGCCTGCACGTAGCCCCGTCTGCGGGGCGAAGGCAGGAGACATACGTTAAAAAACTTTGACTTGTTTGAGGAGTGAAATGATAATGAAACGACGAGTTTCAAAGTTTTAGGATGACGAATGATTAAATTATCCCTGCCGGCCGGCAGGCGGGTAAATTTTTGTACAGTTCGCGATTTTACGCCTGCCTGCGCGTAGCCCCGTCTGCGGGGCGAAGGCAGGGAGCCACCACTTTCCCCTGTCCTGAGCTTGCCTGCCCTGAGCTTGTCGAATGGGTCGAAGGATAAAAAGGGGTGGCAAAAAACCCTAACAAATTATTCTAAACTTTTAAAAAATGGCTGCTAGGGCTGGATTCGAACCAGCGACATCTACGTTAACAGCGTAGCGTTCTACCACTGAACTACCTAGCAACAAAAAAATCAGCTCTGCGAGCTGAAATTAAATAAAGAAAAATAGCTCGCAACTTATTCGAGATTATTGTTATTATTATTCAATTTTTGCATTTGTATTTTCATAACAATATTAGTTTAACATATAAATCTAGGGGTGTCAAATCAATTTTTTAAACTTTTAAAAACCTCTAAGGTTCTTTCTGCTGATTTTTGCCAAGTAAAATTTTGAACTAAAGTAAAATTTTTGGCGATAATGTCCTCTCTTGATTCCTGATCTGATAATAATTTTTTCATTTTAAAACTAATACTGCCGATATTATTTTCTGTAAAACAAATATCATTTAATCCAAATTCTTTTAAAACATCAATGTCTGAAACTAAAACAGGTACTTGGCATAACATAGCTTCTAATATTGGCATACCAAATCCCTCAAAAACACTTAAAAGACAAAACAAATTGGCCTGTTTTAAAATCTTTATTTTATCTGTCTCGCTAACCCAGCCAATAATTTTAATATCTTTCTGATAAACTGAATTATCAATTGTTTTTTTAATATTTTTAAATCCCCAGCTCTGTTTGCCCAATAAAACTAATTGCAAGTCATTATACTCCTCCTTTAATTTATTAAAGGCCTGGATTAAATTAATTATGTTCTTTTTTGATTCCAATCTGCCAATATATAAAATATAGTCCTTTTTTATTTTATATTTATTCAAAATTTCATCATCAATTTTAATATTATTATACTTTTCAAAATCAACACCATGAGGAATCACAAAAATTTTATCCTCTCCTATTCCATAAAATTTCATTATATCCTTTTTTGTGTTTAATGAGGGAGAAATAATGGCCTTGGCATCATTTAAAGCACGAGCGCCTAATTTTAAAGACAATAATTGTTTAATTGAATAATGTTTAGGAAAATATTCATACCCCAAATCATGCCAAGTAATAATTTTTTTAACTTTAGTTGTGGGTAGGCCCAGCACTTTTTTGATATTTAAAAAAGTACTGGGTAAATTATGGGCTGGTGAAAAAAATAAATCTAAATTATATTTTTTCAAACTTAAACTTAATCTAATTAAAGTCCAAAATTTTTTTAATGGCCATTTTAAAACAATGTTCTGAACATTTGAATAATCCAGAAAACCTTTTGATAATTTTTCTCTGGAAAATAAAAAATATTGATTTTGACGATCAATATCTAAAAGATTTTTTATAATATAATAGGCATACCATTCTGTGCCTGTTTTTTGTTGTAAGTTTATTCTACTAGCGTCAATGCCTATTTTCATTATATTAAATGGCTAAATTGTTAAATGGCTAAATTGTTAATGAACAATATAACAGTTTAACAATTTAACAGTTTATTTTGCTGACAAAATACTGCGTTTATAGGCATCTAAATTCTCTAAGGCAATGCCCGTGCCCTTGACTACGGAAAGATATGATCTGTCAGAAACATAAGCCGGGACTCCAGTTGCCTGAGACAATAATTTATCTATATTTCTTAATTGAGCTGTGCCTCCGGATAAAATCATTCCTTTTTCCATTACATCTGCAGAAAGCTCTGGAGGGGTATTATATAAAACTGTTTTAACTGTTGCTATAATACCCGCTAATTCATGTTGAAGGGCCTCTGTTACGTCGTCAGAGCTAATTGTCAAAGCCCGAGGAAGACCAGAGACAATATCCCTCCCCTTTATTTCCATGCTCATTTTATCTTTATCTTCTAAAAATAAAGCTGAGCCAATTTTTATTTTAATATTTTCAGAAGTGGTTTCACCAATAGCCAAACTATATTTCTTTTTAATATACTCCATAATGGCCGCATCAAATTTTGTCCCGCCTATTCTTACAGAAGTACAGGTGACAATCCCTCCTAAAGATATAACAGCTACTTCTGTAGTTCCCCCGCCCAATTCTATAATCATATGTCCAGAAGCCGAACCAATTGGTATTTCTGCTCCAATAGCTGCCGCTAAGGGCTGTTTAATAATATAGGCGGCCTTAGCTCCCGAAGCTATGGTAGCGCTAATGACTGCTCGTCTTTCAGTAGAAGTAATTCCAGCTGGCACGGAAATCATAACTTCTGGTCTAAAAAGTTTTATACCCGACAAGGCCTTGTTAATAAAATATCGCAACATACTTTCTGTTGTTCTATAATCAGCAATAACCCCGTCTTTTAAGGGCCTATAGGCTGTAATAGAATCAGGAGTTCGACCAATCATTTCTTTGGCTTCATTTCCCACAGCTAAAACTTTTTTATCCACTAGTGAAATGGCCACAACAGAAGGTTCGTTAATAATAATCCCCCTCTTAGGGACATAAACCAAAGTGGTGGTAGTGCCTAAATCTATTCCTATTTTTTTTCTTAACATTTTATATTAATTTTAAATTTTAAATGAAAGGAAAAATTATACTAATTTTAAAACACTTATAAACTACTAACTACCTGCCTTGCCGAAGCTCAAAGAGCGAAGGCGGGCCAACTACAAACTACTAACCAACCTCTAATATCTTACATTTAATTTTTCCTCTGGGAACCTCTGCTTCAAACTCTGCTCCTTTTTTCTTACCAATAAAAGATTGTCCCAATGGAGAACTATATGATATTTTATCATTTAACGGGTCTGCTTCTGTGGCTCCAACAATTTTAAATTTTTTTTCCTGTCCATCAAATAAAACTTTAATATCAGAACCAATATTAATTAAATCATGATTTGTAGAAGGTTTTTCAACTATCTTTGATGTTTTTAAAAGATATTCCAATTCCAAAATTTTGCCTTCAATAAAGCCCTGCTCTTCTTTGGCGTCTTGATATTCGGCATTTTCCGACAAATCCCCAAATTCTCTAGCTTTATCTATTCTTTTAGCTACGGTTGGCCTTTTAATGGTTTTTAATTCCAGAAGCTCTGCTTTAATTTTTTTTAAGCCCCTTTTCGTCAAATAATTTATTTCTACCATATACTTCCGTTTGAATTATTAAAATTGCTCAATATGCTTAAAATAATAACTAAAAATAGCCATTTCTTTGACTAGCGATATAAAAAGAGCTAGTTTTCTGAAATATGCTCTCTATCTCTAAAATACCACAATAAAATGTCTCTAGCAAGAGGAACAGCCACACTAGAACCTTCCCCGCCTTCTTCTATTAAAATAGTCAATACTATCTCTGGATTATCATTGGGGGCATATCCGGTAAACCAGGCATGAGTTTGGTCTCTAGAACCGAATTGAGCTGTGCCAGTTTTCCCGGCAGATGTTACAGGTAAAGTAGATAAATATCTGGCGCTGCCAGAAATAACCGATTCTCTTAATCCTGATCTAATAATAGATATATTGTCTTCAGATATGAAATCTTTATTTTTTATAACTGGCTGAATATAATATACATTTTTATCTTCAACAAATCCTTCCAATAATCTGGGCTCATATAATATGCCCCAATTAGCTATTACTGAAGTAAACATGGCTACTTGTATTGGGGTAACTAAAATATCTCCCTGACCAATGCTTAAATGATAAGTATCTCCAATATACCATGGTTCATTTTTAACCTCGTTTTTCCACTCTTTTGTAGGTAAAAACCCGCTGCCTTCGCTCAGTAAATCTATGCCTGATTTTTCACCAATTCCAAATTGTTTGGCATAAAAATTTATTTTTTCTAAACCTAAACCTAAAAATTCTTTATAGCCACCGCCAATATTATAAAAAAATGTATTTACTGAATTGGCTAGAGCTTTTTTTATATTGGTTAAGCCATGCCCCCCGCTCTTCCAGTCTGGAAAAAACCACTGCCCTACCCAAATACCACCCGTGCTTAAAAAACTAGTACTCTCATTTATAATACCTTCTTCTAATCCAGCAGCGGCCATAATAATTTTAAAAGTAGAGCCCGGTGGATATTCTCCCAAAACTGCCCGAAAAAACATTGGGCGACTAGGATCTTGAACAATGCTTTGATAAGTTTCTTCAGAAAGTTTTTCAGAAAACATATTATTATCAAATGTTGGCAAACTAACTAAAGCCAATATAGAACCGTCTTTGGGATCAAGGGCCACAACGCTTCCCTTTTTTAAATTATATCTTTTTAATGTGGATAATAATAAATCTGTGGTCTTAATTTGTAAATCCACATCTATGGATAAAACTAAATTCCTGCCCTCTAGAGAATCTTCTCTGGCCAACTCTTTAATTTCTTTTCCCAATGAATTAACTTCTATTTTCTTTTTTCCAAATTCACCTCTTAATATGCTTTCATAAAAGGCCTCTAATCCGCTCTGGCCCATTTTATCATCTAAATAATAACCATCTTTTTTCAAATTCTTATATTCTTCTTCAGATATGCCCCCCATATATCCCAACACATGTGATAAATAATCCTGGTATGGATATTCTCTTTTCCTGCCAATAACCACTGAAATGCCTTGTAAATCTTGTGCCAAAACCATCAAATTCATGGCTTGTTCATACTCTAAAGATTCTTTTACTATTCTGGGTTGAAAATTTTCTAAAATATCGTCAGAAATATAATCTGATAAATTTATCCCTCCACCTAATTTAGAATTAGGTGAGGGATTTATTTTTTCTCCATTTAATTTTTCCTGAATTTTCTTCTCTAATTCTAATAATTCTTCTTGGTCGCCTGGTAAATCTATAGGCATAACTTGCAAAGAAAACTTAGCACTATTTCTCAAAAGAGGTTTAAAATTAGTATCATATATAATTCCTCTGCGGGGTTCTATTCTTTTAACTCTAATTCTATTGCCATCGGCTATAAATTTATAATCGTCTCCCTTTATTATCTGTAAATAAAAAATTCTAAAAAAAATTATACACCAGGCAAAAACTAAAACAAAAATCAATATAATAAATTTTCTTTTGCTAATAAAAAGTCCTAATTTTTTTCGTTTTTCTCCAAAGGTATCAAAAAAATCTCCAGCTGTACGATTAAAATTATAATCTTTAACTTCTGGCATTTTTTTACCTTTGACAATAGATGGCAACTTTGAAATTTCAAAATTTTCCATATCAAACGTCTATCGTTATAAACTTATTTTTTGTTTTTTGAGAAAACAAATAAGCCAATTTATATATAATTAAACTAATTATTAAATTAATGCATAGAGCAATTAAAAAATCTTTCAAAACAACATTCCATTTAAAAAGATAATCCCCTTGGCTGAGAATTTTAATTAAAATGTTAAAAAGATAATAAGAAATATGAAAAATAATAAAGCCCAAAAAATTAAGCAATAAATAGGTTATTAATCGACCATTAGGCAAAATATTATGATAAAAATAATAAAGCACTAAAGCCACTACTAGAAAAGATACGAAATGAGCCCCAAAGCTTAAAGTGAACAAATCAGTTAATAACCCCCCAATTCCTACAACTATTAAAGCATGATTAATATCATCAAAAAATATTAAATAAACCAAAAATAAAAAAGGTAAATTTATTTTTACATTTCGCATATATAGGCCTACCTGCAATATTGCAAATATTAAACTTAAAATTAAAATTTTAATTTTATGCTTCATTGTTCTAAAATAATACTAACAAAATCCATATTTTGATAATCCACCAAAGGATAAACAATGGCTGTCTTAAAAAAATCGCCCTCTTCTAAAATAATTTCTTTTATTTGGCCAATTACTAAATCTTTAGGAATATTATCCTCTAAACCAGAAGAGACAATAATATCTCCTTCTTTAATGTCAATATCAACTGGTATATAATCCATTTCTAAACCATAATCTAAATCTCCCTTGATTACCCCATTAATATTTTCTCCCCCCTGAATGGTGGCTGTAATCAAACTATTTTTATCTGATAATAATAAAACATCAGAGGTCCAATCACTGGCTCTAATAATTTTACCAACAATAATCCCTGACCCAAAGATGACAGCCATGCCTTCCTCAACTCCGTCTTTAAGACCCCTGTTAATTATTAATAGATTATCTTCTCCCAAATAAAAACCAGATATTATTTCAGCTAAAATTAACTTTTTTGGGGAAGTTTTGAAATAATTTAATTCTTCTTTTAAAACTTCATTCTCATTTTCTAAACTTTCTAAATGCGCAAAATCAATAATATGTTTTCTTAATTCTTCTTTTAAGTCATTATTTTCCGACTTAATTTTTTCATAATGAAAAATGGTATAAAAATAGGATTTAGTGCTCCGGCTAATTTTATAAATCTGTCCTCGCACTGGATTAAGGCCCCTAATAATTAAACCCTCTACTGGTGTTAAAATTTTAGTATAATGAAAAACTATAATTAAAAGACCAATGGCTATAAGATAAAATAAATTCTTTTTATTCAAAACTTTAAGCATAAATTTATTCTAAAATTAAAAAATCATCAGATTTATTAAATTGACTATTTTAAATTTTTAATTTTTATAAGATTCCTCTTTGGTGGGAGGCAAAACTAATTCTTTTAAATTATCAAAATCTTCTAGAACTATTCCTATTCCCCTAACAACAGTAGTTAAGGAATCATCAGCAATAATAACTGGAATTTTAGTTTCTTCATAAATTAATTTATCTAGTTCTCTTAACATAGCTCCACCGCCAGACAAAACCATGCCCCTTTGATATAAATCTGAAACTAGTTCTGGGGGAGTTTCTTCAATAACATCTTTAATGGCAGTAATAATAACAGAAATAGATCCACTAATGGCCTCTTGCACTTCATCGCTTTTGATAATTATTTCTTTAGGAAGTCCATTTAATAAATTTCTACCTCTAATTTTTGATTTTAAAACTTTAGCTAAGGTTTTTACGGTGCCGACATTTATTTTAGCTTTTTCAGAAGACCTTTCGCCTAAAAATATATTATATTTTTCTCTAACATAATTACTAATATCTTCGTCCAATTTTTCTCCTGCTATTTTTAAAGATTTGGAAGTTACAATACCGCCCAAAGAAATAACAGCTATTTCTGTTTTACCGCCGCCTATTTCCACAATCATGTTTCCATTGGGCTCTTGAATTGGCAAACGGCTTCCTACGGTTGCTGCAATGGGCTGTTCTATTAAAAAAACTTCTCGGGCTCCGGCATTAATAGCTACGTCTTCTACGGCTTTTCTTTCCACTTCTGTAATGTCTAAAGGAATTCCAATTATAATTCTTGGCCGAGGTATTAAAGAAAAGGATTCTTTGTGGATTTTTTCAATAAAATAACGCATCATTTTTTCAGCTACTTCAAAATCAGAAATAATACCGTTTCTCAATGGCCGGACAGCTAAAATATGTCCTGGAGTTTTACCTATCATTCTACGGGCATCTTCTCCTACAGATAAAATTTGGTCTGTTCTTGTATTGATAGCTACTACTGAGGGCTCATTGACCATAATTCCCTTGTCTTTAACATAAACCAAGGTATTGGAGGTACCCAAATCCACGGCAATATCTTTAGAAAATTTTCCAAAAAATGAATTAAACATATAATTAGTTGCAAGTTCAAAAGTTAAAAGTTGCAGGCATTATATTGAAATAAAAACTTGAAACTTGTAACTTGAAACTTATTTACTTACTTATAATTACCCTTCAAAATTTCTATTACTTCTTTTTCGGTATATAAACTCATATATTTTGAATCTCTTCTCTTTAATTCCACTTTGTCTCCTAATTTATCACTTAAAACTAAACGATAAGGCATGCCCATTAAATCTGCGTCATTAAATTTAATGCCAGCACTACAATCCCGGTCATCATATATTACTCTAATTTTATTTTTTTGTAAAATTTGATAAACGTCCTCATTCTTATTTTTTCTCAAATCAATTAAATGAACTTTAAATGGAGCTACTGTTTCTGGCCATAAAATCCCCTTTTCATCATTATAAACTTCTACAATAGTACCCATCACTCTGCCCGGCCCAATGCCATAAGAACCCATAAAAACATTTTTTTGTTTACCATCTTCGTCTGTATATTTTAACCCCAATGGTTCAGAAAATCTAGTGCCTAAAGTAAAAATATTTCCAACTTCTACTGCTCTCTCTTCAACCAAATCTTTTTTATCTAGTTGCAAATTTTTTAGAACTTCATCATTATAAACTTCTTTATTAATAGCTATTTTCTTCTTTTTATCCACATAAATAATATCTTCTCCAAATTTAGTTAAGGTTTGAAATTCATGTGAATATTCACTAAATACTCCACCGGAAGCAAATGTTAAATAAGTAATTTCCCCTAAACCACAACGAGCAAAAATTTTAGCATAGGCCCGTTTGGCTAATTCATAAAATTTATCATGCTCTGCTTTATTTTTAGAAAAAGAATACAAGTCCTTCATTAAAAATTCCCGACATCTCATTATGCCACTTTTAGATCTAATTTCATTTCTAAATTTAGTTTGAATCTGATAAATATATTGGGGAAGATCCTGATAAGAATTAATATAATTTTTCATCAAAGCGGTTAGCGGTTCTTCGTGAGTAAATCCCAGGCCCAACTCTTGATTATTGCTTAATTTTGTCTTAAACCAATTATCTACTTGAGCATCATTCCAACGATCTGTTTTTTGCCAAAGTTCTGGATTTTGTAAAACTGTTAAAAATAATTCCTGCCCGCCAATAGCATTCATTTCTTCACGAATAATCTGATTAATATTTTCTAAAACCATTAGTCCTAGGGGCAGATAATCATAAACTCCAGCCATTTCTTTATAAATAAAACCAGCCTTAAGTAATAATTGAGCATTAAAACTCACCTCGTCCTTAGGCGATTCTTTTAAGGTGTGGGTAAATAATTGTGATTGACGCATCCTGTTAAATGTTTATTTATTATTAATTTTGTGTATAAAAATGTTTTATTTTATTTTATTTTGTTAAGTAATTTTTAATGGCTGATTTAACAGGATAAATAAAATTTAGTATAAAGTATAAAATACAAAAAACTTTCAACTTTCTACTTATTTAGTATAACAATTGCTTATCTAAAAGAAAAGAGCCTTCTGCAAAAATTCACAGAAGACTCAAATTATCAATACTATTTAATTACTTTCCGAGCGGACGAAACACCTAAAAAATAAATACAAAAGTTATTCCTGTAAGCGGTGATGTTGTGACCGCCTAAATTAAAGTTACCGACGCAGACATGACCACATGAACACATAGATGACGTGCGAATAAGGATATTTTCAAATAGTCGCTCATCAGTTGCCAAGTAATGGCCAGTCATGACATAAATCATAACTTGAGCAGTCGGAATCTCCTCCTCTTCACCAATAAGAGCTTGTTGCTCTTGCCAGGTCTTTGAAGTTGACTTATCCACTATGGTCTTACCAACTAATTGCCAAATGACTTTACTGCGCTCTTTGGCGAACGATTCTTTTATATACCAAATGTCCATGCCCCCGCCGTCACAGAAAAGATCATCATAGCCACTGGAAAAACCCAGCTTGTCTCGAATGTCGAGAATCGAAAGCGGAAAAACTGCTACAAGAACATGAGTATCCTTCAATTGCTCTAGTACTGCTTCAGAAAATGGAATCTCTGAAAGAGCGGCAAGTTGTTGACGATTTGGATTAACTCCGAAATATTTAATGGCTTCCTCAACACCAAAGAAATTCTTACCCATTATCTCACGGGCGCGTTTCTGATCAGTCGTCGACACAAATCCTCCATTTTGAATGAACCCCACTACTTTCTTAGCAAGTTCATTGTCTTTCGAGTCAATAACTTTTTGAGCAAAAGATTCTTGAGACCCGCAGTCTCTAATTTTAATAGAAACTCGTGCTCCCTGTGTACTGATAATGTACGTTTTCCTGTTTTCTTTTTTGGCTTACCACTTGACATGGCACACCTCCTACTTTTTTTATTTCCCATTTGATATGGAATATGTTATGATATCACAATTATTACATCATGTCAACAAAAAATCCTGAAACAGGTTCAGGATGACAAAAAAAACTTTAAACTTTCTACTTTTTGTCCTGTTAAATTATCACTTTGTGATACTATTTAACAGGATGAACTTTCTACTTTTGTCTTTTTACTTATTATATTTAACTATTAAATTAATTATTCTTTTGACTTCCTGCTCAATAATGTCTTCATCATAATCCCCACTATGGGCTGTTTGATTTTTGTAAGAAGCCCTCTTTTGATCTAAGTGTAAATTGAAAATAAAAATACCCGTTTTTTCCTCAATATATAAATGCCAGCGCGGATAAAACCCAGAGTTAGAAACTGGTCGAATATAGCTTTTTTGATCTTTGGGATGTAAACGATAACCGCAATCCCGCAGCAGATTAACAATATTTTTTTTTAATTCTACTTTTATTTTAAACCTCATAACAATTCAATTTACAATTATCCCGCCTGCCATCGCCTGCCCGCTCGCCATCGCTATTGCTCAGGCAATTAGCGGGCGAGACGGCGACCTGCCCGACATGCCATTGACGGCAGTCATGGCAGGCGGGAGCCAATGGCGGGCAGGCAATTATCAATTTCCATTTAATTTTTAATGACTCAATTTACAATATTTATCTATGGAAAACTTTAACAAAGTATTAATAATTGGTTATTGGGTTATTGGTTATTAACCCTGTTAAATTATTGTTTCACAATAGTATTTAACAGGGTGAAATTTAAATTTAAAATTGGTAATTGGCTTAAATAATATCGTCAAAAAAAATTGGATATCTTAGAAATTAATCCTCCTCCATATCTTACAATATCCTTATAGGTAATCAAGGCTACCAAAAGCATTAACAAACCAAATCCAATATTATGAATGATGGCCTCTACTTTTCTATCATTGGGTCTTCTTCTAATTTTTTCAATTAGTAAAAATAATAATCTTCCCCCATCTAAAGCTGGTATAGGCAATATATTGATAATAGCTAAATTAATAGACAAAAGGGCCATAAACCACAACAAATAGACAAATCCCATTTCATAGGCCCGACCAGTAAATATAGCTACTCCCACTGGACCAGAAATATCTATAGTTTTTTCGCCCGTAAAGCCACTCTTAATAATTTTAAACAAGGCATCAAAAATTTTATAAGTAAGATTCAGAGTTGTCTTAAATCCTTCAATAGGAGCCCTATACCATGGATAAGAAATAATTCCACTGTTAACCAAGCCAATACCCACAATTTTTTTATCTCTATATTCCTCAAACTCGCTAGCCAATTCTGGTATTTCTTCAGGCATTAAATTAATATTTATCTCTTGCTTTCCTCTTCTGATATTAAAATTTAATTCACTTTCTTGATGGGCTGCTAAATAATCTCTCATCTGATCAGCGTTTTCAAACTCTACATTATTAATAGATTGAACAATGTCTTCAATTTTTAAATTTTCTCGACCAGCTGGCGAGTTTTCATAAACTTCTATTATTTGCACTCTCCGGTCGGAAATAATAGCTCCGCCTCTAGTAGTGTCTGTTGGAGAATCAACTGCTCCGGGAAGCCCAATTATAAAACCAACTGTTAAAAGAATAAAAGCGAAAAACCAATTCATAAAAACTCCGGCAAAAAGTGTTAGGGCTCTTTTCCAGACAGGCTGGTTCATAAAACTATCTCCATCTTCAGAATAATCTCCTGATTCTCCTTTTATTTTTACAAAACCGCCCAAGGGTATCCAATTGATTGAATAGATTATTCCTTTTCTTTTAATTCCAAACATTCTGGGCGGAAAACCAAAACCAAATTCCTCTACGCCAATACCCAATTTAATAGCAGTATAAAAATGTCCCAACTCGTGGACAAAAACAATAATGCTTAAAACTACTAAAAATACTATAATTGTAATCAACATTTATTTTATTTTAATCAATAAATCTATAAATCTAAAAAACAACAAATCAACAATTACTATTTGATTTCTTGATTTTTAGATATCTTGAAACTTATAATCCAATTCTATAATTAAGTATAGCAATTATAAAAATATTTTAAAGTATTGACAAAATATCAAATATATACTAAGATTAAATAATCCAAAAATAAAATTATAAAAAATCCTTGGGAGGATAAAAATGGAAAAAAAGAAAAAAATGGCAATTTATTTTGCCAATTTTAATGGAAGTTTTGTACTAACAAATCCTGACATTGTAAAAATCTTCAATCCAGAACGAAAACAAATTGATGTTCTTATTACTGAAGAAGATTGGAAATGGAATAATTCTTTCATCAGTAAATGGGAAACTATGATCTACACCAAAGAAAAACAACGCAAAGAACAAATCATAAAAATTCTCAAAAATAATTCTACAAAATATTCATTGGTAAATTCAGATTTAAAGAAAGAACATCAAATATTTACTATCAAAATCAACAACATGATGGTCAGTCAAAACTCTCTTCCAAAGAACAAAAATGTCTCTATACTGAATTACAAAATTTTTGAAAATGAATTTGAGGTCACAATTTTTGACCTAGGAAAAAATTTACTATCAATATCAAAAACAGGATAGGATAATCAATCTTCAAAATTATTTTAAAAAAGCTGAATCAATTAACTCAGCTTTTTTTCATATCTAAAATCTTTCAACTTTTTAACTCTCAACTTTTAACTAACCTACACTCTCATTATCTCCTCTTCCTTTCTCTTGGATAAATCTTCTATCTCTTGAGTTTTGTCTTTAATTACTTCATCAAGCTCTTTTTGGTGGTTGAATTTGTCATCTTCTGAAATTTCCTTATCTCTTTCTTGCTGGTCTGTCTGCTTTCTTATCTTATCTCTAGTTTGTCTTAAAGAAATTTTAGCATCTTCCTTTTTATCATGTAATAGCTTTATAATCTGTTTTCTTTTTTCTTCTGTTAATGGCTGAATTTTGGCTCTAACCACAGATTCAGATACAGAAATAGATAAACCTAAATCGGCTTTAAAAAGCGACTTTTCAATTTCTTTTAATAAATTTTTATCCCAGGGCTCAATAACCAATAAAGACGGCTCGGGTACAGAAATAGAGGCCAATTGTTTTAAGGGGGTTTGAACTCCATAAGATTCTATTTGGATATCTTCTATTAAAATTGGATTAGCCCGACCGGCTTTTAATTTTTCTATTTCAATTTTAAAATGTTCAGTAATTTTATTAAATTCTAAATTAAATGATTCAATAAATTCAGACATAATTTTTTATCCAGTACCCCGCCCTTCGCGAAAAGCTGGGTGCTTAGATTTATTATTATTTATAAATTTAATTAATTTTTCCTTAGGGCCATAAATAAATTACTGCCATTTTCAATATCAACTATAATATCTGCCGGAATTTTAGAGGTCGGTAAATTTTTAGTAGCCCATTCTCTGCCGCCATCTAAACTAGAATATAAAGCCGTGGCCGTAGAATAATATATTTCTTCATTATTATTGGGATTTAAAGCTACGCAGTAAATATTGACTGAGCCGGGTGGTGTTAATAATTTAATATATTCCCAAGAATTGCCTCCATTATTAGTAGTAAATAAACCGTAAGAATTAGCATAAATTAAAGCATCAGCTTGCGTAAAATCAAATTCCATATCCCGATATTGATTAACGCCATCATATTTATTGTCATTTTCATCTTTAATATTATCAGAAATATTATACCAGCTCATGCCCTCATCATTTGATTTAAAAATTCCCTTATCTATCGTAGCCACATAAACCTTGGCGGTGTTTTTAGGATTAATCATTATTTTTTCAATAGAATTATCAAACCACTTAATCGCTTCCCAAGAAATACCATAATCTAAACTCTTAAATATTCCTCCTCCACTAGTTCCAATATAAATTTTATTATTATTATAAGCATCCACTGCCACCGCATTAATGCTTTGATTTGGCAAACCTTCTAAGTGGATATCCTTCCAATGACGAGCACAATCAACTGACTTATAAAGTTTATTGCCAACAGCCGCATATAAAACACATTTATCCTTAAAATCAATGGCCAAATCATGAACAACTCCTTTGGATTCTAATGCTCTTTGCCAGCCATTGGCGTCATTAAAACTGTAAATCAAACCATGCTCCGTGGTTCCAATATAAAAAGCCCGCGGATCATTGGGATCAACTTTTAAAAAAGTAGATTGGATTGTTTTAAAGAAAGAACGCCCTTCGCCGACTTTTAAAAATTCCACCTTCTGTTCCCAATTTTCTCCTCTGTCATAGCTAGAAAAAAAACCTGAGTCAGTAGCAGTGCCAGTATTTAATCGGATCACACAAGCGCTGGTTAATAATAAAACTGGAAGAATTACGAATAATATTTTTTTGGACATAAATTTTAGTTAGTAGTTAGTAACCATCCTGCCTGCCGGCGGACAGATAGTTCGTAGCTATTATTACTAATTACCAATTAATGATTAATTTTAAATTATAAGAAATGTAAAGTGCGGGGCGTAAAACTTAAAACTATTTTTATCTTTGCGTTTTTAGTTTTGCATTTTGCGTTATTTTATATCAAAACTAAATTTTCTAACACAATCATAGGATTGCTATTAGCTGCTATCAATTTTTTTCCCTGCAAAATTTCTTTATAAAAATTTAATAATTCTTGCTCTGAATATTTAGAAGCGACTTTTAAAACAGATTCTTTTAAAAAGGGATGGATTAAATTCATTTCTGGATTAATTTTAGAAACAATTAAATCTCTGGTCAAGTGCAAATAAGAATTTAATAATATTTCAAAATAATTGTATTGATTCTTGGCTTTTTTAGAAAATTTAAATTTTTTTTCTACCCAATTTAATCTATCATTAAATGGCTGAACTAAAACTTCCAACATATTATTTAAGTCCTCTTTTCTGCTTGTCCATTTCTCCAAATTTTGATAATAGGCCATGGCAATACCAGGCACTCCTCCTGAAAAATCTGACAATTCTCGAGCTATCTTACCTGTAGCTCCCTTGGCAATCAAATAATCGTAAATTTCTTTTAGTGGTAAATTTTGAAAAATTATATTTTGAGTTCTGGATTTAATGGTGGGCAATATTTTTTCAATCCTATTAGCTATTAAAATAATTATAGAATTTTTGGGCGGCTCTTCAATTGTTTTTAAAAGAGCATTAGCTGCAGCTAAACTCAAATCTTCGGCTTGATTTATTAATCCCACTTTATAATTTGACCGAGCCGGAGTTAAATACAATCTTTCTTGAAACTTCCTGACTTTTTCTATAGAAATATTTTTTTTATCATCCTCTAAGTCTAAAAATATATAATCTGGATGAATACCTCTTTCCATTTGCTGGCAATCCTCGCATTCATTACAAGGAAGTTTTTTTATACCACCCTTAAAATCTTCTTCTCTTAAACAAAATATCGATTTTACAAAATTTTGTACTACTGTTTTTTTACCAATATCTTCTGGGCCGGTAAATAAAAAACTTCTTACGAATTGCTTATTAATTATTAACTTCTGTAAATAATTAATAACGTTTTTATGACCCAAAATAGGCCAATCAAAATTTAATTTATTGACTTCTTGCATAATCTAAGAATACCAAATTTAATCGGCTTTAACAATGTTTAATTATTTTTATCTAAGGCCATATTTACTAAATAATCGGCCTCTTTATTGTGAGATCTTAAAACGTGATGATATTTAATTTTTTTAAAATTTAAACTTAAATTCCAAACTTTAACAAATAAAGGCGCTAAATCTGTGTCTTTAATTTTATACCTTCTATTCATTTGATTTGCAACTAATTCACTATCTAAATAACAATCTAATTCTCTAATGCCTTGCTTTTTGGCCATTTCTAAACCCTTTATTAATGCCTTGTATTCGGCTTGGTTATTAGTAGCTTTTCCAATACATTCAGAAAACTCATTAATAATTTTTTTATCTTGGTATAAAATTCCCCCAATTGCCGATGGACCAGGATTACCCCGCGACCCACCATCTGTGTATAATTTGTACATAAATTAGTAATTAGTCATTAGCTCATAGTTTATAGGTTTTAAAAAAAATTAAACCAACCGCTAAAAAGTATAAGCTAACCCCCAATTCTTAAATCTACAATATACAACTCCAAGCTCCTGCTCCCGTTCCATTCATTAAGTCCTATTTCTGCTACTACATCAATATTATCACCCACTTTTAAATTTGGAAAGTTTTTCACCATCCTAAAACCAATTGCTTTTTTAATTTCTCCATCTTTTTCAATGCTAACTTTCAAATGATTTTTATCAGCGCCTAAAAACTGAACCTCCTTAATCTGACAATCTTTAACTAAGAACTTTGGCTTTCTGTTATTCATTCCAAATGGTTCAAATTTATCCAAATGTTTCCATAAATCCCAATTAATATCCGCCAAACTAATTTCTGCATCTAAATGTATTGTGGGGCTTAATTGGATATTTTTTAACTTTTTATTAATATATTTTTCAATATTCTTTTTGACCTCTTCAATGTTCTCATTGCTAATAGAAAAACCAGCCGCTGATTTATGGCCACCAAAACGAATTAGCTTATCGCTAACATTATTAATAACCTCCATTAAATCTAATTCATCAATTCCTCTTGAAGAACAGGCCCAATTTTTACCATCATAGCCCAAAACAAAACTAGGTCGATAATATTCATTGCTCAATTTCCCAGCTACCAAACCAATTATGCCCAAATTCCAATCCTTATTTTGAACCCAAATCATTTTTTGTTTTTCACCAATAACTCCCACTTTTTCTTTGGCTTCTAAAACTAATTGTTTAGTAATATCCTGCCTTTCTCTGTTTTTTGCATTTAATTCATTGGATATCTTAATGGCCTCTTCTAAATTTTTACTAATCAATAATTGATAAGCAGTATTAGCATGGTCAATTCGACCAGCCGCATTCAAACGAGGCCCAATCTGAAAACCAATTGTATGACTGTTCATTTTTCCAACATTAGTTCCCGAAATTTCATAAAGTTGTTGCAAGCCCAAGCGCTGCGTTTTTTTTAAAACCATTAAACCATATTTAACTAAAGTTCTATTTTCACCAATTAAAGAAACCATATCTGCAACTGTTCCTAATGCTACCAAATCCAATAACCACTTTGCTATTTTATCTTTTTCACTTTCATCTAATTTACATAAATTACTTTTTAAAAGACCACAGGCTAATTTATAGGCAATCCCCACTCCAGCCAATTTATTAAAAGGATATTTTTCTCTAGAAAGTCCAGCATGAATAATTGCCAAAGCCGGTGGTAATTTTTCTGGTTCTTTGTGATGATCAGTAATAATAACATTCACGCCGGCTTTATTTAATTCCTCAACCTCGTCAAAATTACTCACACCACAATCACAACTAATAACTAAAGTATATTTTTTTTCAATTATTTCTTTAACTGAACCCATATTAAGGCCATACCCCTCTGTTTCTCTATGTGGGATATAGACATCAGCCCTAACGCCTAATTTATCTAAAATATCATGAAGCAGGGCTGAACTAGTAACTCCGTCTGCATCATAATCTCCATAAATTAATACTTCCTCTTGTTTTTTTATGGCCCTATAAATTCTCTTAACAGCTGTCTTCATGTCTTTTAATAAATATGGGTCGTGAATATCATCTAAATAATCTGAATTAAAAAACTCATCAATTTTCTCCTGAGTATTTATTTCTCTATTAAATAACAATTGCAAACAAACCGGATTTATATCCGGAAATTGAGATACACTCTCTTTTTTAATTTTTGGTAATAACTTCCATTGTTTAGGCATAGTGTTATTGTAATTTAAAAATGATAAAGATGCAAAATGTATTATGAATTATGTATTATGTATAATGTATTTTGAATGTCTGATAAGTCCATTAATTAATTTATGAACAATTATAGAATTTTCAAAAAAAATTTCATAATTTTCTTTCATATATCCAACATCTCTAGCAACTAAAAATTGACTCTGCAATTCAGTTAATGAACCTAATGCTATCGAATAAAAATGTATCTTTTCTTTATAAGAATGTCTACTAAATCCTTCGGCTATATTTGATGTTATTGAAATAGACGATCTTCTCATTTGACTCGTTAAAGCAAACATTTCTTTCTTAGGAAATGATTCAGTTATCTTATATACAAACAAAACTAATTCATGAGATTTTTTCCATGCATTTAAATCTATAAAAGTTTTTATTTTATTCTTCTCAATCATAATTCGTTATTCTTAATTCATACTTCATAATTCATATTTTCAAATACAAAAAGGGCCTCGCGACCCTGAATATATTTAACTTAACACTAGTAAAAATTAATGTCAAATAAAGAAATTTATAATTAAACTATTGAACTGTTTAAACTGCTATATTGCTAAACTGCTATATTGTTATAATTTTAACAATTCAACAATTTAACCATAAAACAATCTAAATACAAAAAAGGCCTCACGGCCCCTATTCCTTAATACTTATTCCTTACTACTTAATACTTACTTCTTATTCTCCCCTATCTTAATAGCTCCTTCTGGACAAATTCGCTCGCATCTTCCACATTGAATACATTTATCAATATCACATTCTATGGTTTGATTACCATAAACACCTTTTCTTTTGCTAGTAAACCTCAAAGCCCCTACTGGACATTGTTCTATACAAAGCCCACAGCCCTTGCAATATTTTTCATGATTGATAAAAATTTTTTTACCTTTTTTAATTTTGTACATATAAATAAATTCTAATCATATTCTTTTTTTATAATACTATTATCTGCTTTCAATCTAATTTTAGCTATCCTCTTTAAAGGATTTAACTCAATTACAAACCCTGGACCATCCTTGGTTTTTATAACATCTCCTACTTGTGGCATGCCCTGGAGTTTTTCTTGATAAACTTTTTCTTCATAAGCTAAACAGCATTTTAAACGCCCACATACGCCAGATAATTTATCCAAACCACGATGAGAAACTTGCTGATCTCGGGCAAAAGAAGTAGTAATACTTTCTAGGTCGCTTAAAAATCTTCGGCAGCATAGTGCTCGGCCGCAGTCCCCAATATCCCCAAAAAATTTTGCTTCATCTCTAACGCCTATTTGAAACAACCTTATCTTTTTTTTATACTTCCGAGACAAAGATTTAACTAATTCTCTAAAATCCACTCGGCCATCGGCAATAAAAGAAAAAACCATCATGGTATTATCATAAGATATATGCACGTCTGATATCTTCATTTCTAAATTATGCCTTTTAGCTAATTTGCGTGTTTCTCTAATTAATTTATTATTATTGAGATTGTTTTTTCTTAAATTTTCCAAATCCTCTTCGCTGGCAACTCTCATGATTGGCTTTATTCTTATCTTTTTTTGAACAGAGTCAGAATTTTCATCATCGTCTTTAAAATTCAATTCTCTAATTTTTACAATCCTTGCAATATCGGTGCCAACCACAGTTTCTACTAAAACCTGCTCTCCTATTTTTAAATCCAAATCATTGCCTTTTCCATCCTGAGATAAAAAATCATAAGTATTGTCCCAAGAAATAAATTTTACACTTATAATTTTCATATTTTAGTCTATAGTCATTAGTCGATAGTCATTAGGAACCATATAATTACCTATTGCCTAATGCCTATTGCCTAATGCCTGTTATTATTTATTAAAGTTCCTAAATTTTTGCCCTGAATAATTTTTTCTAAATTACCTTTCTTAAATTTAAAAACTCTAATAGGTATTTTATTTTTCTGCGCAATCTGGAAAGCACTCTGATCCATTATTTCTAATTTTTTATCTATAGCCTCTTGACAACTTAATTCTTTAAACATTTTAGCTGCAGGATATTTTTCTGGGTCATGATCATAAACTCCTTTAACCTGCGTGGCCTTTAAAACTATGTCTGCTTTCATTTTCTTGGCTTTTAATAAAGCACAAGTGTCGGTTGTAAAATACGGCTTTCCTGTCCCGCCACTAAAAATTAAAACATGGCCTTGTCGCCAATATTGTTCGGCTTTAGGAATGGAAAACTTTTCTATTAATTGCCCAACTTCTAATTCTGATAAAATTTTAGCTTTTATCTTTTTATTTTGAAAAAAATTTTTCAAACAAAGGGCATTTAAATTAGTTGATAACATACCCATATAATCTGCATCTACTCTGGATATCTCATTATTTTTTATCATTCTGGCTCTAAATAAATTGCCACCCCCGATTACTATACCTAATTTAATTTTTTTATTTTGAAAAATTTTTATTTCCTCAGCTATTAATTTTATTCTTTTAAAATTAAAACCAAAAGAATCCGGACCAGACATAGCTTCGCCCGACAACTTTAATATAACTTTTTTATAGAACATAATATAGTTGAAGGTTACAAGTTAAAAAGTTGCAAGTTGCAAATTAATTATACCTATACCAAAACTACGAATCACAAACTACCAACCACGAACTATTTACACCAACAAATTAAACGCTAAACCTTTGAAAACTAGCAATCTTTGCTTTGGATTCATCTAATAGCTTTTCAATATTAATTTTGTCGTCCTTAATATAGGTCTGTTTAACCAAACAATTTTCTTGATAAAATTTATTTAATTTACCTTGAATAATTTTTTCTATAATTTCAACGGGCTTATTTTCCGCTTTTAATTGTTCTCGATAAATTTCTTTTTCCTTTTCTATAATCTCAGTTGGAACATCTGCGGGGGCTAAATATTTAGGATTCATAGCTGTTGCATGCATTGCAATTTCTTTTGCTAATTCTTCGCTGCCCTGAGATAAAACAACCACCGTAGCCAGCTTATTATTAGAATGCAAATAATATCCAAGAATATCGCCTGCTATAATTTCGTACTGACCCAATTGTAAATTCTCACCTATTTTAACTATCAGCTCGTTTTCAATTTTATTTTTTGCCCAAACAGAAAAATCTTCTCTGCCCAATTCCAATAGCTTATCAGAGAATTCTTGTGAGGCCTTAATAAAATCTTTATTTTTAGCTACAAAATCAGTTTCACAATTTAAAATAATTACTGAAACTTTATTTTTGGACTTAGTGAGGGCAATGACTCCCTCGCTAGCCCTACGGTCTGCTTTTTTTAGCGCTATCTTTTCACCCTTTTTTCTTAAAATTTCCACGGCCTGCTGCAGGTCCCCCTTTGTTTCTTCTAGGCCCTTTTGGCAATCCATCATCCCGGCACCTGTCATGTCTCTTAATTTTTTTACCAAAGAAATATCAACCATAATTTTTGTTTTTTTACTAACAAATTAAAAAATAATCTTAATAATTCTATTTTTTCTTAGCCTCGTTAATGGCTTCAGCTACAACAGAGCTTATTAATCTAATTGTTTCTATGGAATCATCGTTAGCTGGAATAGGATAGGATACTTTTTTTGGATTAACATTAGTATCTGTAATGGCAATAATAGGTATATTTTTAGAATTGGCCTCTTCCACAGCCGTAGATTCATCGTGCACATCAACTATGAAAACCGCCTCTGGAAGTTTATCCATATTCCTAATTCCCTCTACCATTTCTTTTAATTTAACAATTTCTCTATCAATAATTAATTTTTCTTTTTTAGTATAATTTTTATAGGTTCCTTTTTCTTTATCTTCTTCTAATTTCTTTAATTTTTGGGGCAATTTGTAAATATTTTTAAAATTGGTAAATGTCCCGCCAATCCAGCGAAAACTAACATAAGGCATCTGACACGATTCAGCTGCCTTTTTAATAATTTCCTTGGCCTGCCTTTTGGTGCCAATAAAAAGAATTATACCGTCATCAGTAATAATTTTTTTAATATATTCAACAACCCCCTCTAGGGCTTTAATGGTCTCTTCTAAATTAATGATGTATGTGCCGTCTTTAAGACCAAAAATATATTTATCCATTTTAGGATATTTTTTAGATTTTTGATGGCCAAAATGAGCCCCACTTTTTAATAAATCTAAGATTGATACTGTTTTCATATTTATAATTTTAATTAATAATATAAAAAATTTAAGCAATAAATACTTAATTTAGTAATTAGATATTATCATAAAAAATTAGCTTTGACAATGGTTTGCTATTAAAATAAACAAAAATAATGACCCCAGAAATTCATCCTGGGGTCGGTATTAAAATCAGTTAAAAATCATACTCTCCATTTTTTGAACCTGATCTTTGTCGTCAGATTCAAAAAAATAAAAAAATTTTTTTAACTTATTACTACCAATGGAGTTAGAAAATTTTTTTTCGGGAATTTCTTCAATTTTTTCAAAATACTTTTTAAACAATTCGCTATCTTGACAAAAATTATCAAAAAACCTAACCAATTGTTTAAGAGATTTTGGAGTTAATAAAATCCCCCTTTCCAAACAATGTCTCTCAATAAACAAAGCCTGCTTCCGGTCACACATTTTGCATCCTCCTAACATTATTTTTTATAATAAAAGTATAACAGAAAAATTTAATTTTGGCAAATGACCCTTGATTTATTTCCAGAATTCTGTTACCCTATTTATACTTAAACATTAAATCAATAGTCATTAAAAAATATAAAATCTATCGTCTAATACCTATTGCCTAATTCCTAAATAATTATGAAAAAAGACATTCATCCAGAATATCATCAAAAAGCAAAAGTCACTTGCAGCTGTGGCAATACTTTTGAAATTGGTTCAACAATAAAAGAAATTCATATTGAAGTTTGCTCTCAATGCCATCCTTTTTATACCGGAAAACAAAAACTTATTGATGATGCCGGTATAGTAAATAAATTTGAAAAACGCAAGGTCAAACAAGCTGAAATTTCTAAAACTAAGGTTGGGAAAAAAGCTAAACGCGCCCGCTCTCAAGCTAAAAAAAGCAAAAAATCCACTGGCAAGAAATAACATTTTTATATTTAAAAACACTCTCTATTTTAAAAGGTGTTTTTATTTTTATTGAAATCTTTTTAAATTATCAATTATCATTTTTCAATTTGAATTTCACCCTGTTAAATACTATTGTGAAACAATAATTTAACAGGGTTAATCAACAATTCAACAATTATCAATGTCTTTACTAATTATTTATTTTGGATATCAATGGATGAGAATTGTAAATTGAATTATTGAGATTTAAATAAAAATTCAAAATTTCAAATTGGTAATTGAATACATATTTTATTAAAATTAAGTAATGATCATATTAATTTAAACCTTTAAGTCATGATATAATTAAATTATAAACATATGCTTACTGAAAAACAAATTAAGGACTATCAAGATAAATTTAAAGAACTGGAAACTCAAATGAAGGATCCGGCCATTTTTAATGACCACCAAAAAATGCAGATAATATCTAAAGAATATAATGAGGTTAAAAAAACGCTCGCTAAAATTGAAGAATTAAAAAATTTAAAAAATCAAATTAAAGAATGTGACGAGGCCTTAAACTCGGGTGACGAAGAATTAGTTAATTTAGCCGAAGAAGAAAAGCTTGATTTAGAAAAAAAATTAAAAAAAGCAGAGATAGAAACAGACAAACTGATTAACCCATCCTCTCCTTTGGATATAAAAAATGCCATCATGGAAATAAGGGCTGGCACCGGTGGAGATGAATCAGCCTTATTTGCAGCTGATTTATTTAGAATGTATTCTCGTTTCGCAGAAAAAAATAATTATAAAATTAAGATTATTAGCGAAAATAAAATTGGCATCGGCGGATTTAAAGAAATAATTTTTTCAATTACCGGCAATAACGCCTTTGGAGTTTTAAAACATGAAAGTGGTGTGCATAGAGTCCAAAGAGTTCCGGAGACAGAAAAAGCTGGCAGAATTCATACCTCTGCTGCTACAGTAGCTGTTTTGCCGGAAGCCGAAGATGTAGATATTAATATTGCGGAAAAAGATTTAAAAATAGATACTTTTTGTTCTTCTGGTAAGGGTGGACAAGGAGTAAATACCACTTATTCCGCGGTTAGAATAACCCATTTACCAACTAATATTGTTGTGTCTTGCCAGGACGAAAGATCGCAGGTTCAAAATAAAGAAAGGGCCATGCGAGTTCTAAAATCTAGGGTTCTGGCTTATGAAGAAGAAAAAAGAATGAAAAAACTCTCTGACAATAGAAAATCACAAATTGGTTCCGGTGATAGGTCTGAAAAAATTAGAACTTATAATTTTCCTCAAAATAGAATTACTGATCATCGCATCAATCATACATCTTATAATTTAGATCGAGTTATGGACGGCGAAATTGGAGAATTTATTACCAAACTTAAAGAATATTATCGTAACGAATAAAACATGAGTGACATAAGAAAAATATTAATCTGGGGTACGCAAAAATTAAACGACCAAGAAATAAATTCGGCCTATCTAGATGCCGAATTATTATTATCTCTGGTTATCAAAAAACCTAAAGAATATTTATATACTTATCCTGAATTCAAATTAGAAAAAAAGCAAATTCAAAGATACAAAAAATTAATTTTGAAAAGAGCTACTCATTATCCTCTGGCTTATATTTTAGGGTATAAAGAATTTTATGGCTTAAAGTTTAAAGTTAATAAAAACGTTTTAATACCCCGTCCAGAAACTGAATTACTCGTAGAGGCGACCCTCAGGGTCGCTCGCCTCGCTTTCGCTTTGGCGAAGCGGGCCGACCCTGAGGGTCGCCTACGGCTCGCTGAAATCGGAACTGGTTCAGGGTGTATTGCTATTAGCTTAGTATCCACCAAAGGCGGACCCGCCTATGGCGGGAAAAATGGAATCAAAAAAATAATAGCTACGGATATTTCTTCTCCGGCTCTGCGAGTAGCCAAAACTAACGCTAAACTTCACCGAGTATTATCTAAAATACAATTTATAAAAGGGCATCTATTAAAACCATTAGAAGACAAAAAAATAGACATTGTTATTGCAAATTTGCCCTACCTAGATACCAATTATAAATATTTAATCAAAGGTTCTGATCAATTAAGTTTACGCTATGAGCCAATTGAAGCCCTAGATGGTGGCAAAAATGGCCTTTATTATTATCAAAAATTATTTCAACAAGCATCAAAACTAAAATACCAGCCCAAATATATTTTAATAGAATTAGACCCTCAACAAATTAAACCCTTATCTGTTTATATAAAAAAAATCTGTCCCCAGGTCAAAATAAAAATAAAAAAAGACCTCAGGGGCCTAGAACGAGTAATGATTGTAAGGTTAAACTAACCTTCTATAACTTGTTTATACAAATCAACCGCTTGTTTCTTGGTTGATTCAACTGAAATTCCAGCATCTAAATATCTAACCCGTGTTCCTCTTTTCTCAAAAATTTTCTTCAATTTTTTGCCCTCAAACAAGGGTTTAATTTTTGATTGGAATTCTAATCTTTCAAAATTACAATTATCATCTTTTTCCCGCTGGGCTAATCTGTCAAACAAAACTTTAACATCTTTAACCGTAGGAATAATTAATAAATTTGGAGCATTATCTAAGGCTAATTTATTCCCCTGTAAAGCCAACACCTCCTTAACACTTAAAGAGTCTTCTTCTTGTAATTCAGATTGAATTGGCTGATAGACTATTGAAGTGGAAACGCTACGAGATTGAATAACACTTTTTCCAGCCATCAAAGCCGGCAAAATTACCCTCTTATATAAAACTAACCTGTCCGTTGAATAACATTCCGCTGTTAAATTTGCATAATAAGAACGACCATTTTGAGCTACAACTTCTTGCCTAATAACTTTTCCAATTCCCACATGCGTTGGTTCAGAAGAATAAATTACATCGTATTCATTTAAATCAACATAATAAGGATTAGGATGGCTATTGTTTTGATTATCAAAATCTGGATGAAAACCATGTGCATCCCAATACTCATGTAAATCTAAAACTTGCTGACCTTTATTTTTTAAATAATCAAGAATGGCATTGATAATTACACTTTTACCAATACCATCCAAACCATCTACAACTATAAATTTTCCTTTAGACATATTATTTATTGCTTCTTGTTAGTTCCACAAATGAATATTTTAAATCATCTGTTTCAAAATGTTCTTCCTTAACGATTTTATCAAACTCTTCATATTTCGGAAAAAAGGTATCAGCGTCCTCTACTATGTCATCTACAATTGTTAAATAAAGCTTATCAGTTAGATCAATTGCCTGAGCATAGATTGAACCACCCCCAATTACAAAAACTTCTTCGGAATCAATTTTTTGGGCTTTTTTAATAGCCTCTTCTAAAGAATGAGCAACTAAACATTTATCTTGCTTATAAGATTCATCACGAGTAATTATAATATTAGTCCGACCCAGTAATGGTTGACTAATCGATTCAAAAGTTTTCCGGCCCATAATTACTGGGTGTCCAAGAGTAATTTTTTTAAAGTGTTCTAAATCTTCTGGAATATTCCAAAGAAGCCCATTGTCTTTCCCAATAGCTCTATTTTTTGCGATCGCGCAAATTATACTTAACATACGAATTATTATAATACTAATATACAAATTAATACCAATCTTACAAATATCATACTAATACCATTACAAATTTGGACAATATTAACTTAATTTGTATTGTATTAGTATAATTGGTATACATTCGTATATTAGCATTTTATATTGCAATTGGAGCCTTGATGCCCGGATGCGGATCATAATTTTCTAATTTAAAATCTTCAAACTTAAATTTAAAAATATCTTTTACTTCTGGATTAATTTTCATAGTTGGTAGCTCTCTGGTTTCCCGAGCTAATTGCTTTTCTACTTGTTCAAAATGGTTATTATAAATATGAACATCTCCAAAAGTATGTACAAATTCACCTGGCTTCAAATTACAAACTTGGGCCATCATCATGGTTAATAAAGAATAAGAAGCAATATTAAATGGTACTCCTAAAAATAAATCCGCGCTCCGTTGATAAAGTTGACAAGATAATTTTCCATCTTGAACATAAAATTGAAACAAAGAATGGCATGGTGGTGGAGCTGATTTTTTTCCCTTAATTAAACTTTGTAAATCTCCGACATTCCAACCACTAACAATGATTCGGCGCGAATTTGGATTATTCTTAATTTGATCAACAGCACATTGAATCTGATTAATCTTGGTGCCATCATTAGCTTCCCAAGCAGTCCATTGTTTGCCATAAATTGGACCCAGGTCACCATTTTCATCAGCCCATTCGTCCCATATACCCACTCCATTATCGTTTAAATACTTAATATTAGTATCACCGCTTAAAAACCATAGTAATTCGTGAATAATTGAGCGGAGATGAACTTTTTTAGTAGTTAATAGGGGAAATTTTTCGGAAATATCAAAACGCATCTGAGCTCCAAAAATACCCCGAGTACCAACCCCAGTTCGGTCTTCCCGATCATTGCCTTCCTGATATATTTTTTTCATTAAATCTAAATATTGTCGCATATATTTGTTTTACTTCCCTGTACTCCCGTGCCGACCTGCACCTCGAACAGTTTCGGAAAGCTCTTCTACTTCTTCTAGCTCCGCGCTAACAATAGATTGAATTAATAATTGAGCTATCTTATCTCCTTTTTTAAATTCATAAAGCTGGTTAGAAAAATTTCCCAAGCAAACCATATATTCTCCCCGATAAATATATTCTCCTACTCCACCAAAAACTTTTAAACCCTTAGCTCCAAGTCCACCTTTATCCCAAATCAGAGCCACATATCCTTCTGGAAATTCTAAAGCAAATCCAGTTTTAAAAATATGCTTTTCTCCAGGTTGAATTACCACATCTTCATTAGAAAAAATATCCATCCCCGCATCCCCTTCTAAGGCGTAGGTTGGTAATTTAACATCTGGGCACAATCTTTTAATCTTAATTTTTAGTTTCATAATAACAATTTTTTATTTCACATTTATTTTCACCCTGTTAAATTATCGCTTTGCGATAGTATTTAACAGGGTTAACTTTAAGTTTCATAAAAATAGGTTTCTATTTTCTGTCTTTAACTTTTAACTGATTAATTATTTTATCTACCTGTTTTTCCAGCTCTTTAAAATTCCCGTCATTATTTAATACAAAATTCGCCATTTGAATACATTTTTTTAAATTTTGTTTATTGGGATCAGTTGAATTCATTTCTCTTTGTTCATTTTCTAAAAAAGTTTCAAAAGAAATTTGATCAGTTTCTGATTTTCTTAAAAATATTCTTTCATACCGAATCTTAGGATCAGCATCAACGGCAAAAAGATAAAACTCTCCTTTTTTACTTAAAGATTCGGCTTCTCCGGGAGTACGAATACTTTCAATAATACAATTTTGATCACTGGCTTGGGCTTGTTTAAATAATTCATCAACTATATAAGAAGGCGAGTGCTCGGCCCGCAATTCATTGGCAACTAAAACCATACTGTCTCTATTTTCTGGCAATCCCCTTTCTCTAATCTTTTCTAATAAATAAGCCCTAACTGAATAATGCTGAAAACCTTTTTTCTTAACTAAATAATCAACCACGGTTCCTTTTCCCGCTCCTAGTGTTCCTGTAATACCTATAATAATCATGGTTTTATTTTTTATCTTCTGTAAATCTTTTAGCTGAACTAAAAGAATCCAAATCATAATTTATTTTTTTGTTGGGCATTTTTAATCTACAAAGTTCAACCCCGCCTATTTTAAGAAATTCTTCAGCTTCAGTAGCGTGATAATCAGAAAATACAACAATTTTCTTTATTCCAGCAGTAACTAATGCCTTGGCACAATTTGTACATGGCATATTCGTTACATAGGCAAAGGCCCCTTTAGTATTAACACCGTGTGCAGAACATTGTAAAATTGCATTCATCTCCGCATGAATAGTACGAATACAATGACCATCAACCACATAACACCCCACGTCTTCACAATGAACATCTCCTGGAATTGAACCATTATAGCCCGTAGCTAATATTTGTCTATCTTTTACTAAAACACAACCGCAATGCATGCGCGGACAGGTTGCTCTTTCGGAAACCAACATAGCAAGTTTTAAAAAATACTCATCCCAACTTGGTCGAGTAAACTTTTGCTTCTTATTATTTTTATCCATATAATTAAAATTATTTATTAAACCAATTTATCGCCCAACTAACAATTCTTATTAAATATTATTGGTATTATATTGGTATTATTAGTGTGCCATTCGTACCTGCCTGCCGGCAGGCAGGTATTGGTATCGCGTTTTAATATTTTACCAATTTTATAAATTCAGAGCAAATTTATCCCTCACCCTTTGATTTAAAACCACAATGTATTTATTTTTAAATACTTTAGTAAAATAACAATAGCTTTTAAAATAATTTATTTTAAAAAGGTGGAGGGGTTATTCTAAATATTTCAAGTCCTTTTGAATTTGTTTTTTTAATTCTTGGCTATCTTTAAATTTTTTAATTCTCCTAACATATAACAATATCTCCACCTTGACTTTCTCTTTATAAATATCTTGATTAAAATCTTTTATAAAAACTTCTATGTCGGCCCCTTCTCGGAATGTTTCTTTATATCCATAATGCATCAAGCCCCTGTGTTTTATTCCTTTAACTATTATATCAACTAAATAAACTCCATGTGGTATATCTAACTCTTTAATATCTAAATTGGCAGTTGGAAATCCCAATTTCCTTCCTTGGCTTTTTCCCCAAATAACCTTAGCTTGAAAAATTTTACCTTTCATTTTGCCTTCTTTAATAACAAAATAAAAACAAAGTAGAAGAATAATTGACGAGCATATCTGTACAAAATTTAAAACATTTTTATTAATAACATAATCTAAAATCACAGCTGAAAATGGCCAGAATAATTCACATATAGTGGCAGTAGAGGCAGTAACTCTTTTTAAACCAAAATAATAGAAAAACATGGCTCCAGCTCCGCTAGTCAAAGCTATAACAATTAACAATTTCCAATGTATTGGATTAAGCTGGCCTATATTAAAAATACTGCCATTAAATAATATTAATCCCAAAGCTAAAATACTAGTTATTCCAAATCTTAAAGCGGCGGTTAAAGTAGGATTTAAATGGTTCACAATCCGCTTTCCAAAAACAGTAGAACTTCCAAAGGCAAAAGCCGCTATTAAAGCAAAAAATGCAGCGTTATCCATCCAAGCAACTTCAAAAATATTAACACCCCCAAAAGCCAAAAAATATCCTGCTATTATTCCTATTGTAGCCCAAAAATAAAATCGCGAACTCAATTTTTCTTTCAATATTATTCTGGCCATTATTAAGGCAAAAATGGGTTGGAGTTTTTGTAAAATAATCACCGTGGAAAAATTGGTCTCACCATGCACCGCTGCAAAAAAGGCCTTAGTAATCATCAGAGTTCCAATTAAACCACCAAAAACACAAACCCATAAAATAGCTAACCAAGATTTTTTACTTAAACCTTTAATTTTATACCAATTCAAAAATAAAAAAGGACTTAAAACTATAAAACCAAATGCATGTTCTAAAAATACAATTAAACTAGCTGGCAAAATATAAAATTGAGGTCGGATAAAAACTCCATCTAAGCTCCAAAATAAAGCCGCTAACATTATAGCGCCTGATCCAATTAAAATTCTCTTATCAATTTTGGGAAGTTTTTTAAATATAATCATAAAAAATTATTTTCTAGCTGCCATGGCAAATGATAAAAAATAATCACTTAATGAATCAAAAAGTATATTATATTCATTATCTTTAAAAAATATATTGCAAAAAACTTCCTTTAAACGAGTTAATTCTGAAACTCGAAATTTCCATCTTTGATCAGAAATAGTCAAATCAAATAATTCTAAAACACGCCAGATAGCATAGTTCTTATTTTCTTTATCATCTAACTCATGCCAATATATAACTCTTTGTACTTCACTACCAATATTGGCTAATTGCTCTATTAACGATAACTTGTTCCATTTCCCAGAAGCTAAATTTTGATGAATGTTTTTCATTATTCGACTAGTTTATTAACAATTTTTTTAATTTTTTCTTTAATATTTTTATCTTGAATTTCCATCGACTTATTTCCCAATCTAGGACGGATATTAATTAAAGCTGTAAAAATTATCCAATCCTCTACTGATTTATCCGGATAAATATTGATTCCCCAAAGATTATCTTGATTTGAACCATCTTTTAAAAGTAAAGCTTCTCCATCAGCATGCAATTCCCCGCCTACAGCCATTATTTCTCTTTGAATATCAACAACCACCTTAACCATTTCTCCAAAAATTTCCAAAGCCACATTCTTCAATTCGTCCTTAGAAATTTTATCCTTAATTAATTTTATAGTCATATTGTTTTATAATTATTATCTTAATATTATATCAATTCAATATCAATTTATCCCTCATCTTTATTATAGCATATATAATTTTCAAAAATTTATTTAAAAAACCATTTACTCAACTTTTTAACAATTCCTTTATTAGCCCGGTCATTCGACTGGGCTCCATTCTGATCAATTTTTATAAAAATTCAATTTAATAAACAGTTATTTTGCTTTTTCAATAATCTTAACTATTCCTCGCTCCGCATCGACTTCTACTAAATCTCCATCTTTTGCCAATTTTATCCAAATTTTAATTTGGTTATAAAATTAAGCATCCCGCACCTTCGCGGTGCGGGGAAAAACTATCTATTTAATTTTTTAACAACGCCCTTATTAGCGTCAACTTCTACTAAATCACCATCTTTTGCCAATTTTATCCAAATTTTAATTTGGTTACAAAATTGAGTGTCCCGCATCCTTGTGGTGCGGGAAACCTATATTAAATTTATTTTAATTTCTTAACTATACCACGATTTGCATCCACCTCAACTAAATCTCCGTCTTTCAATACCTGAGTAGCAACTTTAGTTCCGACAATGCAAGGAATTTTTAATTCTCGACTGATAATTGCGGCATGGCAAGTCAAGCCACCCTCATCTGTTACAATTGCTTTTGCTTTTTTAATCGCAATTACATAATCAGGTGTCGTCATGCTAGTAACTAAAATTTCATTTTTTCTCATTCTTCCAACCTCATTATTATCCTTGAGAATCCTTATCCTCCCCGTTACTTTACCTATATTAGCAACCACACCCTTAATATTACCTATATCTACATAATTTAATTTTCCTTCTTTAATTATATTATTAAATATACTTCTAGCCCTATTACCCGGATATCTTTTTTCAATCCTACTACTAAATATATTTAAATAATATTTTTGTCTTCTATCCAAATCATAAGGTTTTCTACTTTTTAATAATAAATCTTTGAATTCATTTAAGTGCAAAAAGTAAATATTTTTTTTCAACATCTTAAATCTTTTTGCTATTAAATTTAATGCTGTTTCTAAATTTACAAAAGATTGTGTCTCTATACCATTATAATAATCTTTTATATATGTAAAGAAACTCAAAATATTAAAATAATCTTTGTGAGATTTATCGATTTTTAATTCTTTTACAATTTTTAATTTATTTTTCTTAATTTGTAAAACATTTATCTTAGTATTTATTGCACCACCTAAACCAAACTTAATATTTTTGACAATATCCTTTTTGGTATATACTGGACCAATATATTCGTGTGAAATCCAAAAAAAATTTCTAAAATGCTCGTTTATTAAAAAATTCAACTTCTTTCGTTTTTCCAAAGACGAAATTATCGAATTTATCGAACGTTTAAAAATCTTTATTAATTTTTTGTCTTTTTTAATTATCCTAATTATTTTTTCCAAAGATTCTTTTTCCTCTTGCAAATAAGACAATTTTTCAGGTGCAGATAATATAGCTAAGCAAATATTTACATTTAAATCTTTTTGATATTTCTTAATTTGTTTATTTAAATAACTTCCTAGATACTCTTGAAATTTTTTAATCCCTATAGTTATTAAAAAGATATATGCAAAATTTTCTGTTAAAAAATTTTTATATTCTTCCAATAAATTAAAAATCTCTTTATTATTTTTATTTTTAAAATCATTTTTAGTGAATAAAACTGAAATTCTCAATACATCTTTACTTATTTTTTTTATAGAACTTTCAAAATCCTCTATTAAAATTAAACGCCTCTTTTTTATATAATTAAAAAAGTAATTATTTATATTAATTAAACTATTTCTTTCAAGATAAAATTTAACTATTCCACTTAAGCCACCTTCCCAATAACACATATAATTAAAACCCTGTCCAGCTAAATTCAAAAATTTGGGCATCTGATTTAAACCCTGAAATTTCCAAAGTAAGGGTGTAGGCGGCACCCTTTTTCTTTCTACTATTTTTTCCCAATTATCAATTTTTTCATATTTCATAAATTTATTTAATCTTTCTAACAATTCCCTGATTTGCGTCCACTTCAACTAAATCTCCATCCTTCAAAACTTGAGTAGCGATTTTAGTTCCAATTATACAGGGTTTTTTTAATTCACGGGCAATTATTGCGGCATGACAAGTGAGTCCTCCTAGGTCTGTAATAATAGCAACACATTTTTTAAAAGCAGTAGAAAAAGAAGGGTTGGTCATATGAGAAACTAAGATGTCCCCATTTTCTACTTTATATAAATCTTTTATAGAATTTACAATTTTTACTATACCTGTACTTTCCCCGTCATATGCTACTGAACCATTGATACTTTTATTAGTGATAGAATTATGTGTTTTTAATTTTTTAAAACTTAATTGAGTTAAAAATTTCTTTGCTTCATTACCAAACAGTACTTCCCTCTTATTAAGAGTGGAATAAAGTAAATGAAATTGTTTACGTTCTTTTATATTTTTGGGTAAATTTGTATATTTTAACTCCCACGGATAGGTATATTGTAAATCTGGTTCTAATTTCCATATTGGATTAAGTTTTTCAAATGCTGATTGAAAAATCTCCATTCTCTTTTTTTTAAGAACAATGATTTTACGTGCTAATTTAAATAATCGTCGTAAATTAGAATTAACTTTTTTTTCATAATAAGCATTATAATTGGTAGTTAATTTCAAAAAAATTTTATCCCCTGTTTTTTGTTTTAAGTAAGAAGAAAATAATTGTTTATTCCAGTCTACTATGGCTAATGGCCAAGCTGAAACACGAGCTTTCTGTAAAAGTATAAAATATTCATATAAATTATCTAAAGTAGGTTCAGTTTTTTTTAAATTATTAAGTTCTATTCTATTAATTTCACATAATTTCTCTGCCCAAGAAGGTGTGTTGATAAATTTATTAAAAACTTCTTTCACATGAGAATTAAAATATTTTTCAATATGACAAAGTCTAGCTGTTGTTCCTTCAAAAATAAGAAGAGATTCTTTAAGTAACATTTTCAAACCAATACTTTTTAGATATCTATCTCTAAAAATATTATCATAAGTAGTAGCAAATGCCCAAGGTTGAGTATCGAAAACTTTTTCTATACAAACCCATTTGTTAAATTGTACTTTTTTAGATATCATTTTACAAAGTAGTTATTGGTCTTGATTGGGTTATATAAAACTTACCTTTTTCCCATGCCCACTCAATATCACAAGGAAATTTATAATGTTTTTCAATTCGAGCACAAAGCTGAGCTAATTCAATAATTTGTTTACCACTTAAAACTTGTTTTTCACCTTCACTTTTTGGAACCTTAACCCATTTATTATCCCCACTTACTGATTTTTGAATTAATTTTCTTTCTTGTTCAACAATATTAATATCTAAAATAGACATATCTCTTTTATCTACTACATAAGAATCAGGAGTAATGCTTCCAGAAACAATGGCTTCTCCCAAACCATAGCCCGCTTCAATAATCATTTGGTTTTTATCTTTTGTTACTGGGTGAACTGTAAAAGTAATACCAGAAATTTCTGATTGAATCATTTTTTGAACTACTACTGCCACAGAAACTTTAGTTTTTAATAATTTTTTTTCTTTTCTATAAAATATAGCTCTAGGAGTAAATAATGATGACCAACAATTCTTTATATTATCAATTAATGTTTTTTCAGTGGTATTTAAAAAAGTATCCAGTTCACCAGCCCAAGAAGCAGTTGAAGAATCTTCCGCAGTAGCCGAAGAACGAACAGCTACATATTTACAATTTAGCTTTTTAAACTCTACTAAAATCTCCCGAGCTAATTCTGAAGGAAACTGAGCATCATGAATTAAATCTCTAATAACATTAGAGTAACGATCAACTGTATTGGTATCTTGATAATTTACTTTCTTCAACTGGGCTTTAATATCCTGATACAAATCTGTTTTTAATAAAAATTCATCAAAAACATCAGCAGTAATAACAAAACCCCCTGGTACTGGAATTTTGGCATTACTCATCTCACCCAGAGATGCTCCTTTACCGCCAGCTAAATAAACATCTTTTTTAGAAATTTTAGAAAAAGGTATAATTTTTGGCATATATTTTTATTGAAATTAATAATGCTTTTATATTAACAATTTTTGAATAAAACAACAATAAACTTGAACAGTTGAAAAAAATATAATATGATGTAATTAACTTATAAATAACTCAAATCTATGAATGAAAAATTTAATTTAGAAAAAAAAGAATCAACCTCTGAAAAACCCGCCCTAACCATGTACTTATTGCGCCATGGCCAAAGTGAAAAAGATAAAACAAAAGCCAATCGTGGATTAACAGAAAAGGGAGAACAACAAGTTACAGAATCAATGCAGAATATTATTAAAGATTTGATTAAAGAAAATAATCCTGATTTTAAAAATTGGGATGATGAAAAAAAATTAGAAGATGAAGCAAAAAAAACCGTAAAAAACATTGAATTTCATCTCCGTGATTCTGGAACTGATAGAACAATTCAACAAGTTTTACATGAATATAGTTTTCTTAAAAATTTAGAAATTGATGATAATAATATTTATATGCCCAAAAGTATTTTTGAATATAAAAATACAGAAATAGATAAAAAAGCTGGTCCTGGAATTGCTAAAAGGCTTAAGGGGGTACAGGGTCTAGATAAAAATCCTGAATTTAGATTAAAATTGAAAAACCCAGAATACAGAAAAAAAGTAGAGGCTACTGGTGATTTAATGGCTTGGGCCAAAACTCCTGAAGATGAAATACCTAAGGGGATAGAAAAACGTTCGGAAATGGAAACTCGCTATAAACAAGATATTACTAGAGCTGAGAGAGTTATCAAACACCTAATAAAAAACTATAAAAAAAGAATTATAGTCATTGCTAACAGCCACGCTTCAATCGCTACTTTAGCTGCAGGACAAGAATTAGAAATTCCAGTAGACAAACTCTTAGATAAGTCTGGGGAAATGCCTGAAGCTCAGGGACTTAAATATGATTTTTATAAAGGAGATAAAATACACAAAACCAAAGCTTTTGGTAAAAATATTGAGGAAGATATTATAGAACTAAAACAAGAAAAATAATTCTCAAATATACTAATATATTAAAACAGCGGTGTATAACCGTTGTTTTATTTTAATCTCTTTTCATAACCTTTTAGTTCTTTTTGTTTTAATTTTATATAATCTTTTAAATATCTCTGCCATTCTTTGCTATTATCTAATGTATTTATAAAATCATTTAAACATTCACGGGTTATGGGCTCATCATTATGCCCTGAATAAAATTTTTTTGCATTTGGATATTTTTTGTAAATTTTTTGTAAATAAAAAAACTTTTTTGCTGGATTAATGCTTGCTCTTTTTTCCATAGCAATTAATCGCTCCACTGGCAATTTATCTAAAGTAGTAAAAATTAAATCTCCTAAAAATATAACCTGGCCCTTATTTTCAGAATCAATAACATATATTGTATCATCATGAGTATGTCCGTCAGGTAAAACTTCATATTTAATTTCTGGTATTTCAATATATCCATTAGGATAAATTTCTTGGGAGCCATATTCGTGTTTTCCTAAAATTGAAGTTTTATTTGCTAAAAATAATATTCTACCATCAAACTTAGCTATATTCTGTATATGATCAATATGTGTATGTGTTAAAAGCAGGTGAGTTACCTTTTTAAAACTACCAGCAATATTCTCAATATTCTTTTTAATTTCTGGCCAATTAACTAGCTGACAAGCATCAATGACCATATATTTTTTATCGCCTCCCTTTTCATATTCAATCAAGCCAATAGCAACTCTAATATTAAAGGAACCTTTCAATTCTGGGTTCTCATTTTTTTTAAGAAATGCTTTTTGAATAATATAAATATTTGGTTTCATAAAATTAATTTAATTTTTTAACAATCCCCCAGTTACCATCAACTTCTACTAGGTCACCATCCTTAAATATCTTAGTAGCCATTCTTAATCCTATTACGCCCGGAATTCCAGCTTCTCGAGCCAAGGTGGCTGGATGAGAAGTAATTCCTGGTCCTCCATCACAAATCAAAGCACTGGCCTTAGATAAAATTGGAGAAAAAACCGGCGTAGCTTGTATGGTAGCTATTATATCCCCCTTTTTAACTTTATGAAAATCTTCTTCTCCAATAACTATTTTTACTCTGCCCTTGGATTTACCAGCAGAAACAGGCATTCCATTTAAAACTTTCCTATTATAATCAACTTGAACAAAGAAATTAAAATATTTTTTAGCATCTTGTTTAGTATATAATAAGGTTCTATTTTTAAAAGAATGAAAAACACCTAAATCAATTCTATTATTTAATTCATCGCTCATGTTTATTTTTTCAATCAATAACTTTTTTAAATCTTTAGTCATTAAATGTCTGGCTTGATTCAAAGAAACATGACCCCTCTGAGCTATTTCTTTCAAAATTGGATCATAATAATATAAAATTTTAGAAACAATCCATTTTCTAAGTTCTTTATAATAAATCCCTTCGCGCATAGTTTGAAATAATCTTTGATGTTTTTTATCAATCCTCAACTTTTTATAAATATTATTTACATCTTTTATTAAATTTTTTTCTTCTTTGAAAATTTTATCCAATTCTTTTTGTGTATCTTTCTTTAAATATTTATTGAATCTGCTGACAAAATCAGAAAAATCTAAAACAGGTGCATCATAATCTCTGGTAATCCAAAAAAAATTTCTCTCATGCTTTTTAATTAACTTATATAATGATTTTTCTCTTTGAATACTTTCTAAATTCTCTGATTTTAAAAGCTTCAACCATTTATTATTTTTTCTAATCAAAGAACAAATTTTTAAAGCATTTATTTTTTCCAATGTATTAATCATTGATTTTCTCTCTGTAATTAAAATACCTAAGCACCGAGCTGCCACTTCTTTATCTTTTTCCAAAGAATTAATATAATCCCTTAAATAATTAAAAAAATAAATCTCTATAGACAAAATCGGAAAATAATGCGCATATATTTCCTTATATCTTTTCTCGTACTCTTTGTGAAAATTAATAAGTTGATTATTGGAAATTTTAATTAAATTTTTAGATTTATTATTTTTACTTAAAAAAGAATAGAATTCCCTATAAAAATTCTTTTGTTTGCGGGCTAATTTAACAAAAATATCCGGCTGAGACAAAACTTTTTTCATTATTGAACGACCAATTCTTTCATGGTCATCTTTATCCATAAAAACGTAGGCATGCTTGTTTTTAAAAATCAAAACAACTTGTTTATAAGCGTACCCAATAACAGCTTTCATTTCATTACAAATAGATTCCATGGAAAAATAATTCGGAAAAGGACTTAAATTTTGTCTTTGGGAAATTTGAAACCAATTTAATTTTTTATCTAACATATTTTTAGTTTAACAATTTTTATAGATTTCAACAACAAACTATCTTATTTTTTTAATAATACTAATCTTGCCATGAGTAGCATCAACATCTACAATGTCTCCATTTTTTAATATTTTAGTAGCTATTTTAGTGCCCACTACACAAGGAATTGATAGTTCCCGGGAAATTACTGCGGCATGGCAAATAATGCCTCCAACATCAGTAATAATAGCACTGGCTTTTCTAATGGCAGGTATTAAATCTGGACTAGTAGCTGAAGAAAGTAAAATATTACCTTTTTTCATCTTTTTAATATCTTTAGAAAAATTAACAATACAAATTTCACCCTGCACTCTCCCCGGTGAAGCACAATCTCCATTAAAAATTCTAACGTTTTTAACATCTTCTTTAATAACATCTAAAGAATTTATAAATTTCGTGGCTTTTTCGCCTTCTAATAAAATATCATTGCTATAATGTCCTTGAGAATAATGAAAGTTTAATTTATATCTATTATTCAATTTTTGAGCACTAAATTTATTATTTAATAACAAATCCTTAAATTCATGAGGATACATAAATCTTAGTTGTTTTAGCGATAAATAATAACGATGACCTATCTCTGTGAATAAATTCTCCTGAACCGAATAACTATAAAACATTGCCTCTTTACGCGAACCCTTGGTAAATATTAAATCACTGGCAAAATCAAATAATCTCTGATGCTTAAAATCAATATTTAAATCCTTGAATAATCTTTTCCTGGCCTTTAAAATTTTAGATTTTTCTACTTCAACATTCTTTAACAGTTTATCTGAATCAGCGTTCTGCTTCATTAAACTGCTAAGAATATTTATAAAATAAGCCTTATCCCATCCAGGACCTGTTGTACCATAACCCAACCAACCATAATTTAAAACATGATTCTCTATATCCTGATTAATTTTTTTGTTTTTTATATAAAGCTGTTTTGAAATAATTCTTGTTTCGGTGTTTTTAAAATATGTTTTTAAGCCTTGACTCTTATTTATTCTTTGTAATATCTTCAAAAGATTTTTATACTCTTCTGCGGTTTTAGATTCTTTTGTATATGTAGTTAATACTGAAAATACTTCACCAAGAGAATGCCTGCCTTTTTTTATTTTTAACTTTAAATACTTCATTAAATACTTTGTAAAAAATGCATCACCAAAATCACAGAGCGTCTGTATCCAGTGCAATCCATGAAGCTTTTCATAAATACTATAATAATCTTTATATGTTTTATACAATTTTTTATTATTTAAAACCTTTAAATTAATATCCAAAAGTTTATCTGTGGCCTGATATAAATTTTTTTGTTCTTTTAATAATAAACTAATATATTTTTTAACCAAAGCTACATCTTTTATAACTTTGTCTAATAATTCTTTAGAAAGCTTCTCATATTCACTTCTAATTAACATTAAAGAGCAACTCCCATTCTTATATTTAACGGCTGTATTAGAAAATTTATTTTTAAAACCCATTTGTTTTAAAAGCTTATTCGCTGTATCAGCACACCAAGCATGAGCAGCCATCATTGGATAATAATTAGAAATTTCTTCCATTACAAACCATTTATCCTTATTTTGGAAATCTTCGTATTTTTTAAATAAAATATCCAAACCAATAAACAATTCGTTATCTAAATTCAAACCGAAAAATTTCTTATTATCTTTTTTATAAGAATTTAAAAACCCACTCTTCTCTAAATGCAAAAGTTCCTTATGCACATTAGCTGGATCTAATTTTAATAAATCCACAATTTGCTGGGCATAAAAATTTTCACCTTGTCTATTAAAAAACAGAGCTAATATTTTTAAACGAGTTTTAGAATTAATAATCTTATCTAACATATTTTTGTTGTAAATTCTAATATCTAAATCCTAAATCCTAAACAAATTATAATTTCCAAAATCCAAATGATCGAAACTTCAATAACTATGAATCGTAAAAATATCAAATATTTTGAATTTAAAAAATTCGAATTTTGATATTGTTTAGTATTTAGAATTTAGGATTTAGTATTTAATTCAGCATACACCTATATTGTAAAAAAGTCAATACCTCTTGACAAAATTACCATAATGATATATACTAATATAATGCCTTTAAAATTGTGGATAACTTTTTAAAGGATAAAAAAACAAAAAAATTCCCAGATTGGAATAAATCATCCAAGCATTATCAATAAGTCTTGGCCCTGATCCAACTCGGGAATAATATACTGGAGGAAAAAATGAAAACAATACTTGTTTTCATCCGTCACTTGTTTCATGAGAAACAAATCGTATCAAATTCAGAAAAAGCCAGGGAAAGAAAAATTGGCAAAGCATTGGCCGCAAAAGGGATCAAGTTTGATGTAGTCTATTCATCTCCTCAGGGTAGATGTTTAACAACTATTATTGAACTTCAGACCGGCATGGGAAAGATTCTTCCCATGAGAACTTCCGATGCTCTCGGTGATGCAGTCCTCGGCGAATTTCCTTTTTCAAAAGAGTATATTGCTGAACTCAAAACTGAAGCCAAAGAAAAAAAAGTCGGAGCTGAAGGCCTACTCCTCTCCAGAACAGATCCTGAAACTGTGGAGAAAATTAAAGCCCGCGGTCAGGAAGGAGCCGACTTTATCAGAGAAAAGATGGCAGAATTTCCTGGAAAAACTATAGGTATTTCCAGTCATGGAGCCAGTCGTCTAGAGACTGTCATCTCTGATCTTACTGAAACCCCTCTCGATCAGATTCAAATCATGGATCGCGGCGCGATCTATGTTATCGAGTTTGAAGACGGAAAGTGCACTGGAATGGATTATCTTGGTTGTCTTGGTCATGATACCGAAAAAACCCAATAATCTGGTCCGGAATTTTCAAAAGCCCCTAGCGCAATGCGAAGGGCTTTTTACTTGTTTAAAAATCCATTTTCCTAAATCCTGTTTCCTGTCTCCTAACTCCTATTTCCTAAATCCCTAAATATTTTTTCAAATCCTTTTCAAACTGCTGATAATTTTTTACAAAAATAATTTTTATGCCCATTTCTTGAGCATCAATTAAATTAGCCATTTGATCATCAGCATAGACAATTTCATCTGGCTTCACCTTAAATCTCTTCATTATTAATCTTAAAGTCTTTTTACTAGCTTTGGGTAAGTTCAACTCCCAGGTGTTAATCGTATACTTAAATATCTGATCCAAATGATATTTTTTATTAATATCTACAAATTGACTTCTAGTATTTTTAGTTAACAATAATGTAGTATAGCCCCTTTGATTTAATTCTTTATTCAACCTTACGGCCCGGGGGTTAAGCTTAATTAAATCATAATGTATATCTCTCAATTCTTGCCAAGTAATTGGTAAATTGAAATATTTTACTGTCCTCTGCCAGGCCTCTTTTTGACTAATTTTTCTGACAGCAGCTAAATTGAAAAACTTTTTATACATAATATTCTGATATTCTTCAAACTGACCACCAAATTTTTTAACTAAAGCTCGAGAAGTATTAGGATAGCCTTCGTTCATTACAATACCATAACAATCTAAAATAACTAATTTGATTGGATTTAAAAACTTATGTACTTCTTTTTTAATCTGCTGAATCTTTTTGAAACGGATTGTTTTTATTCCTAATTTTTGAGCTATTTTTAAATTTCTTTCTAAATCATCTATATAAATAACATCTTGAGGATTTTTTTGATATTTTTTTAAAACATATTTATACATCTGTGGATCTGTCTTAGACAATTTAATATCTTGAGAATTAATAATGTCATCAAAATAAAGATTTAATTTAAATTTTCTCTTTAAAAAATCAATATAAGTAGTAATATTACCGGTTAATAATAATGTCTTATACCCTTCTTTTCTCAAACTTAAAACAAAATTTAAAACTTTAGGCATTACTCGATGCATCTTTAAATGTAAGGCTTCTAGCTCTTCTCCTGATTCTTTAGTTTTTAATTTTTTGGCTACTCTCTTCCAATGTTCTAAACTAGTAATTTTTCCTACTGTAGCTAATAAAAATGAATTATCTATAACTTTCCATACTTTGGAAAACGGTAATTTATATTTTTGTGCTAAATATTTAGAAGTATCTACTATTCCTCCATGCCAGCTTACTCCTGCAGCATCAAAAATGATTAATTTTTTATTCAACCCATTAGATACACTCTGTTTTACTTTATTGGTCATATTTTTATAGCTTCTTAACAATCCCCTTATTAGCATCAACATCTACAATGTCTCCGTCTTGAAAAACTTCTGTAGCAATTTTAGTACCAATAACACATGGTTTCTTGAATTCCCTACTCATAATTGCAGCATGGGAAAGTAATCCCCCCTCGTCAGTTACAAAAGCTCTTGCTTTCTTCATGGCTGGTAAATATTGAGGGATAGTTGTAGTAGCAATTAAAATACTGCCGTGTTTAAATTTTTTTATATCTTCTATTTTTTTTATTAATTGAACTCTTCCTTTAGCCCTGCCTAAACATGCCGATTCACCTCTTACCAGCTTTGCAGTTTTAAGCTTGTTTAATTTTTGTCTATGAGATTTTAAATATTTTTTAAATTTTTCACCTATTAAAATCTTTACTTGGTTATTTTTCAATAAATACATCGAACCGCTTAGTCTGCCATTAATTTTCGCCAATAATTCATTAGATAAATTTTCTTTAAATAAATTCTGAATTTCGGCATGTGTCATATTTATCAATTGTCTATAAGCAAAGCCATATCGTCTCGAAATTTCTTGTAATAAAAGCTTAGCCCGATAAGCACAATAAGTATATAATTCATCACAATAAATTGAAGAAAATAAAACATAACGTAGAGTTTTTATATTCCTAAATTCTAAATCAGACAATTTCAATTCACTCTTCAGCTGATTAATGGCAATTAAATTTTTTTTAAATTTATTCTTTTTTTCAAATAAATTTCTACTCAAAGCTCCCGATGATTTTTTTAATAATTTATTAAGTCTCTTTTGGTAGACATCTAAAGAAATTAATTCTCCCTCATGCAAATACATGCCTAAAAATCCATATTTTTCCCTATGTTGCTTTAATTGTTTTTTTATTAAATCTTCGTTTAATTTTTTTTGTTTAACTTTAATCGCTAAATTTAAAAAAGCAAATTCTTCTTTATTTATAAAAATTGGCTTTTCTAGTGTGAGCACTAGCCCCATTAAACTATTTATTTTATCAAGTCCCAATTCTCTTTTTTCAAATATTGTAATAATTTTATCAGGATAAAAACTACCAATAAAATGATAATCATATGCATAGCTACATACTTTAATATAATATTCGCTATATTCTTTAAATATTCTTCCCAATTGTGAATTAGTTTTATTTTTTAAATCTAATCCATTAATTTTTTCCACATAAATTTTAAAATTTTTAAATTTATCAACCCAATCATCTGTCCATTTCTTTATTTTAGTTTCATTATTTTTATACATCTGCAAATATTTCAAAAAATCATCTTCTGAAATAGATCTAATTCCAAAGGCCTGGCGATAATTTCTAATTTTAGTTTTTTCATCATGAAAAATAGTAAAATATCTTATAAAACCATTAGCTGCTGCATCAACTATCAATAAGGGCAAGTCCTCACCTTTTTTAGTTAATTGAGTCCATTTCATAAAAATTATTTTATAATTTTAATAATACCTTTGTTAGTATTAACTTCCACCCTATCTCCATCTTTTAAAATTTTAGTAGCAATTTTTGTACCAACAATGCATGGAATTTTTAATTCTCGGCTAACTATAGATGCATGGCAAGTTAAACCGCCAATATCAGTAATAATAGCTCGCGCTTTTTTCATAGCTGGCACAATGTCTGGAGTAGTGGTAATGGAAACTAAAATATCTCCTTGTTCAAATTTTTCCATTTCTGAAGTTAAATTGACAATTTTTACTTTACCCCAAATTGGTTGATCGCTAACATAAGCTACCTGGCCAGAAAATTCAGAAATATTTTCATCTATTTTTTCTAACTCCACATTATTTTTTACCCATTTCTTAGCTTCCTCTCCTAACAAAACTACCTCGTTGTCAATTTTAGAAATTAGAACGCAATATTTTAATCTTTGATTTAACATATTTACATCTGGTAACTTTCCAGTTGCAAAATAATCTAAAATTTCTCTCACCGTACAAGCACCCATTTGTTCAAAACTCAAAGAGTCTCTTTTTCTAAAATAATCTAAAAGTTTATTAATTGTAAAACAAGCTAAATACATCATTTTAGTTCTTAAATACTTAGTTTGCATAGAATCTTGAGCAATTTTAATCATGTATAATTCTTCTTGGCTAAATTTCATTTCAGTAATAATATTCTCTTGTTTCCTCTTATTTTCCAAAAGTTCATCATTTAATCTTTCTAATTGCTTTTGAGGACTAGTTTTAACAGAAAGCATATTCTTTAAATCATTAATTGCGTTTTCTATTTTATATTCTGGCCCAGCATAACTATAAGTTAACCAACCCCATTGAAAAACATACTCTTCTATCTGCTTTAAAATATCTGGAGAAATTTTCTCAATAATATTAGATTCTTCTATAAATAATCTCTTTAAATCTTTTTGTTGATAAATTTCCTGAGCAATCTTAGTTAAACTTTCTAAACCCTTTCTATCTAAATTTTTTTCATAAAAAAAACTCAGAATAGTTAGATACTCACCTATTTTTTCTTGATCATTAAGTTTGTTTTCCAAAATTTTCTTTAATTCATTACTTATCCCACCATATCCAAATTCAATTATAGGATCTATTAAGCCACAAACACAAATACTGGTATATAAAGAAAAAATCTCTTTAATCATTTTTTTTCTTTGTTCAACACTAATCTTATTTTTTCTCAAATCTTCTAAGGTCTTTTTAGTTAATTTATAAATCTTATCTGCCCTATTTTCTATATTTAAAATTATTTGCCCTCTAAATTCTGAATCTTTTTTTATCTTATTAAAAAAATAACGAGAAATATTATCCCATTCACTTTTTATCGTTCCAGCTCTAAATTTTTTATTATCTAATTCATAGGCCATGCTAGAAAATCTTTTGCCAGTAAAATTTTTCATTTCTTGACTATGAAAAGCTAAAATAATTGGATCTAAACCCAAAATATTCACGTTTGGCTCTTCGTTGAAAAAATAATATTTATTCATAACAATTTAAAATTTATAACTTTTTAACTATCCCTTTGTTAGCATCCACTTCCACCAATTTTGTCCAAATTTTAATTTGGTTATAAAATTGAGCGTCCCGCACCTTCACGGTGCGGGGAAAAACTATCTATTTAACTTTTTAACAACGCCCTTATTAGCGTCTACTTCTACTCTATCTCCATCTTTTAATACTTTGGTGGCAATTCTGGTCCCAATTACACAAGGAATCTTTAATTCCCGAGAGATTATAGCTGCATGACAAGTCATTCCACCAAAATTTGTAACTATAGCAGCTGCTTTTCTAATCGCTGGCATTAATGAAGGATCTGTATGCCCAGATACTAAAATATTTCCCTTTTTAAATTTTTTAAGCTCTGAGCGCTGATTAATTACTTTTACTTCTCCCATAACTTTCCCTCTAAAGGCTACTTGTCCCCTTAATATATTAATTTTTCTATTTTTTGTATAATCTTTCACTGTCATTAAATTTATAAAATTTTCTGCTCTTTTCTTAACTAAAATATGTTCTTTTTTACCATCCCAATAAATCACGGATTTATTATATAAATTATTAATTTTATCCTCATCTATTTTTCTTTCTACTAAATATTTTTTCATTTCATAAGGCAATATACTTCTCGCTTGTTTAACGCTCAAATTTAATCTTCTCCCTATTTCTTTAAATACTCTTTCCATTTGACAATAAGCAAAATAGCTAGCATTCATTCTAAATCCCTTACTATAATAAATATTTTCTAATATCTTAATTAAAATCTTATTATTTGCGGAAAAATTCATTTTATTAAAAAATTCTTCTTTTAATTTTAATTTGTCTTTCCTCTGTTTCTTTAATGATTTTAGTTTATTATTATAATTTATTTTCTTTTTTAAATCTTTTTTAATTTGTTCCATAAGTATGGCTTTATCTTCTGCTGGACCAGACCAGTTATATTCCATCCAGGAATAATTATTATAAAATTTATTTATTAATGAACTTTTCCTTTGGGAAAATTTTTTAATACTAATTAATAAATTATAATAATCCTCTCTCCTCTGTTCTAAAATTGTTTTATTGTTAAAAAAAACAATAATGTTTAAAATTTCAAAAGCTGGCAAATTAAAAGTTAAAAATTTTTTATTCTTTTTAATTAATTGTAAAACATAATCCGTTAAATAATTATTTTCTGCCTCCAATAAATTAACAACCATAGCCAAAGACCAAATAGTATGATGTAGTATATGAAATTTATTATAAATTTTATTAAGTTCTGAATCACTTATTTTTTTTAATTCCCCTGGACCAGAAATTTTGTCAGAAAAAATAAATAATTTTTTAGAATAATAAATAATTTTCTCAGCAAGATTAAAAAAATTCTGTGGTTTTTTTCTAACAAATTCTAAATATTTTTTTCCAATTTTTTGAAATCCCTTTAAATCAATATAAAACCAAAGATCTCTTTTCTTCTTTATTATAATAAAAGTATCAAGTTTTACGCCTGAATTCTTTTTGAGTTCCGAACTAAACCCCTTAAAAGGACACATAATTTGATAAATTTCATAATCTAACAAATGTTGTCCTAAATGTAAATTTTTATTAGTAAACATAAATTAAATTTTTTTAACTATCCCTTTGGTGGCATCAACTTCCACTAAATCTCCGTCTTTTGCCAATTTTATCCAAATTTTAATTTGGTTATAAAATTGAGCACCCCGCACCTTCACGGTGCGGGGAAAAACTATCTATTTAACTTTTTAACAACGCCCTTATTAGCATCCACTTCCACTAAATCCCCATCCTTTAATACTTTAGTTGCAATTTTAGTACCAATCACGCAAGGAATTTTCAACTCACGACTAACTATAGCTGCATGGCAAGTTAAACCGCCTTCATTAGTAATAATAGCACTGGCTTTTCTAATGGCAGGCATTAAATTGGGACTAGTAGCAAAAGAAACCAGAATATTATTATCTTCCATTTTGCTAATATCGTCAGGAGAATTAACTATTTTTACTTTTCCCTTTATTAATCCCTGAAAAGCAGGGGTTCCTTGAATTTTTTTTATATTTTTATTGATCTTCTTTTCTTTTTTAATATTTTTCTTTACAAATTCTCGAGCCCTTTGACCGGCTAAACAAAATTTCTTATTATTTCTCATTCCATATACAACAATATCTATTCTTTTATTTATTAAATTAATATTAATTTCATCTTTTAATAAAGCTCTTTCAATCTCATTTGGCAACATCATTCTTATCTGTTCTAAGCTTAAATATAATCTATTGGCAATTTCTTGAAGAACTGCTTCCATGTTACAAAATGACCAGCTTTGTAATTCCCTTCGATATGCCTTATAAACCACAGAATCTCTAGCTAATTTGATAATTTGTTTTTCATAATTATTAAAATTTATTCTCTTTAAAATTTCTTCTTGTTCTGATTTCAATTCCTTTTTTTCTTTAATAAAATTATTAATTTCTTTAACAGGATTAACTTGATCTTTGATAAAATCTTGAATAATCTGAATAAAATAAATTTCATCTGCTGCCGGACCCTTGTATACATAATGAACCCAAGAATATTTTTTAGTATGTTTGGTAATTAAGCTCCATATTTTTGGATATCTATCTTCTAATTTTTGAATTAAATTTTTATTTTTTAACTTTTTAAAATAGTTCAATAAAACTTTGTCTTTTTTAATTTCTACTAAAATTTTTAATAAATCTACTTCTTGTAATTTATTAAAAGTACTTTTTAATGGAGTTGTTAAAATTTCAAAATATTTTTCTGCCTTTTTTGTTTTTAAAATCTTATTTACTTCATCTGATAAAAAAGTAGTATCTTGAAATTCTAATAAAGATAAAATGGGGCCATAAGAATATAACTCAATATTATATTTAATATATTTTTGATAATAATTGTTTAATTCTTTATTATTTTTATTTTTCAAATTTTTCTTTATCTTTTGAGTATATTTTATTTGTCTGTAGCCCAATTCTTCCATCTTATTTAAAATCATTCTTAAAAATTTGGGACTCTGCTTTATTTTTTTAACTAATAGATTATGAACCGTTTCCCAATTTTTAGACAAACGATAATAAATTAAAAAATTATTTTCTAACTTTAAAAATAAATAACAGGGCTTTCCAATTATTTCCTTAGCATCATAAAATCCCTCTATTAACATAAAAATAGGAAATAGAGCAACATTATAATCTTCAGCTATTTTTTCTAATTTTTCTCTGGGCATACCTTAAATTTACCAAAAATAGCCCCCTTAAGCAACCAAAAAAGGAAGCCGATGGCTTCCTTTTTAAAAAATATATAAATATTCTAAACACTAACTTTAACCCCTGGACCCATACTTGAGGCTAAAGAAATACTTTTAATATATGTACTTTTTAATGAACTTGGTTTTGCCTTTTTAACTGCTTCCATAAATTCCTGAATATTTTCAATTAATTTTTTATCATCAAAACTTACTTTTCCAATACATAAATGCACATTGCCAGAATCATCATTTTTAAAAGTCTCTTTGCCCCCTTTAAGCTCCTCTATAATTTTAGCTATATCTGGACCGATTGTTCCTGATTTGGGGTTGGGCATTAAGCCCTTTTGTCCTAAAATTTTAGCAATTTGAGCAATCTTGGGCATCATTTCTGGTGTAGCTACGGCGACATCAAAATTACATTTTTTGGTCTTTTTTATCTTAGCTATTAAATCATCAGCTCCAGCCAAGACCGCGCCTGCTTTTTTAGCTTCATCCTTTCTTTCGGTAAAGGCGGCTATTGTTTTTTCCTTGCCATTGCCATGAGGAAGAATAACCATAGACCTTACAATTTGATCTCCTTTCTTAGTGTCTATTCCTAAGTTGACATGAATTTCTATTGAAGCATCAAATTTTACATTAGAGGTCTCCTTAATCAATTTAACTCCTTCTTCTATAGAATAAATTTTATCTTTGTCAACTTTTTTTCTTAATTCTTTAATTCTTTTTGACTTTTTTGACATATTAATTTCTTTCTTTCGAGGTATTAACGCATTTTAAAATGCTCCCTCGTTATTTATATTATATATTAATTTTGAATTACTAATTTTGAATTTTGATTGAATTATAAATTTTAAATTTCGAATTACTCACTATTCTTACCATCTAATGTTGAAATTATTCTTCCAAATATTAAAGTTAATTCTTCGGCTTCATTCCATAATATTTTAGTCTTATCATTATTATTTATTGAATGAGCTAACATTCTTAACCAGTGTTTTGTTTCTTGAATCTCTTTTTTACAAATATATATCTTATTCCTAAAATCTTTTCCAGAACTAGCACTATTTGCTTCCATATAATTAGCACCAACACTAGTTGCTGAACGAACTAATTGATTAATTAGTACTTTGTCAATAATATTCTTTTCCAAATTTTTACAAAGATCTATTACTTTTTCTCCAAATTTAGCCGTCCTTTCTTCTAAATCAAAAAGGGGCTTCTTTTTTAAATCGCTTTTCATTTTTTTATATTTAATTTATTAAATTATTCGTATAGTATTCGCCTGCCTGCCGGCAGGCAGGCATAATTAGTATGTCATTCGCCTGCCCTGAGCTTGTCGAATGGGTAGATTAGCATTATTGTTCCGTTCTTTTATCTTTCTTAATTCTACTCCAATGAAATAAATAAATTGGAAACCCAACTAAAATCATGGCTATGGCTCGAGCAGCATCTGCTTCTCTACGAGATTTATTATAATCAATATTCTCATTCATTTGTTTCCATGTCTCATAATCAACTAACCAATTTTGGATCATTTCTTGGTCGGAACTCGTTAGGCTTTCACAGCTCTTTATCGTCTCAACCTGTTCTACTTCTCTATCTAAATAAATGCTACTCGGTTTTTCCATATAATAATCTCTATCAGCATTGGTAAAAATAAAGGTCTTTAAACCTAAATTTATAATAGAAACTGCGCCAATAATAAAGACTATTAAACCAATTGCAGTCATTAAATAAAGATACACAACTCTTATCCAATTTTGTTTCATGGCTTTAGTTATTACTAATTATTATAAATATCTATTATCCTATTATACTATTAACCTGTTAACAATTATTCAATCTTTATCCCCATTTGTCTCGCCGTACCAGCAATAATTTTCATAGCTGCTTCTATATCATAAGCGTTTAAATCTGGTAATTTTTTTTCTGCTATTTCTTTAAGCTGGGCTCTAGTAATTGTTCCTACTTCGTCTATTAGGGGATTGCCAGATCCCTTTTTAATTTTAGCTGCTTTCATTAATAAATCTGAAGCTGGCGGAGTTTTTAATATAAAACTAAATGTAGCGTCTTCATAAACAGTAATAACCGCTGGCACAATGTCTCCCATTTTATCCTTAGTAGCGTCATTAAACTTAGTACAAAAATCCTGAATATTTAAACCGTGCTGGCCCAAAGCAGGGCCAACTGGAGGTGCGGGATTTGCCTGCCCGGCCCTTATTTGTAATTTTAAAATTGTTTTTACTTTTTTTGCCATAATATTAATTTTGAATTATCAATTTTTAATTTCGATTGAATTATAAATTGTTAATTTTGAATTATTTACTATTTAACGTTGATACTATCTTACCAAATATTAAAGTCAATTCTTCGGCTTCACTCCATAATTTCTCAATCTCATTATTATTGTCACCGGATGAATGGGCCAACATTCTCAACCAATGTTTTGTTTCTTGAATTTCTTTTTTACAAATATAAATTTTATTCCGAAAATCTTTTCTAGAACTAGCACTATTGGCTTCCATATAATTAGCACCTACACTAGTTGCTGAACGAACTAATTGATTTATTAAAACTTTACTAACAATATCAATTTCTAAAGTCTTACAAAAATCTATCACATTTTCACCAAATTTAGCCGTTCTTTCTTCCAAATCAAAAAGGGGCTTCTTTTTTAAATCGCTTTTTATATTATTTTAATTAAAAATTAAATCATTAAAAATTCACTCAAAATTCATCATTCGAAATTCAAAATTAAATTAGATTTTCTTTATCTGAAGAAAATCTAATTCTACAGGCGTTTCTCGACCAAACATAGAAACCAAAACCTTAACCTTACCATGACTTTCATCAATAGAATTAACTTTACCCTCAAGGCCCTTGAAAGGACCATCTATAATTTTTACTCTTTCTCCTTTAACTACATCAATTTTGTATTCCGGCTCTTCTACACCCATTCTTTTCTGCAAAGCCTTAATTTCTTCTTCCGACATAGGAACTGGCGTTGTTCCAGAGCCAATAAAACCCGTAACATTGGGGGTATTTCTAGCTACATACCAAGATGCATCGGTAACTATCATATTAACCAAAACATAACCTGGAAAAATTTTTTCTCTAACGGTTTTTCTTTTGCCGTTTTTAATTTTAATTTTGGTCTCCGTGGGTATTAAAATATCAAATACATAATCCTGCATATTCATTGATTCGGCTCTTTGTTCTAAATTTCTTTTAACATTTTCTTCATAGCCAGAATAAGTATGCAATACATACCAATGGCGGCCTACATTTGGATCTTGTTTGGGCATAAATTAGTTAAAAGTATAAAGGTAAAAGTAGAAAGTATTATAATAAGGATTTAATAAGTCCTGACAATAATTTTGAAATTTCTACCAAACTATTATATAAATTATTAAATTCCTCTTAATTCCCATAAACCGCTCTTCTTAAATTTTATAAAAATTATTTAAAAAACTAAAACCAAACTTTTACCTTTCAACTTTCACCTTTTACCTATTTCACTACTACCTCTAAAACTTTGGTTAAAATAAAATCAACTATTCCTAAAAAGGCAGCTACAAAAATGCTGATAAATAAAACTTGACCAGTTTTTTTTATAACTTCTTTTCTGGTTGGCCAAACCACCTTTTTCAATTCCGCAATAGAATCTTTAATATAATTTTTTAGTTTGTTTATCATAATAACGCGATGCTAATCCCGCCTTAATTTTTACAAAACTATAACGGGCAATGATGCTAATACAATACAAATTAAATACTCTGAGCTAATATAAATAATTCGATTATTAGCATAGTATTCGTATGATTAGTATTCACCCTGTTAAATGGGTAATTCCTTATTTAACAGGGTAAATTCGTATATTAGCATTTTTATTAGTATACAAAAAAGCATAGCTAGAAAGCTAACTCACTATAAAAAGTATAGCTATGATCAGATAAAAAGTCAATATTTAAAACAACTTTTTCATTTTAAATCTAAGTCTTTAATTTCTTGCCAATTATTCTCGTCTAAAACTGTAATTTCATCTTGACTAATAATATACATATAATCATCTAAGTAGATGGCTCTTTGCACTTGGGTTTTGCTCAAAGCCTTTTCTAATTTTAGCTTATTTCCATTATAGGAAAATATATAAGCACCCTTGCCACCGGGCATAAAAAATACCTCATGTTTAGAATCTAATAAAAAAGCATGATGATTATTTACTGCTTCAGACCAATATTCATCCAGCATATATTTATCTTTTTCTTGCGGTTGAGAAGGATTAGAAACATCAAAAACAGAAAGTTTTACTTTGGAGCCCTCCTTTCCTATTCCTAAAATAATATCATCAGCTAAAGGATGTAAATAAGAAGAATAGCCCGGTATTTTTAATTCACCTTTTAATTCTGGGCTGGATGCATTTGATAAATCCAAAACATAAAATGGATCTATTTGTCTAAAAGTAACTACATATCCCCTGTCCTTTAAAAATCTTACAGAATAAATCTTTTCTGTTTCACCTAAATCTTTTATAGAACCAATTTGTTTTAAATTTTCATTTAAAACATAAACATCATTTATACTGGAATTACTACCAAATCCAAAATAAAATCTATTCCTTTCACCAATGGTGGTAGCTATTCTTAAATTACCATCATATTCATCTAATGCAAATTGATTCAATGGATACCCAGGAACGCTCCCATTTGCTTTTATTTTGAAATCATCTAAATCAATTTTAATAATACCTGTTTTTTCCAATTCACGCATATGTTCTTGATGGTATTTTTCCATTCTATTGGAAAATTCATTTTCAACTCTTAATCTCTCATCTCTATCTAGAGAACTATAATATTTTTCTAATAAATATTGCATTTCAGACATTTTTGATTGTTGACTTAAATCATATCCTTGCAATTTAGCTAATTTGTCTGTTAATGAACTTGGGACTAAATCAGAACATTCTTGAGACAAAAATTTATAAAAAAATCCAATAGGACTTTCTGTATAAAAATAAGTTATATAAAGAGAGTCCTCGGACATATAAACTGTAGAAGAATTACTAGAGCCAACAAAAGAGGTCTTATCCTCTATTTCTCCAGAATCTGGATTGATTTTCATAGCCGTAAAAGTGGAATCAGCATCAATTGCTACACTAGGATGATATATATCAACACATTTTAATTCAATTGATTCGCCCTCAATCATCAATGGTCGAATAGGGCAAGGGCTGGAAACGTTTATATTGGTTTTTGTAACAATATAAATTTGACCATCATATAATCTAGTATCTACTAAATAAGTATTGTCTTCTAATTCCATATCCCATTTTTTTTCTGGATTCTGTGGATCAGATACATCATATCCGTAAATTTCAGAATCATCAAAAACAACTAAAATTTTATTATTTAATAATAAATTTCCAGAATTCTCTATTTGAGACAATTCTTCCATATCTTTAATAGGAAATGCTCTGATAATTTTTGTCTCACCTTTATAATCTCGAGGCATGTAATCTGGAATTCCCATTCTATAATAAACATTGCGTTGATTTAAGCTATAATAAATATTTTCCCCATCTGTTTTTACAATATCTGGCTCATCAATACCTAAAACCTGGACATTGGTTTCAGAAACCCTGCCAGCTGTTTGAGGTTCCACTACCGCACCCATACCCTTAGATTCTGACTGAAGCATCGTGTCCACGCCTGCTTCCATAATCATATCATTAGCCCTTAAAGAGCCACCATAACTCATAACATTGTCTTCAAATTGTTCATAAACTAATTGCATATATTCTTTAAAATCTGCTTCTGATTTAAATTTTTCTATTTTCACATCTTCTCCAGCCAGATTGTTAACTTTATTTTTAATGATGTTCTTAAAATTTTGTAAAACAGGAAAATTCAATCTATCACTGGAGCTATAATAAAAAATAGCCAGCAAAGCCGCAGCCAAGACAATAATCAAAATAATCATCCCTGATGCTTTTAAGTGTTTATTAAACATAATTTTTGATATTAATTATTAATAATTTAATTATAGCATAAATTCCAAGCTCTTTATAAATTTATACGAACCAGAAAAAAAAGTGGAGCCCGCCAAAGCATATCTGCCTTTGCTTTAAAAATGGCTACGGCAAATTACCCACAACGCATTCATCCACGCGCAGAAGTGTAGAGCATTCTGCGTAGGCGGGTAACATTAAATATAAAATCACGGCTATAATAAAACCCGTGATTGTTTTTGAAACTGAAGAATAATAATTTAACTGTTTTTGTATAAAATAGGTTCGAAGATAAGAAGCTATGGGGAGCCACCATAAAAATATAGATTAAAACTATGTTTTTTTATTAATTTTTTTTTAATTCTGATATTAATTTATTTCTTTTATCAACCCATTTCAATATTCCATTTTTTGCTTTAATACTTTTTACTGTTTTTACTGTATTTTTAAAATTAGTAATTTTATTTTTTTGTTCTAGATTTCTTTGATAATACTCGTTTAAATATTTTGGTAATAATCTTTCAAAAAACTTTTTTAATAAATTTCCATCATAATATTCAGTATTTATATTATCAGCAAAATTTTCTAAATCTTCAATTCTCTCATTATAATGACCAGACAATGTAACCTTATTTTCTAAATTATTAATTAATTTAATATTTTTTTTATCTAGTAATGTCGAATATATATTTGATCCTAAAATTGACATTCCTTTAAAAAAAGGGAATAGGATTCCATGAATTTTTTTAGCAATAATGATGGGTTGTTTTTTTAACTCTTTTGCTTGTTTAATAAAATTTAATAATTCATTTCCAGGTAATACCCACTGTCCATTTTTGATTAAAATTAAAGTTGGTATCTTTTTATAAGTAGCCTCAATTATCAATGGTTGTTTTGATAATATTGAAATATTCTTACAATAGCAATTAAGTATTTTTATAAAATTTTTAGCATTTTTAACAGAACATAGAAAATTATTTATATCTTTTTCAATTTTAACCTTTTTCTTTTTATCGTCTCTTAAAAGAGGCTCAAGATTTTTTTGAATAATCACACTTTCGTCATTTAAAATACTTAATAATTCTGGATCGAATCTTAGTGAACCTTTTCCTACGTCGCATAATAAGTATTCTAATTCTCTTTTAACTATCACTTTTTTGTCTGATATTAAGTTATCCAAACGATAACTGTAATACTCCATTAATTCTTCACCATTAAGTTCGGACAGAGGAGATGTTAATAATTTCTTTTTTATATTTTTAAGTGTTTTTAACATAATTAGTATATATAGTATGAATAATAATTTATTTTTTAGAAAATAGTGACTCCTTTATAATATTATAAAGGAATAAGATAAAAGTCAAAGTAGAAAGGTTATAATATTATAACCTTTTTATTATTTTATTTTTAATAAGATAAATTGTGTTAAAAATGTCGCGATTAGCATTGAAAAATGTCGCGATAAAACCCTTATTTTTAGCGTTTTTATAAATAAATATGTTAAAAATGTCGCGATTAGCATTGAAAAATGTCGCGATTAATGATATGGTTTAAATATGAATAAAAAACAAGAAAGACAAATTAAAATAACTTCTTTTATGGAGAAAGAAACAGAGGTATCAGTATCTGATATTTTGTCTTTTTTAAGTACTGATGTTGATAAAAAAACTTTACAAAGAGATTTAAAAGGGTTGGAAGAAAAATTTTTAATCTCTAGAAAAGGACTGGGAAAAAATACAGTTTACTTTTTACCTGAATCTTATGGGGTTTTAAAAGAAATTGATGTTGAAAAATATTTTTCTGTTCCATATGTTGAAAGAGAAATAAAAGAAAATTTTAATTTTGAAATTTTTAAGATTTTAGAGGTTGATATTTTTACTGAAGAAGAGAAAAAGAAATTAGAAGATTTACATAATGAGTTTATAAAGAATTTTTCGAAATATAATAGTCAGACTCTTGTTAATAAAGAATTTGAGAGAATTATGATTGAGTTTTCTTGGAAATCTTCCAAAATAGAAGGAAATACTTATTCCCTTTTAAGTACGGAAGCTTTAATAAAAGATAATATAGAAGAAGAAGGCAAAACCAAGGAGGAGGCTCAAGTGATTCTTAATCATAAAGATGCTTTTAATAAAGCTATTCAGAATAAACAAAGATTTTTAAAATTAGATTATTTTGATATTGAATATATTCATAAAGTTTTAACAAAAGATCTTAAAATCCCAAATAATATTAGAAATGGAACTGTTGGTATTGTAGGTACAAAATATAAACCTTTAGAAAATAGTTTTCAGATTAAAGAAGTTTTCCAAGAAATGACTAATTTAATAAATAAAAAGGATTCTTTTTTTGAAAAGGCATTCTTATCTTTAATTTTAATCTCATATATTCAAGCTTTTGAAGATGGAAATAAGCGAACAGCAAGAATGATTTCTAATTCTATTCTTTTAGCATATAACTCTACTCCACTTTCTTATAGAATAGTTGATGTAAAGGAATATAAAAAAGCGAGTTTATTGTTTTATGAGATAAATAATATTTCTTATTTCAAACAGATATTTATTGAACAATTTGAAGATGCTGTAAATAATTATTTTAATTAAATATTGGGATATCAATTTTTTGTTTAAGAAAATAAGTTCGAAGATAAGAAGCTAGGGAAAGCCAACCTAGTGCATGTTTCGAGGGACCGACTGGAGTCATTATAATGACGGAGGTATCGAAATGCATAGTAGATTGTAAAAAAGCATCTCAAGTGAGATGTTTTTTTGTTTAGCTTATTTAGAAAATATTATTTAACAATGCTTCCCATAATATCTTGGAAGAATACTAATTTTTTTTTATAGTAAACCCTTTCTTTACCAATAAAATATTGCCAATCTCCTTTAATCTTACAAACATATCTCCAACCTTTTTTTTTGTATTGTTTTGGTCCTCGAAAAGGTTTGTTAGGATTAGTGTTCCGAAGTGCTTCTTTTAAAAACTCATATGTTTCTTTGGTATTAGTTTGCTCATTATCAATATATTGACCTTGATAACTCATAATCCAGAAAGGATTTTTTTGGTAATAAATTATTTCTTTTCCAGGAGGAAAAGTATGTCCAGTATAACTATCGAAATATTCCCAATCTTTTTCAGAATAATAATATTCTTTATGACCCGATAACTTTGATTTAGGACATTTTGTTTTTTGACGTTCTAAATCAGTTCCAGTATAAGTTTTAAGATGTGCTGTATGCAAAAATTTAATAAATGGTTCTTGCAAGTTTAATTTATTTTTTAACATATTTTTCTTGTTAATAATTATACTTAAATTTTACCATCTGGATTGTCAAAGAACAATAAAATTAATTCTCACATTAATTTATACGAAATAAAGAACAAAAAGTAACACCAAATACAAAATCACGGCTATAATAAAACCCGTGATTGTTTGTTTTACATTAAAATTCTTTACACATAAAAATTATAGGTATATGATTTAAATATAATAAATAAAATAACTATATGGCAAAAGTAAAAATTTTAATTAAAGGTTACGTAAAAGAAATAAATGGGAAAGAATTTGCTTCTTCAACAACTACTTTAATTCAGGATAACGGTATAAATATAGTAGTTGATCCGGGCATGAATAGAAGTACTTTATTGGATAATTTGTTAAAAGAAGATTTAAAACCAGAAGATATTAATTTTGTTATCTTAACTCATGCTCACTTAGACCATTCTCTTTTAGTTGGGATTTTTGAGAACGCTAAAGTTTTTGATAATAGTGACGCTTTTTCTTTTGATGGTCAAATAAGTCAACATAAAGGCGAAATACCAAATACTAATATAGAAATTATTGATACCCCTGGTCACGATCAATTTCATTGTTCGGTTTTAGTTATAACCAAAGATCTAGGTAAAGTAATTGTAGCTGGTGATGTTTTTTGGTGGACTGACGAAGAAAAACAAAAAATAGATAAACAGAGTTTATTAGAACATCAAGATCCTTATGTTAAAGATGAGAAGGCACTAAGAAAAAGTAGAGAAAAGATTTTAAAATTAGCTGATTATATTATTCCTGGTCATGGAGAAATATTTAAGTATAAATAACAAAGCTATTTGTTAAAAATATTAGAAAAGATTTCTAATTTTCCATATAATAAGTTTGAAGAGCAGAAGCTAAGGGGAGCCACCACTTTTTCCTGTCCTGAGCCTGCCTGCCCTGAGCTTGTCGAAGGATAAAAAGGTGGCAAGAAAAAAAATCGTAATAATAAAATAAAAACAAAAAAACCTCTTAAATCTAAGAGGTCTTTATAATATATATAATTTATTCAAACCATTGAATAGTGTAACCATTTGGTGCTAGGTAAATATTCACTCTAAGACCCTGATTGTTTTTTCAAAAATGCTTTATAATTTTTATCATTCTTTGCTGTTTCTAATAATAAATCTCTCACGTATTCTGCTTTTGATTTCTTAATTTTGGAAAACTTCCAATTTAAATATCTTTCTATTCTAGAAGAAATTCTCAATGTAAACTTAATATTAAATTTTTCTTTAATGAGGTGCCCGGACTCAAGTGACTCTAAAAATTCAATTAAAAGTGACTGAATATTTTTTTCTTCTGACTTATAAAATTTTAAAAAGAAAAATTCTCCCAAATTCTTATCATCTCTAATATATGACAACTGTTCTGGTATAGCATGGCCTTTTTCTATTAAATATAATACTGGCTTTTTATATGCCAGGGCTGTAGCAATTATATAAACCGTATCTGATGCCATATGTGTTCCTTCTATAATTACAGCTTCAATTTGATCATAGCTGATGCTTTTTCGCGCCTCTATATCTCCTTTTGATATTTTCTTTTCTATATTACTAACTAAACTTACGCCAAGCTTAACAAGGAGCTTATGTATTAAAACATACCTCTTTTCCCATTTCTTTTCAGATACTTTGTCTAAATTGACACAATAATAAAGTTTCATATTGTTTAGCTGGTTAGCTTCTTAGCTAAATTAGCTTGTTAGATTATTGGGTTCTTAATTTATAAGTCATTCTATTCAACATTCTCATTACTTGACTTAAAAAATCATCAATTTTTGTAAAATCTAATTTTTTTCCAAAATTTAACCTTTTAGCAATTTCAACTTGGGTTTCTAATTCTGCTCCGGAAGAATAAGCTATTGTCAAAAAATTTAAATAACTCCTTCTACTACTACGTCTTCTTCCTTCTGCAACATTAGAAGGTATGGAAACTGCCGACCTCCTGGTCTGGGAAGTGAGGCCATATAATTCTGAATTTGGATATTTCTCACTTATCTTATATATTTCTACAACTAAATCCATTGCCCTTTGCCAAACTATCAAATCTTGATAACTATTAACATAATCGCTTTTCATTTTTTTATCCCCCGCCTAATTATTTTTTAATATTTAAAATATCTTTTTAACATCACCTCACAACATAACAAATTTTAAAATTAAATGTAGGGATTTATACTAAATTATTAAATCACTAAGCTAAATAAGCTAAAAAAGCTAATCAAGCTAAAATGCTAAAAATTCTCCTTGAACATTATCTTGCAAAATTTTTCTTATTTTATTTTGGTCTCTTGTTTGTCCAAGTATCCAAGATAATTTTGCGGATAAGCAATCAGAGGTAATTTTGCTAATTGTAATAATATTATGTTTTAAAAAATCTTTTCCAAAACCAACTTCACTGTAAAAAATTAGCATTTTTTTATTTTTGCATGCTAAATCAAAAATTTCTATTAATTTATCTTTTTTAATAATTTGATCAGGAAAAGCTCTAAAGATAAAAATATTTACTGGACTATTTTTGACTAATAATTTTTCTAAAACTGTAAAATCCGGAATATTATTAAAAAATATAAAATCGTCATTAAAATTATAAAAAAACTTCATTTTTCCTTTTTGTTCATCAATTTTTTCTAAAGATAAACCAAAATCAATTTTAGCTAAATATTTTTTACCAACTGATTTAAAAATATTTAAATCATGTAATTTAGATCTTTTAACTCTAAAAGGTGCAATTACCCTATTACCATAAATGACACTAATCTTTTTTAAATTGGTATTTACAATTTGAAAAGCATTAATTAAATTGGCTTTAAAAGATAAATCAGGAATAATACTATCTTCAGTTTGAATAACATTTGAGCCAGTTATTACAATTGGCTTTGATGGATTTTGTATTTGCCAAAATAATTGATTTGATAATAAAGGAATTGTATCTACTTCATGAATAATAACTATTCCGTCAAATTTACTAATATTTTTTTCAATCACTTTAATTAAATCTGTAATATTTTTCTTATTTAAATGGTCTCCTAAAATAACGTGCGTTTTAATCTCTGCTGTCATTAAAAGTTCTGGAACAAGCTCCAACCATTCTTCTATATTCTTCTCTTCTTTCACAAATTTAAAATTTCCTTTCTTATCAGAAAGGCCTGTCCCTCCATAAAATATTAAAAGTATTTTTTTCATCTTTATTCCTCTTCTTTTTTAAAAAATAAATAAAATATCGAAAAATTCATAAAAATACTAGCTATAGGACCAATCCAATTCAAATGTTGTTTATTAATATAGGGCATATACCAAGCAAAAAATATCCCAAAAATAAACGCCATCAAAGTTCCACTAATCAGCCACAATAATATTTTTCTATTTACTCCTTGAGATTTAAAGTACTTAGTAAATAATACATAATAACTAATAAACAAAATTAGCATAAAATACACCCCATATGCTAAAAGCAAGAGGCTGTTTTCTGCCTGATACATAAATCCACCAAATTTACAGGTACCCAAAAAAAGTTTTCCAGAGATAATAATGTAAAACATATAGATAGAAGAAATGGTGATAATATATTTTAAGATTTTATTAACCTTATATTTATATAAAAACTGAACAGAAAATAAAAAGAAAAATAAAAAAATAGCTGTTGCGGCTATATAAAAAATTCTGGTAATTATTAAAAAAATGTATTCTTCTCTAATTAAGGAGGCAATTGCCCATCCTCCTGACCACATTGCGGAAGCAAAACAAATTAGAGAAAAGTATATTTTAGCTATATTAGCCTTTGTTTTTTTGAGAACAAAAAAACCCAATAATGTATTTAATAAAGTGACAAGCATCAAAATTGAAAATCTTATCCACATATATTTTATCCCCACACCTATCCCCCTACAGATAAGTATTTTATTTATTATTTATAATTTAAAATTTGTTATTTGAAATTTGTAATTTGACACTTGGTGTTTGGCCATAAAGGAGAAACTTCGTTTCCCTTCAGGGTAAAGATTTAGAATTTAGGATTTGAACAGGGGCGTCTATCTATTTTCCGACGGCTTATTCTCAAAACATTCCAACTTACACCTTTTTTAAAATTTTGTCAAGGGTATGTACTAGAAGACCACATAGGTAACACTTTTGTATATTTCTGAGTAAATTCAATTGGGGTTAGATAATCTAAAGATTGATGGGGTCTTTCAAAGTTGTATTCTATTAACCATTCAGTTAATCTCTGATTGAATATATTAAGATCAGTAGTCATATTACCAAGTTGAATAAATTCTTCATTTAAGGTCCTGTTAAATCTTTCACAAACAGCATTATCTTTCGGTGTCCGTACTCTAGAAT
>Ga0208771_1000050_pt1 | contig 75798 bp, 66 predicted proteins | sample AntAceMetag02UKX_FD_184775 | JGI IMG/M metagenome (GOLD analysis project Ga0208771, IMG submission 184775) | Saline lake microbial communities from Ace Lake, Antarctica - Antarctic Ace Lake Metagenome 02UKX (SPAdes) (version 2) | ecosystem: Environmental > Aquatic > Non-marine Saline and... | reverse complement strand
GGACAATCAGACATCTCTGACCGCAGGCGAACGCGGTCCCACGCTTATGCAGGATCATTACCTGCTCGAAAAACTGGCACACTTCAGTCGGGAACGGATTCCTGAACGAGTTGTGCACGCGAAGGCAGCGGGCGCGCATGGAACCTTCACGGTGACGAATGATATCACCCAGTACACCAAGGCGAAGTTGTTCTCCGAAGTCGGCAAGAAGACCGAGATGTTTGGTCGTTTCTCTACCGTGGCCGGGGAAAAGGGATCAGCGGATACGGTTCGAGATGTCCGCGGCTTTGCCCTGAAGTTCTATACGGAAGAAGGCAACTGGGACATGGTGGGGAACAACACGCCAGTGTTTTTCATCCGCGACGCGATCAAGTTCCCGGACTTCATTCACACACAGAAGCGGGACCCCCAGACGAACGCCAAACGGGATTTCGCGCAGTGGGACTTTTGGTCGCAGGTGCCCGAAGCACTTCACCAGGTGACGATTCTGTTTTCGGATCGCGGGATTCCCAGGGGCATCCCCTACATGAACGGCTACGGAAGCCATACGTACAGCTTCATCAATGCCAAGAACGAGCGGTTCTGGGTCAAGTTTCATTTCAAGACCCAACAAGGCATCCAATGCCTGCCGCCTGAAGAGGCGAACCGCTTGGCAGCGGAGAATCCCGACTATCACACCATCCAATTGTTCGAGGCGATAGCACGCGAGGATTACCCCAAGTGGACATTCAGCGTTCAGATCATGCCTGAGGCAGACGCGAAGAACTACCGATGGAATCCGTTCGATGTGACTAAGGTATGGCCGCACGCAGATTACCCACTGATCGAGGTGGGTATTGTGGAACTCAATCGCAATCCGGCAAACTACTTTGCGGAGGTCGAGCAATCTGCTTTCTCACCGGCGAATGTGGTGCCGGGGATATCGTTCTCGCCCGACAAGATGCTCCAGGCACGTATTTTTTCCTATGCCGACGCAAGTCGCTATCGCTTGGGTGTCAACTTTGAGCGTCTGCCGATCAACGCGCCCCATGCAACCAACGTGCAGAACACCTATCAGCGCGATGGCCTCATGCGGTTTGATGAGAACGGTGGCCCCGACCCGAACTACGAGCCCAACAGTATGGGGGGGCCGGTGGCAGACGCGGCTTACAACGAGCCGCCGCTCAAGATCTCGGGTGATGCTGATCGATATGAGCAGAAGCGGGGTGTGGATGATGATTACATCCAGCCAGGCAATCTCTATGGGTTAATGTCGCCTGAACAGCAGAAGGCGCTGGCCGAGAACATTGCAGGCAGCCTCGGGAAGGTTCCAAAGGACCTCCAGGAGAAGATGATTGCCCACTTCAGCAAGGCCGACCAGGCATACGGTGACGGTGTTGCTAGGGCGCTGGCCTGATGTAACGTGGCGAGATCATGACAACTGCATTCACCGGGACGTGGTGAATCGCGTCGCGCTTGCCGCGTCCCGGTTGTGTAGCGCATTAGGTGGATTGGTCTAAAATGTGGTGAGATGCTACAGATTGGATTGCATTTAGAGGTGATTCGCAACCTGCGAACAGAGATCTTGCGTAGAATAACAAGTTATGCCTGCATTACATGTAGCTTAAGACGATAAGCCAATCGTCCTAAACAAATGTCTATGAAATGACTACAAAGGAGGTGGAACCAATGCACAGGACACAACAAACAATGAATGTGTTCAGATTTCTCTCTGCTATCGGAAATGCAAATATTCTGTGGCACCACGCCGCGGCTTTGGAAGATGACATTAAGGCCAAGAAGGAAAATGCAGTCTCAGATCTAACAAAGGCTCCCCATTTCGCCGCTTGGATCCGGATGATCACCGAATACATCTGCAATTCTCTATTTCACTCGTATTTTCAGATGACCCTTGATCAGAAAGTCTATGATTATGGCTTCGACAAGATAATTGAGAAGATAAAAGAAACACATATCAAGAATCCATCATACCTTGGGGATTCATATGCAAGCCTGGACAATCTAGTTACACTTATTAAGCTCTTCGTGGATCTCAGACATTGCTTTCAACACGGGGGGTTGCCTAATGTTACCCGAAACCTAACGTACACAACTCCTGACAGAATTGACCATCTCTTAGATCCTATGAACTTTAATGAGATCAGAAAGATGTTTATGGACGCTCGCGCTTTCACATCGTCGTTGCCTAGTCAGTCCGTGTCATTTTAAACTTAGAAGGGTCCTCGCATAATCCAGCAATCCACCCGACCGCAACCAGCGCGGTGCTTTACCTTCGCCATTGCCCTGCTTTGTGCCAGGTGATAAATTTCAGTAAATTGCCCGGCTGTGGTTGCGGCAGGTGATTTTGGTCGTTATGTGGCCTGGAGAGAACTATGAATGAAGTTCTTCTCTGGTTAATCCTTCTCGTCACCGCTCTGACTGCGGTCTTGGCAATTGTCTTGCTGGTTCGTGCATCAAGGGGGTTTCAGGGTGCCGGGAAGGAAGTGCGCGATAAACTCTGCATGGGTCGCGAGGAAGCTCGGGGTGCCGGGAAGGAGCTTCGGGAAGAAGTGTCGACTGGCCTGAAGGCGATAGACGACACGCTCTCAAAGACTCTGGAAGGAATGGGCAAGGTCCAGCAGACGCAGCTTGAGGGAATGACGAAACAGTTGAAGGAACTCACCGATTTCAACCAAGGCGCCCTGGATCACATTCGCACCACCTTTGACTCTCGCGTCAAGGAGCTTCAGGAGGGTAACGAGAAGAAGCTCGACGAAATGCGCAAGACTGTCGATGAGAAGCTGCACGATACTCTTGAGAGACGGCTTGGAGAGTCATTCAAACTTGTGAGCGATAGGTTGGAGGCGGTACACACGGGTCTTGGAGAGATGCAGAATCTGGCCACGGGAGTGGGAGACCTCAAGCAGGTTCTGACCAACGTGAAGGCGCGCGGCACATGGGCCGAGGTGCAGCTCGGAGCAACCCAAAGAGTAGATACTGTCACCGCCGCGTCCGGGCTCGGTTTTGACGAAGCATTCAGACGGTCGATAGCCGTTGATATTGATGGAATCGACGTACATATCCCATCGCTTGCCGCGCATAACTAGGCGTATGTGAACGGCCTCGTCAGGATGAAGCAAAGATCCACACCAACGAAGACCGTCGCTATCGCAGCACCGATCTGCATTCGCTACTTGGCTTAGGGCACTTTGAGTGGTCGATGAGCGCTGGCGGAAGTGGCTTGTTCACTTGCGCACAGTTCTCAATTGTGCTGGTTCAAGAAAGCGCGCAACCTCCATTCTCTTAGTAATCTCTGGAATATCCGGATCTTCGGGTTATGCACAATCTCCATAACTCGACAATCATAGCGTTATGTTAATTGATGGACTGATGCCTATTAAGCCTTTCTTGGTTTTTTTCTTGACAGTAACAGCTACGGACTTATAGAATGCGTAGCATTGGGAGAATGATCGGCTGGCAAGAGGGAGATTTTGGGTAGAATAACAAGTTAGGCGACGAGAAGGAGAACACAATGAGCGCGGTCCATACCATGAAAGGCGTACAGGATTTATTGGAGGTGTTCGAAGACAGGGTCACAATCACCCCGAAGGGGGTGTTGGGCTTTTTGAACAAAGGCATCAAGGGCACGAAGGAGATTCCCTTTACGTCAATTGTGGCTGTTCAGTTCAAAGAAGCGGGTGCCGTATTTAGCGGATACCTTCAGTTCACTATCCCTGGAGGCAATGAGAGCAAAGGCGGAATATTCGCAGCAACGAAAGACGAGAACACTTTCATGTTCGCCCAAGCCAAGAACAATGCCCAGGCAAAGGAAATCAAAGAATACATTGACGGAGCTATACGTAGGTCACGAGCACCGCAGGCCGCAGTTCCGGTGACAAACCTTTCCGACGAACTGCTAAAGCTCGGGCAGCTTAGGGGAAAGGGCGTTTTGTCAGAAGACGAGTTCCAAGCGGCCAAGAAAAAGTTGATTGGATGATGTCCAATCTATCGCCTAACAAGGCGCTGCACTGGACGGGGATTCCGCTGCGCTCCATCCCCGCCAGTGAGCTTGGGCGTTATGTGACTTGTCGAAACCAGAAAGCGAGGTCAGCCATTTATGGACGATGCCCAGACTGAAAATGAATGGTTGGAGAGTTACCGCCGGTCAGTGCTTGAACAGAACAGAAGGGAACTCGATGCGAAACGCCAGACTATTGAGAACTTCAGGCAATACTGCCAAGGGCTCGGTATAGTCCTGGTGGAAGAACAATTCGAGTTCATCCCCACTATCGGAGTTGTGGCTACACAGCCAAATCTTCTAGAAAAACTCGATCCCGAGCTTCATAGGGGCAAAGAGGGATTGGTAGATTGCGTGCAGCTTTTCGGACACTACACCAAGTCAAACGTCAATCCAGGCTATCTCTACGCAGAGAATTACATGGTAATGCTGAGCTCTGTATTCCGTCGGGGTATGAATGGGGGCGCAAATTGGGCGCCTCGATTTGTCGATGAATTCTGGCGCTTAGATGATCCCGGTATTGAGTCATACATATCGTTAGACTTTAATCGTGTTCGTGTCAACGTAGACGACACCTGCTACTTTGAGGAGGATACTTGGTACGGGGCACGGTTTAGAGAGGCTATTAGGTCAATTCCAGACGGATCTGCTTATCTCCGCCCGCCACAGGGTTTAAAGCCAGAACTTGTTGCTGTCTTCTTCAATTCAACTTACTCGCTAGAAGTATTCTGGAGCACCAAAGGTAAATTCCGAACGTTCCAAGCCCTTGAGTTCAAGAACGACGATATAACGATCGATCGTAATGGGCAGCAAGTCCACCCGGCCAGATACCTCCACGCCGAATACGATGTGGAGGCCGGGTTCTTCGTTCATTTTGATGGTGCCGTTCAGTACTACACCAGCGAGGACTATCTGATAAGAAGAGACACAAACTTCCAACAAAATGTAAGGCATGGATACATGATCAAGGCAGCTTCAGAGAAAGCGTTTAAGTTAAACGGCCAGATTTCCGTTGAGCTGTGGGTCAAACTTTGCTCCCACTACTGCACTGGCAACCCCTTGGTCATTGAGTATTTCTCGGGGGCATATCCCCAGCACATAGTCGATGCTTTAGATCGAATGAGGCGGCATCGTGATGGAGTCACATAACAAAGCTTTGCAGGTGGCCGTTGGGCCGCCAGCCCGATAACAAGAGAGAACCATCTTGCGGTGCAGGGGTAATACTTATTAGTAATCTTATAAAAAGGATATGAAGGTGAAGCGAGATGGAAATGAAAGATAAACTGGATCAATCAGTGGTGGACCAAATCGTTCGTGCGGCTAATAAAAGAAAAAACATTCTTGGCGCTGTTTTCCATGTTTCTACTGAAGACAACAGTATTGATTTGCTCAGCGCATCCGGAAATTTCGAACCGGAGAGTCAATACTATATCGCCAGCATTAACAAATTATTTATATCTGCCATTTTACTGAAGCTGTATGCAGACAACGAACTGAACATAAACGATAAGATCTCCGTATACCTTCCAGAAGAAGTCATGAGGGGATTACATATCCATAACGGGAAAGAATATTCGAATGACCTTACTATTGCCCATTTGCTTTCACATAGCTCCGGACTCCCCTGTTACCTGAGTGACACACAAGCTGATGGGAAAAAAGTGATGGCTGAACTGGAAGCGGGCATCGACCAATCCTGGCCAGTTGATAAAGTCATTCAAACCGTCAAAAGGATGAAAACGCATTTTCCACCCGGTGAAGAAGGAAAAGCAAAATATGTGGATACTAACTATCAAATTTTAGGGTTGATCATAGGAAATATCACTGGGAAACCGATACAGATTGCCCTGAAGAATCTATTTCAAGAGTTAAATCTAGCTCGAACGCATGTATTTGAAGACATCCGGGACGATGGCTTCGTTCCCATCTACTACAAATCGGAGCAAAGAAGAGTCCCGCTTTTTCTCAGTTCTACCCACAACGACATTATTTCCACCGCAAAGGACCAAATGACGTTTCTAAAAGCATTCTTCAACGGACATTTCTTCCCAAAGGAAAGGCTACATGAATTGGAGAAGTGGAACAATGTGTTCTTTCCATTCAAATACGGCATCGGCATACAAAAATTCTACATGCCCCGTATCCTTTCACCATTTCAACCTGTCCCTGAGATGATCGGCCATGCTGGTTCCACCGGTTCCGTGGCGTTTTATGTGCCGGAGAAGGGTGTGTACATCACAGGTACAACAAACCAACAGGCACAACCCAATATCGCGTTCCAAACGATGATAAGAATCCTGATGAGAGTGAAGAGCCGAAATTGATGCTTCTGGTGGAGGCCGTATGAGCTTCTGAATTCAAGTGAATAAGCAACTGGAATGGAGAAGTCAAGTGAAGTAAGTGCGGCCCAACCCCACTTGCAGGCGACTGTGTTTCGCACAGAGTGTACGCGGCGCGATTTGCGAATTTGTGGCTATGGTGAAAGCTAATACTGGAGCTAAAACGCACAGCGCCTGAATAGGCCGTTAGGCAGATTAGTCTGTGATGCGGTCAGACGCTGAGGATTCAGCCATCAAGGGCAACTATTATTAGCCGACCTATCGGATGCTCGCTCTCTTGCCTGGAAACAGCAGTCAGATTTCTTGGGCGTGTGTGAATAGAGGCGTCATTTAGCATGAACCGCCACTGCCAGGATCCCCAATGTAAATGCAATACGGCATTTCCTTCTTGCGCCACATCCCCGTTCTGCGGTACCATTCCGGCGCATTCACTGTCTATCATAGGGGGGAACATGATCAACCGACGTTTCACGCGTATCGAAACCGCACTACCCGGCCCCAAGTCGGCCGCTGTCTTTGCTCAGAAGGAGAAGTATGTCGCTGCTCCAATCGCCACCTATGCCCCATTTGCCATCAAGGAGAGCCGTGGGTCGATAGTTGAGGACCTTGATGGAAATAAGTTTGTCGATTTCTCCGGTGGGTGGGGATGTCTGAACGTCGGCCAGCGCCACGAGCGTGTCGTGGCCGCGCTTCATGACCAGATTGACCACTTTCTGCACACCGATTTCACGGCTGTTCCCTACGCTCCCTTTGGAGATCTGGCGCGCCTTCTCTGCGAGCACGTTCCCGGGGCTGGTCCGTACAAGGCAGCCTTCTTTAACAGTGGCGCCGAGGCGGTGGAGAACGCGGTCAAGATTTCCCGTGTCTACACAAAGCGAAATGCTGTCCTCGTTTTCGAGAACGCCTTTCATGGACGAACACTCCTCACGATGACGATGACTCACAAGGCGATGCCCTACAAGGCAGGATTCGGACCCTTTGCAACCGATGTCTATCGCCTCCCTTATCCCTACACCTATCGCAAGGACATTTCCGCAGATGACATCGAGCAGGCGTTGCTAGGTCTTGTCGACCCGTCCGATGTTGCGGTGATGGTCGTTGAGCCGGTGATCGGTGAGGGCGGATTCCTCGTGCCACCCGCATGGTTCCTGCCGGCGATGCGCAAGCTTGCCGATAAGTACGGGTTTGTCCTTGCCCTGGATGAGGTGCAGTCGGGAATTGGGCGCACGGGCAAGTTCTTCGCCTACGAGCACTTCGGAATCGAGCCTGATCTGATCTGCGTCGCCAAATCGCTTGCTGCCGGTCTTCCCTTGTCCGGTGTGGTGGGAAAGGCAGAGATTATGGATGCTCCGGTGTCGAGCGGCATCGGTGGAACGTATGTTGGTAACCCGCTTGCATGCCGCGCGGGGATTGAGGTCATCAAAGCGATCGACGAGGAGAACCTGATGGCGCGGGCAGACCACGTCGGTGAGCGTATCAAGGCGCGGTTCAATGCGCTGAAAGACAGGTTCGACGTCGTGGGCGACGTACGCGGATTGGGTGCAATGGTCGGAATGGAGCTCGTCAAGGACCGTTCGACCAAGGAACCTGCTGGTGAGATAACCTCGCAGATCGCCAATGCTGCGCTGCGCAACGGGGCAATCTTCCCCACCGCTGGCTTACGCGGGAACGTCTTGCGTGTGCTTGTTTCACTCGTGATCACCGATGAGCAGATCGATGAGGGGATGGATATCCTGGAGGCAGCGTTCGAGAAGGTGCTTGGCTAAACGACCTGCTTTCGGGTCCGTCCGGAATAAGAGAATCCGATCGCGGCGGTGGCAGCAATCGCCGCGATCGCTCCCCACAATACAAGCGGCTCCTTCCCGAGGTAATCGAGAAGCCATCCGCCGATAAACGGTCCTGCCGACCTGCCAAAAGCTTGAGCAAGACCGAAGAAGCCCATGTAGCGGCCCATCTTTCCCTCCTGTGCACTGTTGGCGACAGCGGTCGTTGCGCTCGGGGAGAAGACCACCTCTCCCAGCGTTATCAGGACCATCGTACCCAGCAGGAAGTAGAATGAGTGTGCGAGCCCAACGCAGAAGTACCCGGCGCCGAACAGGATTGCACCCAAGGTGAGGGCTCGCCGTGTCCCGATCTTCCCTCCAAGGAGAGCGGCTGGCCACTGAAAGAGAACGACGATGATGCCATTCAACGTGTAGAGAAAGCCGAGGTGCACATCGCTTATCCCGACGAACTCCGTGGAGAAAACGGAGAGCGTACTGGCAAACTGCCCCATCACGAGGAACAACAGGAAGCTGAATCCACAGAACACGAGGAAGCTCCTGTCGCGCCCGACGTCGAGTACCTTTGACAGCTCGAATCGCTCTGCGACCCGTGTATGGCTCGACTCTTTGATGAACAGAACGACCAACACCATTCCCATCAGGCTGGCAGCGGCAGTGACGAGGAAGAGCGACCAATAGGAGATGACCATCAAGAAGCCGCCGATAGCCGGGCCGATTGCCCAACCAACATTTTCCCCGATGTAAAGAATTGCGAACGCCTCCACACGCTGCTTCCGCGGTACGATGTCCGCCACCATCGCACTGATCGCTGGCTGCATCAGCGCTCCGATGAATCTGATCGCCAAGAAGACAAGCGCGACGACGATGTACGACGCGCGGATGTATATCACGTAAGACATTAACAGGAAGAAGATCGTGCGTACTCCCATCGTCACGGCGATCAGCGGCTTACGCCCGATGCGGTCGGCAAGCTCCCCACCGATGATCCGTCCGGCGGAGCTGATGAAGGCGGAGAAGAGCATAATCGTACCCACAGCTTTCATCGACAGTCCCAGTTCACGGTAAAGATATAGACTAACGAACGGCATCGCCGCGCCGAAGCCCATGGACACGATCATGCGTACGGCAAACAGCGTCCACAGGCGACGATCGTAGCGATCGCGCAGCGTCGTGAATCGTTCGTGCAAAGCGCGTGGGGAAATCAACCCATTCACCCACCCACCAGACGCGCGAGCAGTATGAGGAGGGGCGCAGCGGCGAGCGCTGGCAGGAGGTTCCCTGCCCGCAAGTCGCGTAGCTCAAGGAGCTTCAACGACAGGACAATCAGGATCACTCCGCCTACTGCGTCGAGCTCAGCTAGGATCGGGGACTGTGATAGTGCGCTTGCGCTCACCGAAGAGGTGAACAGATGGGCGACGAGGCTGATTCCACCTTGGTAGATGAGGACGACGAAGACCGAGAGGATCACGCCCGGGCCAAGGCCGGCGACAAGGAAGATCGAGGATATCCCATCCATCACTGCCTTCAGGCCCAAGAGCTGCCAATCGCCGTATAGCCCGTCGCGCAGCGCGCCGAGTATCGCCATTGGGCCGACACAGAACAGGAGACTGGCGCTGACAAAGCCTTGCGGCAGCGAGCCACTAGAAGCCAGGCGTGGGAAGCGCTCTTGCAGCTGCTCGCCTAGCGCTGAAAGGCGATCCTCGATCCTCGCGGCGGTGCCGATTGCACCACCAACGAGAAGCGAGACAAGTACGATCAGTATGTCCTGCGTCTCCAGAGCTAGTTTTATCCCCACGACAAGCGTCACCAGCCCGATCGCCGAAGTGGCGAACTTGCTCATCTGCTTGGAGATGCGCGCCCCGCCCGCCATGCCGATCAGACTGCCGAGAATAATCGTTGCTATGTTGATCCACGTGCCGATCATGCCGCAGATCCTATCGCACCTGTTATCGATGGGCAACCGAAACGGGGAAGTTTATGTGGTGGGTTGCTGATGCAGGCGGATCGAGCTCAGTGCGTCGAATGGCGATCACGCAACAATCAGGCAACGAACAAATCCAGCCGATCGTTTGAAGGCTGTGGTCGTGTAGGCCGCCTTCCGCATATCGGCGCGGACTACAGCAGTCTTCCCTTCCGAATCCTCAGGTTCTTAGTTGTCCGAAGGTCCGTCCGCGAACAGGCTACGCTTGTAGCAAAGGGCGTTTCCCTTCTTTGCTACCACAGTAATGACGCCCATCTTTCGCAGGCAGTAGGCCATCTGCTGTGCGAGGCGCCGTGGGCAGGAAACGGCGACGGCGAGATCGGCGGTAGTGAACGGTTCGGCAAGCGACGGCGGAACGACCGCGAGGAAATCGGCTGGGTGATGGAAACAGACACGGTCAATCACCTCGACTAATCTCCGCTCGTCGGTCACCCACCCGTGGCGGCGCCAACCGTGGGTCTCACTTCTGCGCCGCACCTCTTCCTCTTGGATCAGGAGTACCTCCACTTGAAGGTTAGAGTCGCCGAGGAGGCTTGGGAGAGAGACTAGCTCGGAGAACACGTTGTACATTCGCCCGTGCTTGGGCGAGTGGCGGCGCGCTTGCTCAGTTCCTTCGTCATCGAGCTTCACGATGGAGCGAGTAGCGGCAATGGGGATGACGAGGCGGGTCGGATGGCGCTTGACGAGTGCGGTCAGCTTGCGGCGAAGCGCGGAGACGGATCCGGTTTGAATCTCGATCAGGAGGCGGTCACGCACAATGTCGATTACAAAGCCGTCGAGCGGCACCTCGAACCGATCGCCCGCCTCAGCGTACCACACCTTGAGCGCGGCGTGGAGCGGCTTCTCGTTGAGCGTACCGATGTGTGGTTCGACCCGTTTGCGGTCGTCTTCGACGCTCTTGGTGCTCGTCATCGGATAATCAGCCAGGTGCCGACGGACAAGACGATCATTCCTAGGATGCGGGAGAGATCAAGCGGGTGATGCGTGGCTCCGAGGAGGCCAAAATGGTCGATGATGGCACCCACAATCAACTGAGCAACGATGGTGGCGGTGAGGGTTGTCGCTAAGCCAAGCCGTGGAACGGCATAGCTGATCGAGGCGACTATGCATACCCCGAGCAATCCGGCACACAGGGCGTACCAGGGCACGGTTCGCCAGGAGGCGATGTTCCCTCCGCCTACCAGCAACAGCAGCACGCTTGCGAGGAGGAGTCCGCCAAGGTGAACGATGAACACGCTCTCCAGTATTCCCAGCTTGCTGCCGATCACGCCCGAGAAGAGCGACTGCACGCTGATTGCCACCCCGCCGCCTACAGCGATCATTATCACCAGGATCATTGACTGCATCTTTAGCTCTCCTCTTGCTCGTTTAAGGGCTTGATGGAGGACGGGCCCAAGTAAGGCTTGAGCCTCCCCTCATCAGAAACCGAACGGATGATAAACCAAAACTACGCATAACCGCTACACGCGTCAAGTGATTCCACGACACAACAAGACCGCCGCGTGCAGCGGAGGTCCACAGTTTCTGCACTGTCGTGCTCGATGGAAGGGCTTGAAACCCGGGACTGAAGTCCCTACGGGAGCTCGTCGATAGAGATCGCCGGTACTCCAGCCACAATAATGTCATGAATCCCTTCATGAGAGCACCTCCCGGAAGGTGGCGACCACGCTTTTCCCCTCTGCGCGTAGCGCCTCGGCGTTCGCATCGAGGGCGAGTCGCCCCTGGCGCAAGAAGAGCACTCGGTCGAACAGGCTCTCCGCCTCCGCCACTTCATGCGTCGACAATAGAATCGCCTCGTTGGTGTGCCACTCCCGGACGAGTGACGTGAGGATCTTTTCCCGCGACAACAGGTCGATGCCGGCGAGCGGCTCGTCGAGCAGGTACAGCTTGACGTCCCGCGCCATACGCGTCAGTGTTTGTCTCTTACCTGCATTCGTTCTTGTTTTGTGGCCGCGATGACAACACGTCTCTTTCGCCCTATACTTATCTTCACAATGAGCGATGACCTCCTCTCTAGTCTGAACCAGCAGCAGCGCGATGCCGTGACGCACGGTGAGGGACCACTCCTGATCCTTGCCGGTGTTGGGACGGGAAAGACGACGGTCATCACGCGGCGAATCGCGTGGCTGATCGCCGAGAAACGGGCCAAGCCGGCGGAGATCCTCGCTCTTACATTCACCGAGCGGGCTGCCGCGGATATGGAGGAGCGCGTTGATCTGCTTGTTCCCTACGGTTACATCGAGGCGAGAATCGGCACTTTTCACTCGTTCTGCGACTCAATCCTACGCGAGAACGCAATCCTCCTCGGCCTCTCCCCCGACTACCAGATCCTCACTGAGGCCGAGCAGGTAATCTTCCTCAAGGATCACCTGTTCGAGTTGCCACTTGAACGCTTCCGTCCATTGGGAAACCCGGTGAAGCACTTATCAGCGATCCTCAAACTCTTCTCGCGCGCCAAGGACGAGGACGTTACCGCCGAGGAGTACCTTGCCTTTGCAGAAAAGCTTGCTGCGGATGGCGATGAAGGTCTGGATGAGGAAGAGAAGACATTGCGGCGCGAGGAGATCGCAGATCAGATTGAGCTTGCCCAGACCTATACTGCGTATCAGGGTCTGATGGCAAAGAACGCCTTTGTCGACTTTGGTGATCTAATCACACTGACGCTAAAGCTATTACGCGAGCACCCGCTCGTGCGCAAGCGCTACCAGGATCGATTTCGCTACATCCTTGTGGACGAGTTTCAGGACACAAACTACGCCCAGTTCGAGCTTCTAAAGCTCCTCGCCGGGCACCGCAACCTGACCGTCTGCGGAGACGACGACCAATCGATCTACAAGTTTCGCGGGGCGGCAATCAGCAACATCCTCGGGTTCCGCAGCGAGTACCCGGACGCAGACCTGATCGTTATCGTGGAGAACTATCGCTCCACGCAGCAGATCCTCGACCCCGCCTATCGCCTGATCCAGTTTAACAACCCCGATCGTCTGGAGGTGCGCGAGGGGATCGACAAGCGCCTGCATGCCGTGGCTGATGATGGGATGCCGGTGCAGCAGCAACACTTCCAGGAGATCAACGATGAGTGCGATTTCGTCGCCGAGACGATCGCCAGTGGGGTGAAGGCCGGCCGCATCTATCGCGACTACGCCATCCTTGTGCGCAGCAACGCTCAGGCGGACAGCTTCCTACAGGCGCTGAACCTCCTCCACATCCCGTGGCACTTCTCCGGCAGCCGCGGCCTGTATGATCGCGAGGAGATCAGAACAATTATCGCCTTCCTGCGCATCCTCGCCGATCCGCGCGACAACATGTCCTTTCACTACGTGGCAAGCTCGACGTTCTACAATGTGCCACCGCAGGATCTGGCCTTTGCCACAAGCTACTCGCGCCGCCGGAACAAGAGTCTGTTTGAGGTGTTCCGCGTGGCGGCAAGGAGCGAGGAGTTCCTTGGAATCTCCGCGGAGGGGCGGGAGGCGATGACACAGTTGGCTGATGATCTGGCGGCCACGCTCTCCTTGGCGTCGCAGGAGAAGACGGGCGAGGTTCTTTATCATTACCTCACCGAACGTACCGGAACGATCGCCGCGCTCTCCAACTCCGAGGATTCGCAGGACGCACTCAAGGTGCAAAACATCGCCAAGTTCTTCTCCATCATCGAGCGTTTTTCGCGTGTGGGCAAGTACGACCGCGTCCCCTGGTTCATCGACTATCTAGATTCTCTGATCGAAGCCGGGGACAACCCGGCCGTGGGAGAGGCGGACTGGGACGAAGACGCGGTGAACGTCCTCACTATTCATCAAGCCAAGGGGCTGGAGTTTTCTATCGTCTTCCTTGTCGGTCTGGTGTCGGGGCGTTTCCCATCACGCCAACGCCGCGATGCGATCCCGCTTCCCGACGGGCTGATCAAGGACATCCTCCCCGGTGCGGAGTCCGACTTCCACAAGCAGGAGGAACGGCGATTGTTCTACGTGGGGATGACACGCGCCAAGGAGGGGCTGTACCTGACCAGCGCCAAGGACTACGGTGGTAAGCGACCGCGCAAACCGAGCCAGTTCGTGTCCGAGGCGCTCGACCTTCCGCCCGCGCAGCTCAATGTGGTGAAGAGCTCCCCGATTGCAGCACTCGTACGGCATGGGAAAAAACCAGTGGAGGCTGCGACAAACGACGACCTCGTCCTTCTACCTCGCGGTGAAGAGATGCTCGTATTGAGCAACCGCAAGATTGACGACTACCTCACCTGCCCAATGAAGTATCGCTACATCCACATTCTCAAGGTTCCCATTCGCCAGCACCACTCCGTCATCTACGGAAGCGCGATCCACCACGCGATAAAACGATACAACACGGCGCGGCATGTGGGTGAGGAGGTCTCTCTCTCCGAGATTCAGGACACATTCCGGAAGGCGTGGCAGACGGAAGGGTTCCTCACGCGCGAGCACGAGGAGTTGCGCTATCAGGAAGGGCTGGAGGCACTCGCTGAGTTCTATGCCCACGCGCAAGCGGAGGAGGCGATCCCGACTTACATCGAACAGCACTTCTCGTTTGTCGATGGCGGAGTAAAGATCGTTGGGATATTCGACCGCATCGACATCCCGGATATCAACAATCCTCAGAATGGGCTGATCATCGACTACAAGACGTCACAAGTGAAGAACCAGGAGGATGCGGATAAGAAGACAAAGAGCAGCCGGCAATTGGCGATCTATGCCCTCGCCTATGAGCATCTGTTCAACGCACTCCCAGCAGCCCTCGAACTGCGCTTTCTCACGCCGAAGCTGTTCATCGGAAGAATTAAGCCGACCGAAAAAGCACTCGACAAAGCGCGTGCGGAGATCGAACGGGCGGCAGGTGGAATTCGTGCTGGGCGCTTCCCTGCCGAGCCGAGCTACTTCGCCTGCAGCTACTGTCCCTATCGCACCATCTGCCCGGCGAAGAAGTAGCGATGCCGTTGCAGTCTCAAGTGATTATGCTTGCTTCCTCGTTCGCACGATGAGAAAGTAAGGGAAGACTTGCGCAGCCTGCAAGTTCGGATGTTCGCGTACGACCTCATCGCTTGGTCTCGGTTCGGCAAATCGTTCGATGATGAAGCCAGTATCAACGAGGAGGTTCAACCACTCGCTGAGGGTGCGTGTGAACCTGGGCACCTTGAACTTCCTCACCTGCTCTTGCTGCTCTAACGGTAGAGCACCGTATGTCCACTCCTCGACCTCTCCATGTAGCTCCTGGAAGTAGCCACCGATCTCGAACGCGTAAGCTTTGCTTTCTCCGTCGCGGAGCTTCTTCCTGTGAGGTGTATCAAAGCAGGGATGAAGAATCGAGAACTGGAAGAACCCACCCGGCTTGAGAATGCGGTGTGCCTCGGAAACGGCGCGTTCAACCTCTGGGATGTCCATTAGGCTCATGAATGCTGTGGCAAAATGGAATGTCTTCGCGGGATAGGGCAGATCGACCGCATTCGCCACACGGTAGGAGATCCACAGCGTCTCTCGCTCCTCTTCTGCACGCGCGTGCTCGATGAATCGTTCGGAAATATCGATACCGGTCATTCTTGCTCCGCGACGCGCCAGGAGGCGTGTGTTGTTCCCTTCACCGCAGCCGATATCGAGCCCCTCAAGGTTGTTGATATCAGGAAGGATCTGAAGGAACGTAGGCGTATTGAATAGATCGCGACAGACGTCATACCCGGCTCTACTCAGTTTGGTCCAAGCATCCGCGTTGTCGTTCCACATTTGTCCTGCTTCCACGCTGTCCATAATCGTCCTCCCCTGGTTGGGCTTGAGCATCGATCGGCAGGTTCAACGAATAGTTCTCCAATTAAGTTTTGTTCGAGGGCCCCAGTCAGTCTAGACCCGTCTCTTACCGGAGCAAGAGGGAAGCGATCAGTCCTCCAACGACGAGAGCAGCTATCGCAAAGGTAATCCCTCGCTGTACCATCAAAGCGTGACGCAGAGGTGTGAGGCGATCCTCTACTCCCTCGAATTTCTTGGATAGATCATGAATAAGATTCTGGACACCAATGCTGACGGCACTTACAGTGTTGTCTAGCTTGTCCAACCTTGAAGGGAAATCCACTTGTGATATCTTGCCGAGCGCATCATGTATTGCAGCCTTAAGCTCTTCATCGGATCCATGTAGCTCTTGATACCCTCTGGATACTTGTTCGAGGATTGACAGGACCGATTTGCTGGCCGATACGGCCTTGGTGGCTGCGTCTTGTGCTGCATGGATTTCATCTACAGACTTGCTGAGCCGTTCTAACTCGGATTCCAATTCAGCCAAATGGTCGTTTACTGTTGCACTATCGCTCATTGGATCACTCCCTTTCAAGTTTGTGGTTGAACTCTCTAAGCCACTCAAGATGGAGCTTGATCATCTGCCCCCGGATAGTGGGAAGCATCTCATCACCCTGTTTCTCAATCTCCCGATAGAACTGTGAAATCGCACTGACTGTAGAAGAGTGTCCCACTTGATTCTTGAACAGTTCAAAACCTCTTTGTAAGTCTCTTGCAACATCTTTCTCGCTGTACGCGAGAATAATCCGCGCGTACGCACGCAACAATAATAATGCAGCATTGTCGGGGTTGTCCACTAGAAGACGGTCACAAGAACCGCGCAAGTTCTTTGTTGGCGTAGGTTCTCCCTTCACCTCATCGATGTACTGCCAGACAAGGTCAAGATCATAGTTGTAGAGACTCTTGCGCAGCTCAGGTGTGTACCGAGAGTCAAAATAGGTGTATACAAAATCGCTGAAGTCACGCTGGCAAGCATTTCTGTCTTTCTCAGGGTCGTCATTTGGATAGACCCCCACTTTGGCTGCTTGCTCCATGACATCGAGCGCCTCTTCACGTTGCTTCTTGATACGATCATAGACAAACGATATTAAGTACCCCAGGCACTTCTGTAATACAGTATCGCCTTTGCGCTGCATGATTCTCTCTGGAACATGCTTTGCTTCCTCTTGAGACATATATCTTGACACGTACTGCGAAAGCATCTTTACGTACTCATCATCTGTACGCTTAGTAATTATCGCTTCGATTAGTCTCTTGTGGTAGTCAATGGTGTAGTCGTCAATCGCTCCAACCACGGATAACCGGTATATGGCTTTGAAGGTCTCCGATTCAGTTCGTATGTGTTTGAAATCGGCTCTCAAGTAATCGTCTACGGGAACCCCAAGCTTCCATGCAAATTTCTCTACCGTATGGCGGAACCTGCAGGCCTCTTGGACTCTCTTTACAGATCGTCCTTTATATCTAGCGATCTTCTTTATGCGCCCATTCTCAAAAGGAATGATGATTTTCTTTGTCTGCTTCACGTCCATATCTTCAAGCATTTGCTCTATGCCAGGACGAGAACCGTTAGAAGATTCTATCTTACTGAGCAATTCATAGATAATGCTTTTTTCTTTGTCCTCACCCCGGAATGCATCATCAATGAAGCTTTGCATAAGTCCCTTATCCGAGAACTTCTCTGAGAGGAGCAATGCACATACAGCGTCACGTCTATCACGGCCAGCGCGGCCGGCCTCCTGATAGAAGGCTTCAAGTGATGGCGGCATGTTGAAGTGAAGAGTGTAACGGATATTAGGTTTGTCAATTCCCATGCCGAAAGACTTAGTAGCTACGAGTAATGCGAGGTCGTTCTTTCTGAATCTACGCTGAGTTTCCTCGAGATAGCTAGGGTCCAATTTACCAGCATACTTACCTATGCTACCTGCTATGTGTGGAAACTTTTCTTTGAGATACGTACTGACGTCTTTGATTCCGAAGCTCTTGTTGACATGCGGGCAGAAGATTAAACCAGAATTTGTCCGTTCCCCTTTACGCTCATAAAAACCGCTATCTTCACCAGCTTGACATCCAAACTGCTGGGGAAGCTTGCTTAGCCAATTGACGAGGTATAGGTTTTTCTGTGTGGCATAGGGTTCCCACTTCTCTTTCTTGTTTATGGCCAGGTCCTGCGGCTGTGGGACTCTTATTATTTCGAAGTGCAATTCTTCACGCTCATATGACTCCAGAGCAACGATGGCTTGATCATCTTCAAGTTCAAGTTCCCGTTGAACATCGCTCAGTACGTCGAACGACGCCGTGCCGGTCAAGGCGATGAACGGCAGGGCACCAGAAGCTGGTCTACAAAACTTCCGCGTGTTTTCCCCTAATCGTAAGTAGGCGGTACGAAAGTCGTGTCCCCATTCGGAGACGCAATGTGCTTCGTCTATTACACAGTAGGAAAACCACTTAGGATTCGTTCCTGTTCCCATTTTGGTTAGAGCGTCGCGAAATTCCTGGATCATAAGTCGCTCTGGACTTACAAACGTGAATTGGAACTCCCCATCCTGGAAACGCTTTATACGCTTTGGCCTCTCACCTTTCTTAAGTGAAGAATCGATAAAGGTTGTGGTGTCGATACCTGCTTCTTTGAGATGATCGTCCTGGTCGTGCATCAAGGACTTGATGGGATCAATAACAAGCGTAATGCCGGGTTGCAGCAATGCTGATAACTGGTAACAAAGCGACTTGCCTGCTCCTGTAGGAAGTAGACCAATAACATCCTTACGAGCCAACGCTCGTTCGAGTATATTCTCCTGCCCTTCTCGGAATTGTTCCTTGCGGAAAAGGTACCGGAGGAAGTAGCGAAGCGATTCTCTCTTCTTCTCCTCCTCTGAGTCCACGTGGTAAGCGACGGGCTTTGCACAGGCAACACACCGATTTGCCGAAACACAGTGCACAGAGCGTATTACAGCGGTCACGGCATTCCTAGCTACTCGCTCTTTAAACAGCGGCTCAATCTCTGTCAACCTTGACCGCTGAAGCACCCCGACGTCAAGAAGTACATCGGCGTTGAAGGTTTCAATCTCACGGTCACCTCGAAAACCAGCAACTTGCCGTTGGTACTGAAACTGCAATGGGTTATCAAGTCGGCTAAGTTCAGCGTCAGTAAATTCTTCAGAGCAGTACGCCCGCAGTTCGACTTTGGGAGCGAAGTCCCGCCCTTGCAGGGCCAGTAGGTTGCGAACCAGTTGTAGGAGATCTTGCACCGCCAACCAAGAACAAGGAACATCACGTTCGAAAACGGCAATCTTCCACACAGATGCATCTAAGGATAACACTCCAGAATGGATCAATTGGACGAGGGTCTTTTGGATTCTAGCGACTGCCAGCGGCACTAGGACAAGCTGAAAAACGCGGCGGAGCAGAGGATCTTCCCAGAAAGGTTCGTGATAGTTCTCGGAGGCCACCTGAGCATACCTACCTTGGAAGAAAGCCTTCAATTGAGTAATTTTACTTGCTGGAATGTCCGAGAACTCCCTAGTCTCGATACGAACGGTGTCCCATCCTGCTTCACGTACATCTTTGTCTCGTTCTTTATCCAAAATTACTTGAGGTTCTTCATCATGCTGACTCCCGTCGATTTCTATCACTAAACCACTTGTACCCCTGCCTCTTACAGGGAACTCACACGCGAAATCCACCCTTTGTTCCTTGTGTTGGTCATTCATAACGATCGAGTCAAGCGGGCGTTGCAGTTCCAGCAGTTGGCCAGCATGTGGACCGATAATACTCGGCAGGATTGTCCGCAAAAAGTCCCGCTCAAAATCGCTATCACACAACGAAAGCTGCGAAGGGGTATGTGCCAAACGCGGCTCGACGCAGACAAGTGCACGGTATAGTAGATCAGACACTCCCTCATCTAGAGGTTCAGTAAGCTCGAAGCCAATGCTTCCCATTGTATTGTGCTCTTGCGTAAGTCCCAATCGATCGGCAAGCACTTGTTCAACATATGGAGAACATAGAGTGGGTTTGCCGCGCGAAAGAATGTTGTCTAGTATAGAACAGATGCTATCTTCAGCAACTCGATTAGGTAGTGCTACATCACACTCGAACACCGAATACCAGGAAACTAATTCACGATTTAACAGGCTATATACACTACTGCTTGCAGAGCCACAATAGAGCTGCGTGTTTGATCACCTGCCGAATTTCAGATGACTGATTATAGATATTAGTTGAAATGACTGCAACTTCTTTAGAATAGAGGCGTCGTTAGCTTCACGGAATGCAAGAATGTGAGTAGTCGGACAGAATGGCGGACAAGCAGACCTACAGCGGGGTTATGGCATACTGCGAAGAGCAGTGCACTGCGCGAACAGTTCGATATCAGTACACTTGACGAAGTAATGAACAGGAAAGCAGACATCGTTATCGCTGGATACTACGGATACGGGAACCTTGGGGATGAGGCAATCCGTGTTGCGCTACGCGATGCGCTTGATAAACGCGGTATAGATGCCATGTGGCTTACCGCTCGGCCGCAGGCGCAGGATGAGATCGATCGCAGGTCAGTGCTGCGTGTGTACCGCGCGTTGCGCCACAGCCGCGCGCTCGTCTTTGGAGGAGGAGGGCTGCTACAGAATAGGACGAGCAACCGCTCGCTCTTGTATTACCTTGGATTGATGGGGCTTTCGCGTATCGCAAGAAAGTCTGTCCTTCTCCTTGGCCAAGGGATTGGTCCGATCCACGGGCGCTTTGCACGGCTGCTGACACGCATTGCACTGAAGCATGCAGCCTACATCGGTTGTCGCGATCAAGGAAGTGCTGAGTTTCTGCGCAATGAGGGCCTGAACGCCGTTCTCGATGGTGACTTGTTCTTCCTTCTTCCCCCGGTTGAAGAACCACCGACGCGATCGTCGGCGGCGCGTAACATAGTCCTCTGCCTGAAAGGAACGAAGAACGAGGAGCTTCTTTGTCGTTCCAGGTGGGTAACTCAAGAGAAAGGGTCAAGCTTCAAGATGCTCCCAGAGACAAAGAACTGTCTCACCACGAAGGACACGAAGGGCACGAAGGGGTCAGAGGACGAACCGCTTGATCCTGCTCCCAAGGTTGGTCACATTGCACAGCCAATTAGGGCATTTGATAGCTCATCGAGTTCCATTCTTCGTGTCCTTCGTGTCTTTCGTGCTCTTCGTGGTGAATTCCCTTTGGTATCCGTCCCGCGCAAACCGAAATCGGAAATCACTGCCCACTCGAAACGACAAGGAACTGACAAGGCCGAAATGGTCGAGAAGACCGTGCACATGCTCGATGAGGTCTCACGCAGAACTAAGATCTCCGTTACTCTCCTTCCATTCTTCCCCGCGCAGGATTTAGACCTCAGCGAGAAGATCGCTGAGCGTGCCAGCGTTCCCTGCCAGATTATGCGCGCCGATACGATCGACAATACAATGCACGTCCTCGAAAAGGCGGACCTCGTGATATCATCGCGCTTGCACGGGTTGGAGTTTGCGTTGCGCGCGGGAGTGCCGATGATCGCGATCAACGAAGATCAAAAGATCAATGCCTTCGTCGCTGAAGTGAAAGAGAGTAGTGGTCTAGAGATTCCGTGCATTGGTTTTCCTTCTTGCGAGCAGGTGCTGCGGGTTCTTGGCTCGCCGCCATCGCCTGCGTCTGTACGCGGGGCGTACGTTGTCATGCATACGCGGGCAACAGAGGTTTTTTCGCGCTTTGTCGCCGTACTGGAGGAACTATGAATGTAGAACAGGCTGACTATCGCCACATCCACCAGCCGGTGCTTATGCGTGAGGTGGTGAAGCTGCTATCGCCACGGCCCCGTGGGGTGATCGTCGACGGCACGCTTGGCATGGGTGGGCACAGCGAGGCGCTCCTTGCAGCATACCCGACAATCGAAGTAGTCGGGATCGATCGGGATGAGGATGCATTGGCGATCGCCAAGGAGCGCCTTGCACCGTTTGGCGGTCGCGTCCGCTTTGTGCACGGTAACTACCGCAATTGTGTGGACATCCTGGGCACACTTGGAGTAGACCGGATCGATGGATTTCTCCTCGACCTAGGGCTGTCGTCCCTCCAACTGGATCGACCCGAGCGCGGGTTCAGCTTCCGTACGAGTGGGCCGCTAGACATGCGCATGGATCGGACACGAGGCGTGAGCGCGGCGGACCTTGTCAACGACTTGTCAATGGAAGAACTCTCCGACATCATCGCGCGCTACGGTGAGGAGCGCTTTGCACATCGTATCGCTCGTGCGATCGTGGCAGCACGCGCGAAGGGAAAAATCGAGGCGACCGACGAGCTGGCGAGGGTTGTGTTCGATGCCATACCTCGCAAGTTCCATCCCCCGCGCATTCACCCAGCGACGCGCACCTTTCAGGCACTCAGAATCGCGGTAAACGACGAACTTGATAACCTGGAGAAGGGGCTGGAGGCGGGATTCTCCGTTCTCTCTGCAGGAGGAGTAATGGTGATGATCAGTTTCCACTCACTGGAAGACCGTATCGTAAAGGGATTCTTCCGTTACAAGGCGCTCTCCTGTATCTGCCCGCCGGATCTACCTGTGTGCATGTGCGATAAAAAGGTGGAGATGGAGATCCTGACAAAGAAGCCGGTCTTCCCCCGCGATGAAGAGGTCAACAACAACCAGCGTGCGCGTAGCGCCAAGCTGCGAGCGGCGAGAAAGATCGAGGGAACAGACTGAAGCCTGATGTTGGCCTGCCCCCAGGGCAAGGCGGAACGGAAGCGTCCTCTTGTTGCTGAGTTCACAAGTCGGATAGTTCTCTCCTGACGAAGTCCTCTACCTGAGCAATGTCGGACGAATTCGTGGTGGATTCTTTCCATGTATTGATGACTGACTGAAAGAATTCGCGCGGTGCATCATCTGCCCAGTCCTTGTATTCAGAGTGGGACTCTCTGCGGAATAGGCATATTCCGTGGAGTATCCCCATGCAGTATCTTTTTCCTCCTGTAGCATTGCCAAATCCCGATGCCTCTTCATTTCGCTCATGAATGGCCTCAGCGTTTCCGCGAACATCTCCCACGCGGCCTCTCCTGGTTCGATGTACTCATTGGGGTCCCCCGCGCGCTCCCACACGTCTTCAACTGCGAGGGCGTCGAGATCGAAGTAGACTTGATGAGCGATTTCCTTGACATCCACATCAGCTAGGCCTTTGCGGGCAATTCGGTCGATCTTTCGCCCGATGGAATGATCTTCTTGCACGAGTTGTCTGAGGATGCTCAGCTCTTCATCGGGAGACAAGTAGTCTATGATTCCATTGTCAGTCATGATCGTGACTGCTAGTGCATTCTGATGGACTCTATTCCTCTATCGTCTCTGCTTCGGCCTCGATTTCTTCTAGCAAGTCTTTCACACCTATTTTGTTGGCCCAGTCCTGCAAGTAAGCGATGTCCAAATTACCCGATTGCACTTCGTAAACGCGCAAGGCATCCGTGAACTGCTTCTTGCTGCCTCCCGAGAGCTTGGCCCACCTTAGCTTTGCCAAGATTGTATCCTCGGGAGCAGAGACGGCGATCTGCAACCCCATCACTTCCTCAACGCGGCGCCGCGAGAAACGCATCCGATCGAATGGCTGATCGGTGAGCAGCCAGAAATCGACCTTGTCTCCTGTATGCGAATCGATGAGATTGAACATGTCTCTTCTCGCGACCGCCTGGGCAACGCTTTCCGCATTCAGGTAGAAACGAGGAGGCGGAAAGGAGTGAACAAGATCTGCGATCGCCGCTTTTTCGATGGCAACAACGATGTCTATGTCATGACTCGACCGTGGCTCTCCCTGCAGGCTCGAAGCGACCGAACCGGTCAGCATGTACCGGATACGCCCACGCGACAGAGCCTGAATAACCCTTCTCAGTAGTTCCTGTTGTGACATTTGTCAAGGCGCTCCAGATACAGTTTTTTCAGTTCGTCCTCCGCCATTTCGGGAAAGCGCACCCGCAATCCAGCAATGAACAGCTTCCTGGAGAACTCCGATAGCTCGAACGCCTTCATTAGCCTAGCTTCGGGTGTCATGCTGCGAAGCACTTGAATATACAGCTTGTGGTTCGGCCTTTTCTTGATGTCCATCGTTTCCTCCAGGTTGTCACCATTCTAGTATGAGCGAGCGTGTTCGCAAAGCAAGTGGACCATCAGGTGGGGTGACTCGATTTGCGGCCCGTCGCTCGGAAAGGTAATCTAGTTCGCATCTTTCGTCGACAAATGTCCCGATTGCAGATGCCGTTTTCCCTTAACTTGAGTTGAAGATGGAACGCCAGAGAGCAACGACGATCAGTTACCCGCTGCATCGGCCGTACAACCCGTCCCGCGTGCGTACGGCCACCTGGCCACGTACGACTCTCGCCGTGATATGCGGTGCCGTGATCATCGCCTCGGCATGTTTCCTGTATGTGTGGCAGGGGACGCGAATCCTTGCCCTCACCGCGCAGCGGGAGAGCATGAAGTATACGATCACTTCTATCGAGGAGGTGAATAACTGGCTTGACTTCCAGATCGGACAGGCGTTCTCGTTGGATCGCGTTTCACGCATTGCGCGTGAGCAGCTCCACATGAGCGAACCGACTGACGTACGCTATGTACACATTGCACCCCACACAACAGAAAACTGAGAAGACTCCTGCTCGTGCCTGGATCGTCATTGCGCTCTTGGTGATTGCCGGTATTGCCGTTGTCGGACGCCTCGTACAGTTGCAGATCGTCCAGCACGATCAGTGGCTGACGGTGGCCAGTGCCATTCAAGAGCAAACCGTTGACCTTCTGCCACGGAGAGGGACGATCTACGATCGCAACAGCGTTCCGCTTGCGTTTGACGTTAAGGCAACAGCGATCGCCATCGACAGCTTCAATATGACCAACCCGGACGCGATATGCGAGATTCTCTCAGACGAACTCAATCGACCGATCGATGAGATAGACAAGCTCGTCTACCGGGCAAGGTATTTCACGTGGATCGACCGAAGCGTTGACCTGGAGGCGGCGAAGGCAATCGAACGGCGGGTGACAGAGGCGAACGCGAATGGCCTTATCCTCATAGATACGTGGAAACGTTGTTATCCCCAGGGCGATCTGGCGTCGAACATCATTGGCTTCGTCGGCATGGACGGACACGGTCTGGAGGGGATCGAGCTGGCCTATGACGACGAGCTTGCCGGTACGAGCGCGCAGGTCCACGTTGTGAAGGGAGCGGACGGGCGCACCTATCATACCGAAACGCTTCAGGAGGGAGAGCCGGGAAATGACGTGTACCTGACGATCGATTCTAACCTTCAGTTCATCTGCGAGGAAGAGATCGACAGCGGAGTTAGTCGTTTCCGCGCCAACACCGGTTTCATGATCCTCCTCGATCCCAACACTGGCGACGTACTGGCGATGGCGCAGGATCGTCGCTACGATCTGAACAAGTTTTGGGCATCGACGGCAGCACAGCGAAACAACCTGGCTACCGGGTTCATGTTCGAGCCCGGATCGACGTTCAAGGCGTTTGCTGGCCTTGCCGCACTGGACTTCGGCGTTGTCAAGCCGAGCGACACGTTCAACGGAAACGATGGAATAAACATCGCCGGGCACGTGATACACAACTCCGACAACGAATCGTTCGGCACAGTGACGTTTGCCAAAACGATCCAGTACTCGATCAACGTGGCGATGATCCGTGTCGCCCAATTGCTGGGAGAAGACAAGCTATACAACTTTCTCGTCGAGCTTGGCTTCGGAAAAACTACGGGGATCGAGCTTCCCGGTGAAGTGAATGGCATCCTGCGCAACGTAAACAAGTGGTCGAAGCTCGCTCTTGCCTCGACGACAATCGGTCAATCTGTCGGGGTAACTGGGATTCAGCTTGTGCGGGCGATGGCGGCGGTGGCCAATGGTGGGAAGGTGCTCGCTGTGCACATCGTCAAGAAAGTGGGAAGCGAAACGTGTGACACACCAGCCGTACTTCGTACCGTAGCCGCGTCGACCAGCTGTGACACCATGTGCAGTCTGATGCGCGCGGTGGTGAAGGATGGGACTGCCCCCTGGGCGGATCTGCCTGGCTTCGAGGTGGCAGGCAAAACAGGCACGGCGCAGAAGGCAGTCCCTGGGCAGGGATACGTCGACGGGAAGTACACATCCCTCTTCGCTGGGTTCTTCCCCGCCGATGCACCGAAGTACCTTGGCCTTGTCGTTCTCGACGAGGTGAAGACAACCCCCGTGTGGGGCGGATACACAGCTGGGGCGATCTTCCACGATGCCGCTTCGCGATTCGTGCTAGCCGAACATATCGCACCGGTAGACAGCCTACAAGCGCAACGGGAACAGTACAAAGTTCCAACTCCATCAACCCAAGCGGCAAGATTGTCCAGCGCTGCTTCCCCGCCCGCTTGGTTGCAGCTGCCCTAGCACGCTTGAACACCCCCCTCTATTCATGCTTATCTTGCATGAGACAGCCTTAGGATTTGACAAGGGAGGGAATTGGAGCATATTATGGAATTGAGGGTTGGAATTAGAAAGCTGCTCTATAAAGCAGGAAGTTTCAGAATAGGATGGGTTTAGGTATTATGGTAGTCTTAATATCCCTACGATGAGAGAGAAAATGCAAAAAGTAAGAAGAGAGTTATTTACGGGCCGTGAAAGCCATGTAGCCTTTCTGAAAAGACTTCTAGGAGAATCTAGACTCGAAACAAGCATTTGGATGGTATATGGGCCGGGAGGTAGGGGAAAAAGCTGGCTTCTAGGCCAATTTGAGGATATTTGTCGAGAGCGCAGTCTTCCCATTGCTATCATGAGAGGCGAGGACATACGGTATGATTCAATTGCATTTCTTAAGGCATTACGAGACCAATTAGGCCTCCAGAAAGGACGCAGGTCTCCATTCTATGATTTCGATAGAGTAATAGGCCGATTTCTTCAAATTGAGGCGAAAATTCTGCGGTTAGAGAAGCCTCGAGAACAAAGTTGGGTCAAGAAGCTAGCGACTGAGGCAGCTAAAGGAGCTGTAACAGGGGCAGCAGGAGCAGGTGTTGGTTTCCTTATTGGTGGACCTGTCGGTGCAATACCAGCAGGGATTCTTGGTGCAATGATAGAACATCCTTCTGGGAAAGGTCTAGAGGCAACTATTAAACGGTTAAACGAGGTGGGCTTTTCTAGACAGGATGTAGAATTCCTTCTGACATTTGAAGATACGCTCTGTGCGGCATTCGCTCGTGCAATCAGTACACTGGTCGAACAGAGTCCGGTTGTGCTGATAATCGATGCCTATGAATGTTTGGAACACTTGGATGATTGGATCCGCACTAGGTGGTTACCGAAGTTAGTGGCTAGCAAGGTTCTCATAATCCTTGCTGGACAGTACCCACTGGAGGGCTGGAAATGGCGAACATGCGAAGCTGTATTCTGGCAAGAGGAATTAAGAGCTTTTAGTAAAGATGAGGCTGTTCAATACTGGAAACGCCGAGGGATTGAAGATCCAGCCGTAATTAAAGAAGGCTATAATCGGACAAAGGGGTTGCCCCTTGGAGTTGCAAGGTGGGCGGAAATTCAACATGAAGTTATGGAGGTGGACACTAGTGCAGATTCATCAGAAGGGGGAACAAAGCTCACTGCCTATGTCGTAAAGTGGCTATTTAAAAGATCCACTGATGAGCAGCTTAAAGAATTGCTAAGAATTTGCTCTGTACCCCGATGGTTCAATCAGGATACCCTACAAACACTCTTGGACAGGGAAGACGTCGGAGCATTATTTGACAGATTGCAGCAACGTAGCGACTTCTTTCGGATTCATAAGAAAGGTTTGGCAATGTATGAAGACATCAAGATGTACGTAGCATCAGACCTGCATCGCAGATCACCGGAGAGATTCCGCGAGATTAATCAAGGAACCCTGAATGCTTTGAATAAGGAGCTGGCTAATGTTGAACGGGATCTTGGTAGGTTCTCTCTGGAGTGGCAAGAATTAATTCTTGAAATCCTCTATCACGAATTCCAGGAAAGCGAATCAAATGGCATTCGAATCCTAAACAAGTTGGTCCAAGGCATAAGGGGGGCGTATCGCGTATCATTCTTCGCGGCATTGCTTGCTGATGTGGCTTCCTATGCTATGGGATCGGAATCCAAAACTTGGCTGCAATTCTACAGTGGCCTTCTAGCTTATGACCAGGGACAGTGGGAGAAAGCAAAGGATATATGGAATAAGATCGTTTGTCAGCTTGATTTGGATGACCACCTGAGATCAGTTCTGTTGAACAATCTAGGAATTGTTCATTACCATCAAGGTGACTTAAGTGAAGCTATCGGCTGTTATGAAGCGAGCATTGCTATAAATCGGGAATTGGGGGATGATGTACTACTAGCCTATACTACGGTCCGTCTCGGTGCAGAAATTTATCGAAGCCAAGGCAAATGGGATGAACTCATGAAAGTGTTGAAGGCAAGTATAGATATCTTTCGTCAGCATACTGAGTACTACGCTTGTGCACGAACGCTGCTTGAGTTGGGCAACCTTTATAGATTAAAGGGAGAGTGGGAACCAGCCTTAGACCAGTGTAAAGAAGCTTTAGAACTTTTTCAAGATCTGGATAACCTGTATGACGTTAGCCGAGCACTCTATACGATCGGACGAATATATATGCAAATGGGTGAGCTGAGTCAAGCGTTAGAACAGCATCAGCGCAGCCTAAAGATTCTAAAACCTTTGGGAATTTCCTACGGAGTAGGGATGGTCTTAAGAAATCTTGCAGATGTGTATCGTGAACAAGGGAACTACAAAGAAAGCTTAAAGTGCTATCAGAAGAGCCTTAAGATCTTTGAGAAACTTGGCGCAAGAATGGAATTCGCCAGAGTTCTGGGTGACCTTGGTACCCTTCATGGTCGGATGGGTAATGATTCGGAAGCGTTAGATTATTATGAGCAATGTCTGAAGATGAAGGAACAGCTGGATGATGAGTATGGAATCGGCTACACGCAGTATTATCTCGGATTGCTTTTCCTCCAAAGAGATGATTGGGATAAAGCATATGAATACTTGAATCAGAGTTTAGCGGTTATGAAAAAATACGGCAATCTCCAAAAGCAAGGTGAGGCGCTTGTGGCTTTATGCAAAATAAGTCTCGTGGCTAAGGATCATTACGGACGATTAGATGATTACTTGGAGGAAGCAGCTCGCGTTGCTGAGGTAGCAAAGTTTTATAATCAAATGGCAGAGACCGCATATTTTAAGGGCATTAGTCTCTTAAGGAAAGAACGATATATGGAGGCCTACTCCAATTTAAAGGAATCTTATGATCTAGCTCTATCTCATGGCCCGGATTACTCCATGCGAATAGCCAATAAACTCATCGTAGCAATTGAAGATCTTAAGAAAATATCCCGAGGACATGCTCTCCAACTGTGTCGATATCTAATTAGCTCCAACTCAGAACGACCTTCAGTACCAGGAGCTAATCAATTTGATTCCCTTCTTCAGGACATGTCGAAGAAACTAGCAGGATTTGTAATGGGGCGCGGCAAGCGAAAGTTAAGAATATCGGAAGTTCTGGCACGCGTCGATAGCATAATTCAGGAAGGTATTCATCAGAAGATCTTTCCAGGTGCAGCAATCTGGATCAACTGGCAAGGCAACGTGCTAAAGCGCTCTACCTACGGATACACATCTTACGATCAATCTCAACTTACAACTATTAACATGCTTTATGATCTCGCATCACTTACTAAAGTTATTGTGTCTACTACCGCTATGATGCAGCTCATTGAATCCGGGCGGCTTGGCCTGAATGATAAAGTTGCGAATTATATCCCAGAATTTGGAGATGCGGATGCTAAATCTAAAGTTACTGTGCGTCATCTCCTAACACACACGTCAGGCTTACCGGTCCATGTCAAACTGTATAAACAATATCGCGGCAAACAAGGGATCATTTCCGCAATTTGCCGATTGCGTCTTGAGTCTCAGCCAGGTTCTCGTCGCCAATATTGTGATGTAGGCTACATACTTTTGGGCGAGATCATCAGCAGAGTAACAGAGTTAGAGCTTGACCAATACGCAAGGAGGTTCATTTTTGATCCCTTGGGAATGAGCAATACCGCCTTCAATCCCCTTAAAGAGATTCCAGGAAACATAGCTCCAACTGAAGTGGTTGAATGGCGAGGTGGACAAATTCAGGGAGAGGTGCACGATGAAAATGCATGGGCGATGGGTGGAATAGCTGGCCACGCAGGGTTATTTTCTACCGTTGAAGATCTTGCTGTCTTTTGTGAAATGCTACTTAAGTTTGGCATCAATTCTAATGGTCACAGATTCTTGAAAAGCTCCACAGTGAGTGAAATGTTACGTAATCAGGCATCTGGAGGCGTTGAAGCCTACGGGGTAGGGTGGGAGCTGAATCAGAAATCCTTCATGGGAAAACTTGCTAGTCTAGATACTTTCGGTCATACAGGATTCACAGGAACATCAATTATAGGTAGATTAGTGGATGGTCTGGCTATAGTGTTCTTGACAAACAGAGTTTGCCCGTCTCGGAATGGCCCAGATATAAATCCCTATCGTCAAAAGATTGCAAACTGCGTTGCTGATTTGTTAAGGATTTAGGCAATTGGCTCAGGAATTCTTTATTTACAAACTTCTGTGCTTTGTTGAACAGCCTTTCAACTCCGACGTTTAACCTGAAGTTCCTAACGACTTTGGGGCTGAAAGCGGCAGTTAATGCAGATGAGACCCCGGATTGAGGATAGAGGAGCTCTCCATTTTGTAGTCATGTGAGATGCGTGATTTTGCAAGTTTGACAATCACTGAGATCTGTGTTATGGTAATGGCCGCTATGAATAGGAGGAAAGGGACCTCACAAGTCACTATTAGTGAAAGTTGTGCGTGTGGCTCGGACATGCGGTGGGAATTCTGCACCAGTCTAGGAGCTAATCTGCGCTAAGTCAAGGGCTTGTTGTGGCAAGATCACCTCTTGTTTGACATACGTCCATGGCGACAGGTATCCCAACGCCGAATGTCTCCTCCATGCATTGTAGTACTCGGTCTGATCAGCAAGCGCTCTTCTCAACTCCCATATGTTCCTCGCATCGAAGAACAGACTCTCACTCTCACCCTTGAAGTGTCCGTTGAATGACTCCATGTATGTGTTCCCCCTCGCTCCATTCTCCGAGAAGGAGATCTTCGCTTTCTCCCTAATCAACACAGCCTGCAGCCATCTGTACCCCGTGTATACCGTGTCTTGATCGTGATGGATGAAGCAGTCCTCTAGGCTAATCCCCATCGCTCCCAGGGTGGTGTGCGTCATGCCCAATGCTCCCAACGCTAGGTCTGTGTTCTTGTGCTCGGCTACTTCCCCGCCCGCTTGGTTGCAGTTACCCTAGCACGCTTGAACACCCCCCTCTATTCATGCTCATCTTGCATGAGACAGCTCTTTTCTTGTATTTGCAGGTACGGGATTTGATTATCAATTGATCGGTTCCTATACTGAGCGCATGCTCGATGAAACTTGAAGGAGGAGCATGAACGTGACAGGAATTCTAAACGACCGAGAGATTAAGACTCTGTGCCAGGAAGGAGAGATGATATCGCCATTTGTCCCGGAGCAAGCCGGAAAACCATCCTACGGGTTGGGAAGCTTTGGGTACGATATGCGTTTGGGTAGCAAGTTCCTCGTCCCAATCGGTGGGATTAACGCCGTGCTCGATCCAATTGCCTTTCCACGTGGGCATTTTCGGGAGATCCGGGCGACGGATACGCTGGAGATTGCCCCGGGCTCGCAAGTGCTTGCCGAGTCCGTGGAAAGGTTTCACATACCCGACAACGTCGCCGGCGTCTGCTGGGGAAAGAGCTCCTACGCTCGTTGTGGACTGCTGGTAAACGTCACCCCTCTTGAGCCAGGTTGGAAAGGCGTGCTTACGCTCGAACTGGCAAACCTCTCTCCGCTCCCGATCCGCCTCCACGTTGGACAAGGGATCGCGCAGGTGGTCTTCTTCCAAGGGAACAGGCCGCTTAGGACGTACGCGGAGAAAGAAGCGGGTGGGATCTATCAGGACCAATCTGGGGTTACCTTACCCAAGTGAGGAGGAATACGTGGACTACATAAGAAAGACTTCAGAGAAGGAGCTGTGGAACTTGGGGAGGGCGGAGCTATGGGACTTTTCTGGGGCAAATCAAAACGAAGAATCGCGTATTGAAGCAGTGGCAACTGTGGCGAGCATTTGCTACGGCCGTCCGGCTAAGGATGCGAAGAAGCTTATCGATCGGCTGTGGACCGAGAGCTGCGGGCTCCCCTCTTCGGCATTCGAGTTTGTGCGGGACGCAAGGGTGCCCGGGATTGAGAATAGCCTGCGGAATAACCCTCAGCTTGCAACCTATGAGGATGATCCAGAAGCATCCGAAGAAGAGCTTGCAAAGCGGCACCGAATGAGTATCGCCACATTTCGGATCAAGGTCCCGATCTTTGTAGCCCGCCAGGTTATGCGTCACCGAACGTTCTCGTATCAGGAGCTGAGCCGGCGTTACACCGACGATAAGCATGTGCCCCTCGTATTCTGGATGCCGGAGGAGGAGGCGACCGTTGCCGCTCTGTTCCGCTTAGCCTACTCTATGGAAGAGAAGATCTACCGGCTTCTACGCGAGCTGGATGTGCGGGCGGAGGCAGCTCGCGCTGTCCTCGGAACCGGGCTGTACACCGAGCTATGGATGATGGGTGATCGGGCGGCGTGGGGAAACTACTTCGCCCTCCGTCTCGATCCCCACACGCAGAAGGAACACCGAGAGCTGGCACAAGCAATGCGCGCCTTGCTCGAAGAATACCAGCCTGAATTCTTGATAGAACCGTCGTAACGAAACCTCACGCGCATGCATGTAAACCTTGTGCATTTTCTCCTTCCGAGGCACAATCGTTTCATCCAACAGACGGAATACTGCAAGGAGGGCACTAGGTGAAGCTTCAGGACTGGGTTCAACGTTACGGCGTCGTGGTCGGGCCGGAGTTCCTGCGGGTGGACGGATTTCTCAACCACCGCATCGATCCGGTGTTTATGGAGGAAGTGGGACAACAGCTTGCTGAGATATTCAGTAAGTTAAATGTAAGCTGTGTGCTAACTGCAGAAGCGGCAGGAAATGTAGTTGCGTATGAAGTTGCCCGTCGGATCGGGGCCCGCGTCTTGTACGCAAAGAAGGGTCGTGCAGCCACGATGAACCGCCCCTACGTGCGTTCCATCGTTTCCCCTACCAAAGGCACCACCGTGGAACTCTCCATCTCCAAAGACTACCTCAATGACCGTGAACGCGTCTTGATCGTGGACGATTTCCTCTATCGCGGCGATACCTCCACTGCTCTGGCGGACATGGTGATTGAGAGTGGGGCGAGCCTTGTTGGGTTTGGTTTTGTGATCGCCAAGGAGTTCGGGGAGGGGCGACAGGTGCTTGCACGTTACGATAAACCGGTTGCCACATTGGTCTCGATCGGCAGTATGGATCCGGAGACAGGGGACATCGTGTTCGCTGAGGCAGAAGAACGCCGATGAGCGTCGTCATCCTCGATTTCGGATCGCAGTACACGCGTTTAATCGCACGTCGCATCCGAGAGTTGCACGCTTATTCCGTGATCCTTCCCGGAAGAGCGACTGTTGAAGAGATCTCTAGACACAATCCACAGGCGGTGATCCTCTCTGGTGGGCCCGCCTCCGTGCTTCAGCCGGGCGCCCCTCAGCCGGATGAGGGCCTGTTTGACCTCAATCTACCGATTTTGGGTATCTGCTATGGAATGCAGTACCTCGTGCGCCACTTCGGTGGTCGCATCATTCCGACGGGAACGAGGGAGTACGGTCGCGCGCGCCTCATTCAATATGACGGGCCGCTCTTTGGGGGGCTGGAAGGCGGAGATCTCCAGGTATGGATGAGCCACTCCGACGCGGTGGCCGATCTACCGTCGGGATGGCGCGGGACAGCTCGTACGGAGGACAACCCGATTGCAGCCGTGGAATCGCCGGATAAGCGGATGTTCGGAGTGCAGTTCCATCCAGAGGTTGTACATACTCCGCAGGGAGAAGTGGTATTGGCGAACTTCCTCCGTACTGCTGGAGTAGTGCTCAACTGGACACCGGAACATACGCTGGAACGCTTGATCGCCGAGGTGCGGGAACGCACCGATGGGGGCAGAAAACGTGTCCTCCTGGCAGTCTCCGGCGGGGTGGATTCTTCCACTTTGGCCCTCCTTCTTACCCGCGCGGGCATCGAACATACCGCGGTGTTCGTCGATCATGGCCTGCTGCGCTTAGACGAGAGGGAGGAAGTTGAACAGGCACTCCTCCCTTTGAGGGTAAACTTGGTGAGCGTGGGCGCATCCAAGCGGTTTGTCTCCGCCCTTGCCGGTATTTCCGACCCCGAGGAGAAGCGTAAGGTGATCGGACGTGAGTTCATTGCGGTGTTCAGAGAAAAGGCACTCGAACTGGGACCGTTTCACTTCCTCGCTCAGGGGACGCTCTATCCGGACGTGATCGAATCCGCCGGGAGTGAGGGGTCCGCGAGCATCAAGAGCCACCATAACGTAGGTGGGCTCCCCGATGATATCGGATTCGAGCTGCTTGAGCCGTTTCGCTACCTGTTCAAGGACGAGGTACGCGAGCTTGCCGGGCTTCTCGGGCTTCCGGAAGAGCTTAGGATGCGGCATCCCTTCCCCGGGCCTGGATTGGCGATCCGGATCATTGGAGAGATCACTCTCGAACGGTTGCGCATTCTGCGTGAGGCGGACTCAATCTTTATCTCGTCCCTTAAGAACGCCGGGCTGTACGATCATGTATGGCAGGCCCTCACGGTGCTCACCCCGGTCAGGAGTGTTGGGGTAGTGGGAGACGAACGGAGGTACGGCTACATCCTCGCACTGCGAGCGGTGACGAGTGTGGACGGTATGACCGCCGACTGGTCACGCCTCCCGCACGAATTTCTCGATCAGGTGGCCGCGCGGATAACCAGAAACATTCCCCAGATCGGACGCGTGGTCTACGATATCACGAGCAAACCCCCGGCGACGATCGAGTGGGAATAATCTCCAACTTGTACATTAATCTGCCTCGTTTATAATCCTGTCAAAACTTAAGGGGGTTGGCGTGACTGTAAACCACTTCCTCGGTTCTCTGGACTTCTTGTCAGAGGAGTACAACACCGTTTTTTCCCTCGCTTCCCGAATCATCGATTCTCCCATGGACTACGCCAATCGTTGCTCCGGCCGGCTGATGGCGACTCTATTCTACGAGCCGAGCACGCGTACCCGGCTATCGTTCGAAGCGGCGATGCTCCGACTTGGCGGAGGGGTAATCAGTGTAGCGAACGCGAAGACCAGCTCGGTCTCCAAAGGGGAGAGCCTGGGGGACACGATACGCACAGTAGGAGGATATGCGGACCTGATCGTCCTGCGTCATCCTAAAGAAGGGGCGGCGGTCCTGGCAGGAGAGTACTCTCCTGTGCCGGTCATCAACGGGGGCGACGGGGCACGCGAGCACCCGACGCAGACTCTGACCGATCTGTTCACCATTCAACGGTTTAAGGGACGGTTTGACGGCCTGACGGTTGCATTCTGCGGCGATCTGCGCTACGGAAGGACCGTGCACTCGCTCGTGAAGGTGCTCGCTCGCTACTCCGATGTCCGGTTCATCCTGATCTCCCCACCTGAACTGCGCCTGCCAGATCGGATCAAGCGCGAGGTCAAGGGGATAAACCCGGCGGCGGCGCTGGAAGAGACGACGCGGATGGAGGACGGGTTGAAGAACGCGGACATCCTCTACATGACCCGCATTCAGAAGGAGCGCTTCTTCAACGAGGAGGACTACATCAAGCTGCGCGACACATATATCCTCACTGCCGACAAGCTGGGCGTGGCTTCCGCGGAGATGATCGTCATGCATCCACTCCCTCGAGTGACCGAGGTCGACTACGCAGTGGACGCCGATCCGCGCGCGGTCTACTTCGATCAGGCGCGGTTCGGGATGTTTGCGCGTATGGCGCTGATCTTGCACCTGCTAGCGGATAAGGAGAGCGGAGATGCTTAGAGTAGACCGGATTAACAATGGGATCGTGCTCGACCACATCCAGGCTGGCCAGGGGCTGAAGGTGTTCGAACGGCTGGGCCTGCGGAGCGCCGGTTATCCGGTGGCTCTCTTGATGAACGTTGCGAGCAGCAAGATGGGACACAAGGATATTATCAAGATCTCAGACACCTTGGATATCGACCTCACCATGCTTGGACTCCTCGCTCCCGATGCGACCGTGAACTGCATCGAAGGCGGGGTGGTGACGCGGAAGGTCACGCCTGGGCTTCCGAAGCGGGTAGTTGGGCTAATCGAGTGCAAGAACCCGCGCTGTATCACCACAGTTGAGCGCCAGAGGACGTCGTTGTTCGTTCTCGTCGACCCGGATGCGAAGGAGTATGAGTGTGCCTACTGTGGCGAGCGGAGCAGGGTGTGATCAAGGGCATTCTGGTCACCGACGTCCGGCTGGTCGACGAAAGGAGCGATTTTAGGGGAGACCTGTACATCGAGGACGGTTTGATCCGCGCCATTGGAGTGGGGCTTCGAATTCCCGGATCGGCTGTCCTTCCCGGGGAGGGGCGGACCCTCCTCCCGGCGTTCGTTGACTTGCATGCCCACTTCCGCGATCCGGGCTATCCGGAAAAAGAGGACATACGCAGCGGAAGTGTGGCTGCGGTCCACGGCGGTTACACTGCGGTGTCCGTGATGGCGAACACCGATCCGGTCTGCGACTGTCCCGAGGTTGCTCTCTACATGTGCTCCGAAGCGGAGAAGGCAGGATTGGTTGAGCTATACCCGATGGGGGCGATTACCCGAGGTCTGGCTGGAGACGAACTGTCCGACATGGAGAGACTGGCCCCGCACGTGTGGGCGTTCTCCGACGACGGATCCGGAGTGCAGCACACCGATGTAATTGTTCGCGCCTTCCAACGTGCCGTTGCTCTCGGACGTCCGATCGCGGAGCACTCTGAGTACCTCGGGATCAACGATCCCGCGTTGGCCGAGGAGCTGATGGTGAATCGCGACACGTTCCTCTCCCGGCGGATCGGTGCCGTGCTCCACGTCGAGCACGTGAGCTCCGCCGGCTCGATCGAGCTGATCGCCGCGGCGAAGCGGGCCGGAGCGCGGGTGACATGCGAGGTTACCCCGCACCATTTGTGCCTCGAACCAGGCTACACCGTCAATCCGCCGCTTGTCGCTGAAACGACGCGGGACCGTCTCGTTGCCGCTCTCGTTTCCGGGCAGATCGACGCTGTAGCTACCGATCACGCCCCGCATACCGCGGCGGACAAGGAGAAGGGGACACTTGGAATCTCCGGGATCGAGACTGCGTTTCCGCTTCTCTACACCCAGTTAGTGCGCTTAGGGAGGTTGGATCTCCGGACGCTCGTCCGCGCAATGGCAGCTCAGCCAGCGAGGATCATTGGACTGAACAAGGGATCGCTTGATGTCGGCTGCGACGGGGATGTAGTACTGATCGAAGAGGATGAGGAGTTCACCGTGACAGAGGATTGGCTCTTATCGCGCGGGAAGAATTCTCCGCTTATTGGGGAAAGGCTACGCGGAAATGTGTGGGCGACCGTTCGGCGAGGGGAGGTCGTCCACCTGAACGGGAAGGTGCGTGGGAGGGACTTTGATGATTATCGATCGATTGTTTGACGCGGTTGAGAAGAGGGGACCGGTCTGCGTGGGTCTCGATACGTCTTCGCAGATCCTACCGGCATCGCTTGCTGCAAAGCTCCCACCAGCGCGGGCGGCACTTGCGTTTAACCGGGAAGTGATCGACGCTACCGTCGATATCTGCGCCTGCTTCAAGCTGCAGATCGCCCATTATGAGGCGTTGGGAGTGGATGGGCTCGCTTGTTACCGGGATACGGTTGCGTACGCGCACGACAAAGAGGCTATTGTTATTGGGGACGTAAAACGGGGAGACATCGCCTCAACTGGGGAGATGTATGCCCGCGCTCACCTGGGGGGGGAGTTCGCAGTAGACATGATCACCGTGAACCCGTACATGGGGCGCGACGCGATCCTCCCGTATCTCTCGTACTTAGAAAATGAAGATAAGGGGATATTCGTCCTCATCAGGACATCGAACCCGTCGGGGCAGGACTTCCAGGATCTCGCCTGTGGTGGCTGGCCACTTTTTCTGCGGGTCGCGCGCGCGGTCGAGGAATGGGGTAAGGACTACAGAGGCAGCTCCAGCTACAGTGCGATCGGCGGGGTGGTTGGGGCGACCGGGCCGGAGCAGCTCGCCGCGGTGCGGGCAGAGTTTCCCTCCGTCTTCTTCCTTGTGCCCGGGTATGGAGCGCAGGGAGCGGGGGGCAGGGACGTCGCCCCGGCGTTCCGGAACGGGAACGGCGCAGTGGTGAACGCATCCCGTTCGATCATTGGTGCCCACCGAGGACAGACCGACGGTGACCGACGCTACGCACACTATGCCCGTACTGCGACGCTTACGATGCGGGAGGACATCATACAGTGCCAGGAACGATAGAGACTGAAGGGGCGCTGGTATCCTCCAACGCGCGTGTGGGGGATGGAGTATTTCTGCTGAAGGTGGAGGGCGACTACTCGGCTGTTCCAGGACAGTTCTACATGCTGCGCGCATGGGAACGGGATCCCCTCCTCTCCCGTCCGCTTAGCGTCTTCGACATAGACGAAGAAGGGATCTCGTTCCTGTACGCAGTGCGTGGCCGAGGGACGGAGTGCTTCAGCCACCTTGCCTGCAGGGATGTGGTTACCCTCACAGGGCCGCTCGGGAACGGCTGGGAGCGGCGTGTTGGACGCTTAGCACTCGTTGGTGGTGGGGTCGGGATTGCCCCTCTTTACTACGCGGCGAAGATCTTTGGGGACACCGACATCTACCTGGGCTTTGCGGACATGCCGTATCTGGTGGATGAATTCGCTCGGGTTGGGCGGGTGCACGTTGCATCGGAGACTGGGACGAGCGGTACCCTGGGGCTAGTGACCGCTATCTTCGATCCGTCTGGTTACGATGCATGTTACGCCTGCGGTCCGCGCCCGATGCTCTCCGTGCTTGACAGGATCTGCCGCAGTACTGAAGTTGCACTTTTCGTCTCTCTTGAGGAGCGAATGGCGTGCGGTGTGGGGGCGTGCCTCGGTTGTGCTGTCAAAACGATACATGGGTACGCACGCGTCTGCCGGGATGGTCCGGTCTTCCATTCATCGGAGGTGGTGTGGGATGAGTGAGACGCAAGTTGTCGTTGGCGGGCTGAGGTTAAAGAACCCGGTAATCGCGGCGTCGGGGACGTTCGGATTTGGGGCCGAGTACGGGGAAATTTACGATACGTCTCGGCTGGGGGCGGTTTGCACTAAAGGGCTTACCCTGCACCCGCGAGAGGGGAACCCGCCACCGCGGCTGTGGGAGACCTCGTGTGGTCTGCTCAACTCGATTGGGCTGCAGAACCCGGGGATCGATGCCTTCATCCGCGAAGAACTTCCCCGCATGAAAGACGAGGCGATCACGGTGATCGCCAACGTGTGGGCGAACAACATTGATGAATACGTGGCAGCAGCTGAACGTCTTTCCGGATCGCCGATTGATGCAATCGAACTAAACGTCTCCTGCCCAAACGTATCCGGGAAAGGACTCCTGGGAGAGGACGCAGCTGAGACTGCGCGGGTGGTGCAGCAGGCACGGCGGGTCTGCGACAAGCCGCTATGGATCAAGCTCCCTCCCACCGGAGGGATTGCCATTGCCCTCGCAGCCCAGGAAGCAGGTGCGGACGCGATATGCGCGGTGAACACCTTCCGCGCGATGGCGATTGACAGTAACACTGGACGGCCAGTCTTCACCAACGTGGTCGCAGGACTGTCCGGCCCGGCGATCAAGCCGATCGCCCTTAGGATTGTGTACGAGCTCGTCGCCGAGTTGAAGATTCCGGTGATTGGGATCGGCGGGATTGCCGACTGGCGGGACGCACTCGAGTTCATCATGGCCGGGGCATACGCGGTTCAGGTGGGCACAGCGAACTTCGTCAACCCGCTTGCCGCAGTGAAGATCGTCGGCGGATTAGCGGGATACATGAGCGAGAAGAATATCAATAACTGGGAGATGATCCGCGGAAGTGCTCAGCAATAAGGAAGTTGAGAAACTGTTAATATCGGTAGGAGCGGTACTCGATGGGCACTTCCTCTTATCATCCGGGAAGCACGCTCCCCGCTACGTGCAGTGCGCCAAGCTTCTCCAACATCCCAAGCTAGCGGAACGGGTGGCAGTCTTACTGGCGCAACAAATGGACCAGTTCGAGAGAAGCGACGCGGTGATCGGCCCAGCCCTTGGTGGGATTGTCATTGCTTACGAACTTGCGCGTGCATTGGGAGTACGTGGGATGTTCTCCGAGCGGGACCCAGAGGGGAGAATGACCCTGCGACGCGGATTTGAGGTTACCCCAGGTGAACGGATTCTAGTCGTTGAGGATGTAGTTACCACCGGCGGGTCATCGATCGAGGTAGCGCGGCTGGTGAAAGAACGCGGAGGTATCCCGGTCGGGATTGCTTGTATCGTTGATCGTCGGATAGAGGGGACCGAGCTTCCTTTTCCAGTGATTGGGGCGGTACGGATGCAAATCCCGATCTACTCACCGGACGACTGTCCGCTCTGTCGCCGCGGGATCCCGTACGTTAAACCTGGCAGCAAGAGCCAAGCTTCTCCTGGCGGGTAAGCAACAGCCTGGCGAGCTACGCTAAATACGTAGCGTGCTTTGTTGGGCAGGCTTTTATACACGCACAATTTGTCTCATCACTTGAAGCCGTCTATATATCCACACTTGCACGATCCGTGTGCGAACGTACTGTCGAACGCCTGCAAAGGGGGTGTACAGAAAAGGGCCTACATGCAATCGATCGGGAATATATGCCTCAAACTCAATTGCCCGCCCAACCACGCGCTTGACAACGTACACGATCTGTGTTACGGTAAGGATCGCTATGAATAGGAGAAAAGGGATCTCACAAGTCACTACTAGTGAAAGCTGCGCGTGCGGCTCCTGTTTCTTCGTTCGGTTCAGCATGATGATGGTTGTGTCCACCTGATCTAGCGTTTTATAGCTAGGTAAAGGTGGACGTTGAGGACTACAGGGTTACCCTGTGGTCTTTTTTTGTTATGTGGAGGTGATAGAATGGTGTATACGTTTGTATCAAACACAGTAATACCATACTTCTAAAATTCAGGGGGTTAATGATGAAACGAAGCATTGCGTTGCTTATTATTGGGTTGATTGTTGGCGTCGGCCTTGTTGGTACTGCAGGAGATACGATAAATATCGGGGCGTTGGTGCCACTCTCTGGAGCGATCGCCCCGTACGGGCCGCCGATCCTCGATGGGGCCAAGCTGGCGGTTGAACAAATCAACGCCGCAGGCGGAGTCCTCGGTAAGAAACTCGAACTGGTTATACGTGATACAGCAAGTTCTCCCGACGTTGGCCGTGATGCAGCGAGGAAACTCGTAGACCTCGATCGCGTCCCAGCGATCATCGGAGCCTACTCCAGTGGAGTGACACTCGCCGTCTCCAGCGTCAGCATACCATCCGATGTTGTCCTCGTCTCGCCGGTCTCCGTATCGGCTGCCATCGCTGCGCTGAACGATAACGACTATGTCTTCTGTACGATCGTATCGAACGAGGTGCAGGGAAGGGTGTTGGCACGACTAGCGCTCCTGCTTAACCACAGTACCGTATCGGTGATCTTCGTCAACAATGCCTACGGTAAGGATTTGGCCGATGGATTCAAGAAGAACTTCGAGCAATTCGAAGGCAAGGTTGCCGCCTTTGTGCCCTACGATCAGGACAAGCCATCGTATCGAAGCGAGGTGGAAAAGGCAATTGCAAGCAATCCCGATGCACTCTTGCTCATCTCCTACGCCGTCGACGGCAGGAAGCAGATCGTAGAAGCGATAGAAGCAGGTTATCAAGGCAAGTTCCTATTTGGTTCAGCGATGGCGGGAAGTGAAGTGGCTCCCGGGCCAGGGTGCCTTTCGGCGAATGAACCTGGACCGATCGAGGGAGCATTCGGGACAGCGCCGGCTGGAACTGGCTTCAGAGTTGATCAGTTTGACGCTGACTTCAAGGCCAGATTTGGCTCGGTCAACTGCCCTCCGTTCTACTACCAGGCCTACGATGCCGTGATTGCAGTTGCCCTGGCGATTGAACACGCGGGAGAAGCGACGGGAGAGGCGATCCGCAACAGCCTGCGCGCTGTGGCCAACCCATCGGGAGAGAAGGTCTACTACGGCGAGTGGGCAAAGGCAATCTCCCTGCTGCAGGCGGGGCGTGAGATTAACTACGAAGGGGTCTCCGGCGGTGTTGACTTCAATGCCACCGGCGGCGTAACGAGCAAGATTCTGATCTGGAAGGTTGAGGGCTGCCAGATTGTGCCCGTACTTACAGTATCCGGGTAGCGATTCCTCTTTTCCTGCTTCGGGGTGGCCACATTGGCCACCCCTTTTTTCTCAGGTCTTCCATCACGTTTTGCATAGCAGCCAGAGATCAACCGGATGTCGCCTGGAGAATGCTAACCAAGTAGGCACGATACTTGTAGAACGCCTTCTTGTCCGCCACCGTCATGGAAGCTGTTGCGCGCGGAGATCTGGCCACGAACTCTTTAGAGATCTTTATGTAACCAGCCTCCTGAAGCCGTGTTAACCGGACCGAGAAATTACCGCGCGTCAAACCCGTTTCGCGCATGAGGTACATGAAGTCCGCGCTTTCAGCCACTGAGAGTACTGCCATGATCTTGAGTCTAGCTGGTTCGGGAGGGCTATGTGGTCATACCTTTGTTCTTGAACGGCCTCTGGCAGCGAATTGAACGTTCGACCGCAGGACCTCCTGGGGACGCAACTCATAATTCCTCATGGAGCAGCCCAAATGTGAAGTTGGCGCCAGACCTTCGTTCTTAGCATTTTCTCGCTTCAGCGTTGCAGTTCGCTCATCCGATGATGGAGCAATCTAGCCTAACGAAGTCAGTCCCCTTCCCCTTCATGCTCATCTTGCATGAGACAACTCTGCTTACTTCTTGCTCGGCTTCAGCTTGACGAGCTTTCCATCTTCGATCGCTTTGCTCAGCATCTCGCGCAGGCGGAATTTCTTGATTTTTCCCGACTGGGTCATTGGGAGCTCGTTCACGATCTCGACATATCTTGGTACCTTGAAGTTGGCTATCTCCCCGGCACAGTAATCGATTATCTCCTGCGGATCGATCGACACCCCTTCCCGCGGGATGATGTAGGCGACAGCGACCTCGCCCATGACCTTGTCTGAAATGCCAACTACAGAGACGTTTTGCACCTTGGGATGCGTGAATAGGTACTCCTCAATCTCGGCGGGATAGACGTTGAACCCGCCGGTGATCAGCATGTCCTTCTTCCGCCCGACGATCCTTACGTACCCCTCCTGGTCCATCGTAGCGAGGTCGCCGGAGTAGAGCCAACCCTCCCTATCGATTGCCTCGGCGGTCTTATCCGGCATCTTGTAATAGCCCATCATCACGTTGTACCCGCGGCAGGCAAGCTCACCCATCTCATCCTTGGGAAGGGATGTATGCTCGTCGTCGGCAATCTTGACCTCGATTCCGTGGAGGGCTCTGCCGACCGTCTCTACACGCAGGTTTATCGAGTCGTCAAACCGGGTCATCGTGATCACCGGCGAGGCTTCAGTAAGCCCATAGGCGATGGAGATGTTGCAGTGCAGCTCATCCATCACACCCTTCATCACCTCAACCGGGCAGGGAGAACCGGCCATGATCCCGGTGTGCAGCGACGAGACATCGTAACTGGAGTCATCGGCCTTCCCCTTGCGGTACTCCTCGAGCTCCAGCACGAACATGGTCGGTACGCCGTAGAGGATGGAAACATGCTCTTTCTCCACAAGTTCGAGCGCCTCTTTCGCCTTGAACACAGTCATCGGAACCATGCTCGCTCCCCAGGTGATCGCGCCGGTGATTCCCATCACACAACCGAAGCAGTGGAAGAATGGCACAGCAAGGAAGAAGACATCTTTCTCTGTTGTGTGCAGGACTTCCGTTACCTGTTTGGCGTTCTCGGCGATGTTGTGGTGCGAGAGCATCGCGCCCTTGGGGTTGCCGGTCGTTCCCGAGGTGTAGAGGATGAACACGTTATCCTGCGGATCGCACATTGCCTCGCGCCGCGCGAGCTGGTCATCGTCGCTTGCGCCAGCACCCAACGACTCCACTTCGGAGAAGGAGTGCATGTCGTCTCCCTTCTCTCCGGCAACGATGACGTTCTTCAACAGCGGAAGCTGGTGCCGCACACCGGCGATCATCTTGCGGTAGTCTATCCCTACGAACGTATTGACCATAAAGAGCGTTGTCGCCTCGGAGTTTTCGAGGATGTACTGCACTTCGTGCGGTTTGTAACGCGTGTTCATCGGTACGACGACCGCGCCAATACGCGCGATGGCGAAGTACGCGACCACCCACTCAGGGATGTTCGGCATCCACAAGCCAACCTTGTCTCCTTTGGCCACTCCAAGTTCAATCAAGCCACGGGCCACGTGATCGACCCGAGCATTGAGTTCCTTATACGTGATGCGCTTCCCGCCATTGGCAATTACTGGGCGATTCGGAAAGGAAGCTGCACTTTGGGAAAGGACTTGGGACAGTGTTCTCATCGATCCACCTCTGGTTGTAGGATGCAGGCTGCTACTGAGATTAACTCAAATTGCTATTCACAGGCAAACTCCAGGCGACATGACGACACCTCCTGACACAGAATTCATCTCCTTTGCCAGTCCACGAATTATCGGTAGGAGACAGTTCTTTCGTTGAACAACACGCCTAGAGGAGATAGACTGCTCGATCGAGCCATCTATGATAAGGAGGCGTCTTGAATAAGCTGACAATTGCCAACGTACGAGACCAGGTTGTCGGGATCGAGAAGAAAATCCCGCTCCTTGACGGGCAGATCGTTCAGTACATCAACCTCGACAACGCTGCCACCACACCAACGCTACGGCCTGTACTTGAGAAGGTCAATGAGTTTCTTCCCTGGTACTCCAGCGTTGAGCGCGGCGCGGGATTCAAGAGCAGGCTTTCCACGGAGGTGTACCGGCGCGCACGCGAGATCGTCCGCCAGTTTGTGGGAGCCGATGTCAACACACACACGGTGATCTTCACCAAGAACGCGACAGAGTCGATCAACAAGTTGGCACATAGGCTGTCCTTTGCTCCCGATGACATCGTTCTGCGCTCGATCATGGAGCACCACTCAAATGATCTCCCGTGGAGGCTGAATGCAAATGTCGAGTACATCAACATCAATCCGCATGGTGGCCTCGATCTGGACCATCTCGACCATCTCCTTCACAAGTTCTCGCATAGAATTAGGCTGATTGCTATCAGCGGGGCATCGAACGTTACTGGATACCTCAACCCGATCCACGAGATCGCTGAAATGGCACACACGATTGGCGCAGAAATCTTCGTCGATGCCGCTCAGCTTGCTCCTCATCGTAAGATACAGGTGAGATCACTCGACGACCCGTCCCACATCGACTACCTTGCCTTTTCTGCGCACAAGATGTACGCCCCCTACGGCACGGGAGTCCTTGTCGGAAGAAAGGATACATTCCTTAAAGGGGATCCGGACTCTGTGGGTGGAGGAACGATCGAGTTGGTGACAGAGGATGAGGTCCGCTGGGCCGGCCTGCCGGAGAAGGAAGAGGCGGGAACACCGAACGCTGTCGGCGCCGTGGCCTTAGCTGAAGCGATTCTATGCATAAAACAGATTGGCATGGAGAGTATCGCTGATCACGAGGCTCGCTTGAGCACGTACCTGCTGCGCAAGCTAGAGAAGCTAGACGGCATAAGTATATATGGGGACACAGATCCGGAGAACACTGCGAAGCGGCTGGGCGTGATTCCGTTCGAGGTTGATGGAATGCCGCACCAGCTTCTTGCTGCGATCTTGGCCTATGAAGGCGGGATTGGGGTACGCAACGGGTGTTTCTGCGCGCATCCGTACGTGCTCAAGCTGCTGCACGTGTCTAGCAGCAGGATCGAGGAATACAAAGACGAGGTTGAACACGGCTCGCACGAGGGGTTGCCCGGCCTGATCAGGGTCAGCTTTGGCTGCTACAACGAGGAATCAGAGGTGGACGCACTGATCGAGCAGCTGGAGCGTGCCGTGCGCGGTGAGTACCACGCAGAGTACATCCAGGATAGGAAGATGGGTGAGTTTCAGCCTAAGGGGCTCTCAGAAAGCTTCGATCGATACTTTGCTCTCATCTAACCAGATCTCTGGCAGCACGTTAGTACTCTCCTACCGGTCTTCCGTTAAGAAGGAAAAACGCAGTGAACATCACGACGGCAACCAGTACAAACACGGGGAGGTAGCCAGCGAAATGGATGATGACTCCCCCAAGAGCTGGAAGGAGAACAACAAGGACGTTGAGCGTTCCACGGATCCCAAGGAATACAGGCCGGTTGTCCGCGGGGATAATATCCAGGAGATACGGCTCGAACCCGACACGCCTGCCGCTAAACACGAAGCCGACCAGGAAGAAGACAACGGCAAATATGTCTGCGCCCAAGTGTGCAATCCCAAGGGCAACAATGGGGATAGCCCCTCCCAGGAGAAGGCAGAAACGAACGACTCTCTTGCTGTCAAATCGCTCTGCGATCCATCCCCACAGGAGGTTGGAGATAATTGTTCCCCCTGCTTGAAACAGGAAATAACGCCCGATGTAGGCATCGCTGACGTGAAATGTATCCTTGGCAAAGATCATGTAGAACGGCATTATCATCAGACTGAAGCTGGAAAGGTTTTCCACAACGATAAACCGGAGAAACTCAGGATGCCCGCGCAAGATACTGGGTATGCGCTGCAGTAATGAAATGAGAGATGGGCGGATATCCTCGCTCACCGGTGATGGCGGCTCCTTGATGAACCAAAAGGCGATCGAAGCAATAACAAGGCCAACAAACCCGATGAACAGGAGCAACGCGTAGTTTTTCGGAAAGGCTAGAGAGTTCACGCTGAACACGCGAGCGATGATCCACCCGCCGCCAAAGGCAGCAAGGCTGCTGGCAAACTGCCTGGATGCGGCAAGCTTCCCGCGTTTCCCTTTGGCAACGAGCTTCCCGAAAATGTCAGTATAGGAAATGCCGGCAAGTCCTCCGCTCAACGAGAACACAAGCATCCACACGAAGAAGCTTCCCACCACCAACGACGGTGCTTTGGCTCCAAAGAAATACATAAACCCCGCCATTCCCAGAAAGGCGAGACCGCGCAGATAGATCCCTATGAGAAGGAACCTGCGGTGGTACCGATAGGAAGAGAGGAAATGGCCGAACAATAGGCTGAACAGGTAGGGTATACCAAGCATGAGAGAGTAGATGATCCCAAAGATGATCTTCGACCCACCAAGATCGGTGATCATGGCTGGAAATACCGTGTTGAAATCGATCATCGCCATCGTGAGGGCGAGAAAGGCCCCATGCCAGATGAAGATCGCGTAGACCATTGCCACCCCCTGTGGAAGAACTGCGCACAAAAACCCTGGCCATTCTACTTGACAATCTCTCAACTATCCCGTGGAAAGCGCATACCCGTGCTTTGGCATTGCTGCGTCTGGGCCACCGATGGCGAACGGGCGCAAGGCAAGGAACCGCTACACTGATCGCATTTCATCGCGCGTTGCACGCTCCTATTCTGCAGCTACAATAGGATTGTGGTGATGACGATAAGGAGGAACAGCTAATGCACGGAAGCTTCGGTAGGTACCTGAATGTTGATCTGACAACGAGGACGATAAGCGACTACTTGATACCAGAAGAGTGGGATAGGCTGTACATCGGCGGAAGAGGGATCGCTGCGCGCATTCTCTTGGAAGAGCTTTCCGGTGAGGAGCATCCTCTCTCTCCGGACAACATCCTTGTCTTTGGTACCGGACCGTTTCAAGGGACGGGGGTGCTCGGTGCCGGGAGGCACATTGTAATGGGCCTTTCTCCTAAGACAGGAAGCGTTGCCGGATCCTACGTCGGCGGTTACTTCGGTCACGAATTGGGGAGAAGTGGGTACGATGGGATCATCCTGCGCGGAGCAACAACGGAGGCAGTCTATCTTACATTTCTTGATGGCAATGCTGAGATCCATTCTTCCCCCGACCTGTGGGGAAAAGGCGTTCTTGATACGACCACCAGTCTCACCGAGAGCTATCCTCGCTCCCGCGTTGCGGCAATCGGTATCGCTGGGGAGAATCTGGTTCAAATGTCGTGCATCATGCACGATGTCTCTCGTTCTGCCGGAAGACCTGGCTTGGGTGCCGTGATGGGAAGCAAAATGCTGAAGGCGATCGTCGTGCGTGGCAATCAGGAGAAGCCCATTGCCGACAAAGAGCGGTTCCTGCACGAGCGCGGTGAGCACACGCGCGACACGTACGATGAGGATATGCGTCGCTTCGGCGAGTACGGAACGGTCGGTGGCCTGACCTGGCTCTCGGAAATGGGAATCCTTCCGACGAAGAACTTTCAAGAGGGGACCTTCGATCAGGCAGAGGCGATCGGTGGGGATCGGATGCACGATACGATCCTCACGGATCGCGAGGGCTGCGCCGGCTGTCCAATCCGCTGCAAGCGCGTGGTTAAGACAACTTTTGCGGGACGCGAGGTAGATCCCCGCTTCGGCGGACCGGAGTACGAGACTACGGCCGCCTTCGGCTCGCTCTGCTTGAACGACGACCTAAGTGCGATCGCATTGGCCAGTCAGTTGTGTAACGACTACGGACTAGACACCATCTCGGCCGGAGTGGCGGCGGCATTCATGATGGAGGCATCAGAAAAAGGTTTGGTCGACGAGGACATCCAGTGGGGCGACGGTGAGGCGATCATACGCGTGATAGATCAGATCGCCCATCGCGAAGGAGTCGGGGGTAAGATTGCCGACGGTCTGGAGGAGTATGCGGCTACATTGGGCGCTGATTTTGCGATGACAATTAAGGGTGTCGAGATTCCAATGCACGAACCACGGGGGAAACAGGGGCTGGGAATCTCGTACGCCACTAGTCCCCGCGGGGCGACACACATGGAGGGAATGCACGACACCATGCTCACCGGCGGCGTCATCACACCGGAGCTGGGGTTCGACCATCCCTACGATCGCTTCACCTTGGCCGACAAGGCCGATGTGGCAAAGACCTACGAGGATATAAGGTCCTTCGTGAATTCACTCATCCTATGCGCATTCACCGTGCGGGCAACGGGAGAGAAGTACAACCTGCCACGAATACGTGCCCTGCTGGAGGCGGAGACGGGGCTTGATGTGAGTGTAGAGGAGATGCTGTTAATCGGTGAACGAAACTATGCCCTGCTCCGCATACACGCGGCGCGTGCCGGATACAAGATGGATGATGATGGGCTTCCACCTCGTTTCGCCGAACCTCTTCCAGGCGGGGCAAGCGCCGATCATCCGATCGATCCCAGTGTCATGGAACAGACGATCAAAGACTACTACAAGACGCGCGGATACGATCGCTATGGTCCAACCGATGACACGCTGCGCCGGCTGGGGATGGATGACCTCATTGGTGTGATCGACAGGAGCAAGTGATGACACAGGTTGTCTCCTTCATCGGGCATCACAACAGCGGGAAGACGACCCTCCTCGCGCAGGTAATCACTATCTTCCTTGAGCGAGGGTTCCGCGTGGGAGCGGTGAAACACGCCCCGCATCTCGATGATATGGACTCTCCAGATACAGACAGCGCCATTCTGCGTGAGGCCGGGGCAGAACAGACTCTACTCATCTCCGACGATACTTGTGCCCTATTCTGGGATCCCGACCCAGACAAGCCGATCGAGAGGCTGATCGAACGTCTGTTTGCTGGCTACGATCTCGTCCTTGTCGAAGGGTACAAACACGGACCGTTTCCCAAGATAGAGGTCTACCGACATCTGGACACGCGCGCCGACCCGCTTGCGGGCGAGGTCGATGTGATTGCGGTGATCACCAAAGATAAGGTTGCCCTTCCCGACGGCGTAAGTGTCCTCTCTCCCAAACGGCCAGATGAGATCGCCGACTTCCTGGAAGCACACTTTCTTGACGAGATGAAGTGATGAGCTGATCGTTGCACGCGTTCAACCATGCAAACTGTTGTTAGCACGTTCAGATTGAATACCCATGCTGGTCACCGTGCAATCTTTTTGTACGAATATTACGTCCAAGATCGCCGAAGAGAAAGTCCTTTCAATCAAGGTTAGGTGAGTGTTTCTTGAAGCTCCTAATCGATGTGAGAGTCGGCAAGACAAGCGACCTGTCCCGCCAGGAGGTTGCGCTCGTGGCTGTTGAAGTGAAACCTGACATAGCTGGCACCCGGGCCCCTTATTGTTATAATATCGTTATAACGTAAGGAGGTTGGAATGATCAAACAGCTACGCAAACTGGGCAACAGCAACGCCTTGATTCTGGATAAGCCTATTCTTGAGCTTCTGGGCCTAGAGGAAGACGGCCAGGTACAGCTGACAATCCAAGACGGCAACTTGATCGTAACCCCAACTCATCCCAGGCGGTTAGACGCCGAGAGTCTCCAGAAGAAGCTCGATTATGTCGTCAAGAAACGTAGACAAGTACTGAAACGACTGGCGCAGTAGTGGGCACAATAGTCTTTCTGTCCGTATCGGACGTAATCGAGATTCACGAGCGCGTCGTCTTAGAGTTTGGTGGCCATGCGGAACTGCGTGATCGAGGTCTACTCGAATCGGCTGTTGCAATGCCGCGCGCCATGTTCTCGGGGCAGCATCTACATCCTGAGTTGTCAGACATGGCCGCAGCGTATCATTATCATCTATGCGCAAATCATCCCTTCGTAGATGGAAACAAGCGTGTTGCGGTCACCGCGGCTGAAGTATTTCTCTTGGCGAACGGCTTGGAGCTTCATTGCACGGACCATGAATTGGAAGAAATCACATTAGGTATTGCATCTAGTTTGGTTGCAAAGGAGCAGGTAGCTGAGTTCTATGCTGCTGCAGAGCTTTGTTGTAACTTGCCAGCGCTTCTGGTAGCTTCCCCAGGCATTCGAAGGCTTGGCCACGATTGTTAAACGCCTCAGGGAACGTGGGTTCGGATTGCGCTGCCTTCTCGAAATCCTTGAGGGCATCAATCGGGTGGTCCAGTTTCATCAGCGCAAGGCCACGATTGTTGAACGCTTGCGGCAAGTATTTCCACTTCCTCCTACTTGCCTCGGAGAACGCAACCTTCGCTTCCTCGTAGCGTTCCAACGCGAAAAGCGAGATTCCTCTATTGTTCCAGATATATGGGAGAAGATCCTCTAGAGGATCGAGTTCAAGGGCGCGATCATAGCTTCGCACAGCCTCCAAATGCATCTTCAGGTTGGTGAGGATCCTTCCGCGCAGCTCCCAAAGGCGGGCGTCGTTGTCTCTGTTGTCCAGGGGCTGCCAGACTCGGTCAAGGGCATCGGCCTTCTGGCTTTGGTCCAATAGCTCAAGTGCTTCCTCTCTCGTCTTGGTGACCTCAGTATCATCCATTTGAACGCCATACTACAACTAAAACTCTCAACAGACAATGACGGAGCTTGCCCACTAGCTTTCTCCGGAGAGAAGGGAAGGATACGCATGGCAAAATGGTTTCATTCAACACCTTGATGCTTTCCTTGCAATCTTGCCACAGGGTTCTTGATTGGGGGTCCCAATGCCCCACGGGGCAGCGCAATGAGATACCCCGCAGCAATCCGACGGCGGATCAAGAAGCGTTGTAAACAAACGCCCCAAGCGGCAGGGAATTGACCCGAAGGGATTAAATTGTTGAGTAGCATTTTGTTCCCTATAATCTTGGCGATATGAATATGGAAGCGTTTGTAGTGTTCATCCTTCTGGGTGCTGTTGTGGGATTTGCCATTTGGTTCACGAAGAAACAGAGTGTGCCAAATAGCCACGATAAAAAAGTACATAACTGCTTTGTGTTGCCCATTTACCGAAAGCACCCGTCTGCGCATGTGCTCTTGCTCAGCAAGTTCCTCAAATCAGCTCAACCGATCGAGTATTATCAAATAGGCCCTATTGGAATCAAAGACTGGGCAGTCAGCTCCTGGACAAATGTACTGAGAGAAGAGCCTGCAAGCACCATCCGCCGCTTCATCAGCCAGGGCCTCTTGGAGCCGACTGGCTTAGCTGGGCGACTTGAGTGGCAGTATGTGGTTGTTGAGCTTAAAGACTTCCTGCGAGAGCGTGGATTGCGTGTATCGGGACGAAAGGTTGACCTAGTAGAAAGGCTCGTTAAGGCAGATCTGGAAGGCATGGAGAAGATCGCTGGTACGATGGTGGCATACAGATGCTCAGAGAAGGGACGTGAAATCGCGGAGCAATACTTGCTTGAAAAGAAGGATAAAGAGGAGAAAGCCAGGGAAGACACATTTAATGCACTCGAGCAGCGTGAGTTCCAACAGGCATGGCAGATAATGACATCGCACAATGCCCAGCGGGTGTTCTCCGATGGACTGATGACCGACATTCAGGAATTCATGGGAAGTTGCAGGGCAATATTCGCATACCAGCCCAAGACGCTCGCTAGTCTCAACTCCAAACAGATTGAGCAACTACGTTGTCTTGCAGCAATGAGTTCCTTTGGGTGGGAGGAATACCCGTCCTACAAATGGCGTCCGAGGAATTGGCTGCTGCCGCCAAGGATACCTCTCCCCGGCACTATGACTGATCTCCACTCAACAACGACCCTGACAGCCGCAGAGAGAGACGTTGGTGAATCCTACAGTTGCGATGCTTCTCTTCCGCCGCCGCGGATGGATTCAAGCTCGTCTGGCACAAGAACGCCAGACAGGTGTAAAGACGGTAACAATACTGGCATCCTCTAGTGCTTGTGATGCGTGTCGAGCTTTGAGTGATAAGAGCTATGATATCGACAACGTGCCGATAATACCAAACGAAAACTGTACAGCAAGGGAGGGCTGCAAATGTAAGGTCTTTCCGCAACGTTCAGGGTCTTCGACGGTTTGGTGATCGCCCCGAGGCTGGGGTAGGAGCATGTCAAACTTGGCTTGCAGTAGAGCATCTTACGCCATCGATTGCTGGTTACCGCTCAGTCGATTTGGGCAAACGTCTTCATAAAGGAACTCCGGTGGATCCCCCCCAGCTCGCTGGGGGGGAGGAGAGCGGAGATTCGCCGCAGGCAAATCAGCTTTTGTTCGTACTGGCTACATGAGTTCTCAGTAAGGATAACCCCCGCAACGTCGGAGACAAGCTCCGACGCTACGAAAAGATGGATGGCCGTACCTTTTGTGCGGCGTCACGAGAACCGCGAAGAATGCACCGACTTGTCGACAGGGTTATTTACCTCACGGACTGTGTCGACAGGTCGATCCCCGGGCGCAGCACCTTCCGATACTGATTGTAGCAGCGGTCGACACGCATCCCCGCGCGCTCGTACAACCGCGTTGCGCCGGTCAGGTTCTCCGAATCGGCGTGCAGAGCAACCTTGTGGATTCCCCGCGTGTAGAACTCGCCAAACGAGTGGTGCAGTAGGGCGAGGCCGAGCCCTTTGCAACGCCAGCAACGGCGAACGGATAGATCCCCGATGTAACCGATCTTTGGATCGTCGTCCGTCTTGGGGTAGCAGAGCGACATCCCCGCGATCTCGTCCCCATCGATAGCCAGGAACCACAGCGCAGGGATGATATCCGGGTCGTTCTCCACCCAGTGTCGCCACTGTTCGAGCTCCTCCTCAACCGGGGTCTCAACAAAACCCCAATGGTCACGGAATGCCTCACGGTCTGCGGCGGCGATGGCGACAAGATCCACGTCGAGATCGGCAGTACGGACATGGATCCCCTCTGGCCAGATCGGCGATGGCGGCGGTCCCTCCATCGTGGTGAGCATACGCCAGCCGCGGCGTACGATCACGAATCCTTCATTTGCGAGCAGGTCGTTCGAGGGAACGTTGCTGTCGAGCGCCTCTCCGAGTAGAGCCACCTGCGCATTGGGCGGAGCCTTGAGGATCGCCTTGCTAGCGCGAACCTGGGCCCAGTGTAGCAAGGAAGTGCCGATCCCTAGTTCGCGGTACGCCGGATAAACCTGGCCTCCGCTCCATATCTGGACATGCGGCTCGGTCGTATCCCGCACGTAGGCGTATCCGACCAATGCACCATCCGGCGTGCCGTCTGGAGCGACGACGACGCAGCCGTCGGTCGCCGGATCGAATCCGGGCGCCTGCCAGCTGACCAACAACCGCTCGACGTTGTGTTCCTCTTTCCCGACAAGCTGCATGTCGCACACATTGAGGAGCGCGACCACATCCTGCACATCATCCAAGGTCAGAGGACGGGCCGTGAATCCTTTAGGTAGATAGGTAAGCATCATTGATTCTCCTTTTCAAGGTTCCATCTCGATGGTTCCATCTTGATGGTTCCATCTCGATTGTCCATTCATAGCTGGTACAGATCCCCGCGCGTGAAACACTCCCTCCTACGCGAAGATAGAGAGATATTGCGTTCGTGGTTTCTGTTTGAAGTTTGAGAAGCAGTCCCCGGAAGGGACAGCCATTAAACGCGAGTCTCGTGAATGGAGCCTAGCGAAGAACCTGTCCGGGGGGCGTAACCACGGGGCACTCGATTAGTTGTAGTGATCATAGTTTCGCACCTCCTTGCTAGACGGTCATAAGTCATATCCAATCCATAAGGACCGGTTTACATACCAACATTCATCAGTATGCCCAGCCGTTACGATGCTGTCAAGTTCTAGAGTTGTCTCACGCAAGATGAGCATGAACCGAGGTGGTGTTTCTCGTGCGAGGTGAGTATGAGGGATCACTGGTAATACAGCCGCGTGTGTCGAATCATAGGAGGCATGGTCTTGATGATGACAGATGCACGCGTAATGAGTATCGACGAACTGAAGGCATTTCTCGCTTCGAGCGATGTGTTCACGTTCAAGGGAAACTCACGGGAAGAGATCTACGCTTGGATCGAGCGTACATTGCGTTCCTACAAGTACCGCTCCCGTCCGCGCTTGGAGAAAGGGGTGCTTAGACGTTACATGCAGAAGATAACCGGTATTTCTCGCTCACAGCTGACAAGACTCATCACCCAGTTCCGCCGTAGTGGTTATGTACGGGTGCGGCCCTACAAACGGCACTCGTTCCCTACTAAGTACACCAGAGAGGATCAGCTGTTGTTGGCGGAACTGGACAACAACAACGAGCGGTTGTCACCAAAGAGAAGGTTGCTCCCCCCGACGACCGGATGAGATCGCCGACTTTATCGAAGCGAAATTCCTGTAGCAGTGAAATGGTGATCGATAAGGCTTTTGCAGAGGTACAGAACCGTTTCACCACGAAGGACACGAAGAGCACGAAAGAGTCAAAGGAACTGCGCATAGATTGACTTCAACAATCCTGGACGCAGTTTCCGGTCTTATCCGATTCGATGGCTCATCGAACTGACATACAATCACGAGCGGTTACACTTGGCGCCTGGCTATGTCGGTCCGGTGGAGTTCGAGGAAGCAATCAACTTGACTCAGAGACATTTAGCGATTTCCGCTTCGGCGTGTCCAGTTTGAGAGGTGCACTCCAAGCCCTCTCAACTTTGGCCATATTCCTATTCCTGATTATCAACAATCTCCATAACTCGGCAATTATGGTGTTATGTTAACCAACGAACTGATTCCGATCAGACGTCTTCTTCAGGTCTTCTCTTGACAGTACAGGGATGGAGTCATAGAATGCGTAACGTTGGGGGAATGATTTCCTGGCAAGAGGGAGATTTTGGGTAGAATTAAGGAGTTAGGTGACAAGGAGGAGGGTGGAGTGATAGCCGGACCTGTCGTACAGGTAGACTGGGACAGGAAAGTAGTAGTCAGAGATGGCACTGATTTTCCTTTCGATCCGCGTGAGTACTGGATTCTCGCGCCGGCGGCAACGACTTGGGACGAAGAATGTGGCATGGTTCATCCTCTAGATTTCGGGTTCATGTTGCACAACGCAAGGATCGGGAAGGGAATTTTGCCTCCGCTTGCCACCCTAACTGACCATTTTACGTCTAGATCGCTCAAAGTGGATGATGCACTTTTAGCAGAGGAGCTTATAGAAAAGAGGAGAGTTGCAGAGTTCCCTGAAAAGCCATCTCGTCTTGACAGTTATTTCTTGAACACGCATCGAGAGGTTGCCGAGAGACGCGCAGCATCGTGGAGTTGGCAGAACAGGAAGCTAGTGAGATGTCATCTGCTGACCACCACCGGCACTCTTCATTGTGGGCTGGTGTCGAATTACGAGGCGGTTAAGGCAAATCCGACGTCAGAAGAGCTGGCCGACCTATATTGGGAGCAGTCGCCCGCCATAGTGACCGAAGACAACAAGCACGATGTAGAACTGCTGGCCGATTGTGGCCTGTACTTTCCTGACTGGGCGGACTTCGATTTATTGGACACACCTAGTTTGGTGGCGGCCCAGAGTAAGTACCGCGGGATCTGGAGGCAATTGGGACGACAGTGAATAACGTAGGTGCCGTAATCGAGAATCCGTGGGTTTACGAATTCACGAACGCACCTAACAAATCGCTCAACCGGACGCCGCGAAACGCGGTTCCCTCATTGGCTGTGCCAATTCGGCGCAGGTTAGCTTGGTGTTAGGGGGACAACACGGGGGTGAAGAGTGCCGAATCATCAGGCTGGCTCCATCTGGCGCAAGTGGGATCTTCACGTGCACACGCCTGCCTCTGTGGTGCAGAGCTATGGCGGGGACTCTGCTGAAGTTTGGGACCGATTTCTTGGCGAGCTAGAGGCTCTTCCTGAAGAGTTTGCAGTCTTGGGGATCAACGACTACTTGTTCATCGACGGATACCGCAGACTTCGACAAGCCAAGACGGACGGGCGTCTCGCGAACATCGAGTCACTACTGCCTGTCATCGAATTCAGACTCTCCAAGTTCGCAGGGCATGACAAGATGCTCAGGCTGAACTATCACGTGATCTTCTCTGAGGACCTTGCCCCCGACGACATCGAACAACAATTCCTCGTGCAACTCCGCGCGGGCCTGAACGTCTCGGCCGAGCATGCCTCGGTCGAGAGGCAGTGGAACGCTGCGGTTACGCGGACTAGTTTGGAAGACTTGGGACGACTCATCCGAGAGGACATGCCTCCCGAGCGAGCCCATGACATTAGCGAGACCAACTTCATTCTGGGCTTCAATAATCTGAACTTCGATGACGGCAAGCTCGTGAGACTCCTCGAGAACTCATACCTTCGCGGGAAGTACGTCACGGCGATTGGAAAGGCCGAGTGGGACCAATATCGCTGGACTGACCACTCAATCGCCGAGAAGAAGAACGTCATCAACTCAGTGCAGATTGTATTCACCGCTGCCTCCGATGCTGCGATGTTCGAACGTGGCCGTGCTCGCCTGAGAACCGAGGGCGTGAATGACAGGCTCTTCGATTGCAGCGATGCCCATGCCTTTGCAGACTCCGAAGACAAAGACCGTTTGGGAAACTGCATGACGTGGGTGAAGGGCGACACCACTCTTGATGGGCTGGCGCTTGCGGTCAAAGATTATCCCGAGCGCGTCTTCGTTGGTCCGAGACCACCACTGCTTGCGGAAATCGACCGGAGACCCGCGAAGTACATTCGTAGAGTCAAGATTGGCAGGCGTGAGGGTTGCTCACCGACAGGCAAGTGGTTTGACAATGTGGACGTAACACTTAATCCCGAGCTTATCGCAGTAATCGGGAACCGCGGAATGGGGAAGAGCGCGTTTCTGGATTCGATCGCGCTCGCCGGTAACGCTCCCAGACCGTCCTCTGAGATGTCGTTCCTCAAGCCCTTCCAGACGGCGCGGGGGAACTTGGCGAGCGGTTTCGAAGTCTCACTTGAGTGGTATACCCCACGACCCGATGATCCCGTCCAACTTAGCTCCTCCTACGACTCCTCCGTGCCGTCTCGCGTCAGGCATCTACCGCAGCACTTCATCGACCGAATTTGTAACGAAGAACATGACGGATTCGAGGCAGAAATCGAGCGTGTCGTCTTTTCTCACGTTCCGGAAGAGGAGCGTTTTGGGTTTGATTCACTCGCCCAGCTCATCAAGTTCCGTATGGAAGCGACTTCGCGGGAAGCCGCGGACATTCGGACGGAAATCGCTGGCCTCAACGTTCGAATTGGCGACCTCGAGTCGGAGCTATCGCCGGTGCGGCACGCGCAACTGACGAGCCTTCTCGAACAGCGGTACGACGAGCTCCGTGGAATGTTGGGTCGAAGACCGACCCTTTCCCCAGCCCCAGAGTCTTCTGACCCAGAGTTGGATACACGAATCGGTGAACTCAGGGGGGACGTTGGACAGTTGTCTACTGCAAAGGCTGAGTCGGAGAAGCGAGCCGCTGTCGCGCGTGCGGCAGTTGAGTCTGCGCGTCGAGTGGTGGCGCTGCTGGAAAAGATCGAGAGAGACATCGCGAGATTGTCGGCGGAACATACTGGCGATTTCGAGAGACTGGGCATTCCTTTCGACCAGATCGTGTCCCTGGACATCAAGCGCAATGTAGTCCAGGAGAAGGAGCAAGAGTTTGTGGCAAAACTCGCTGCTCTGCGCGACGCTCTAAGTGAAGACGTTGAAGACAGTCTTGCGGCTAAGCTGGTTCGCTCGCAGGTCGAATTGAAGGCTGCAGAGGATGCTCTTTCTGCACCGCTGCAAGTGTATCAGGCGGCCAAGCAGGCGCACGCCGAGTTCCGACAATCGGTCCGTGAGGTCATCGGCTCTACAGATTCTCACGACACTATCCGGTACCTGAAGGCTCAGCTCTCGCGTCTCGATTGTGATGCTCCCGATGACCTTGCGAAACTCGAGTCTCAACGAATCGCGAAGGCCAAGAAACTGTTCAACAAGCTGTCGGAGCACATTGATCTTCTGAACGAGCTCTATGCCCCAGTACAGGAGTTTATCGATGCTCACCCACCCGCCGATGAGGCATTCAAGGTAGATTTCGCTGCATCGCTTGACGCCACAAGGTTCGCTGAGGGCTTGTTCTCACATGTCGCCAACAACAAGCGCGGCTCCTTTTACGGTGCTGAGCAGGCGTCAGCCCGCATGGACGAACTACAAAAAGAAACAGACTTCAGTGATTGGACCTCTGTTTCTGCCTTTATGAACAGCGTACATGAGGCCCTGCACTATGATTCGCGGCCCAGCGAAAGTAGAGCGGAACGACAAGTCTCCGAACAGGTCCTGCCAGGAAGCTCGGTTTCTGGACTGTATGACTTCATCTACCAGCTTGAATACATTCACTACAGGCATCATCTAACCATGGGTGGGAGAGTGCTCGGTGAGTTGTCGCCCGGTGAAAAGGGTGCACTGCTTCTCGTTTTTTACCTGCTAGTTGACAGGAGCGACTGTCCTCTGTTGATAGACCAGCCCGAAGAAAATCTCGACAACCAGAGCGTCTTCAAGGTGCTAGTGCCATTCATCAAGGAAGCCAGAAGGCGGCGGCAGGTTATTCTGGTCACTCACAACCCGAATATCGCCGTGGTCGCTGGTGCTGAGCAGGTTGTATTCTGCTCGATGGATAAGAAGGATGGGCATCGATTGTCCTATGCAACTGGTGCACTGGAGAGTCTTGGGATGAACCGTCACGTTCTTGATGTACTCGAGGGTACGCGCCCGGCATTCGCCAGCCGGGGTGATACATATCGAGTATCGGAGAGTCCGCGCCGTTCGTGGTGAAACAGAAGCCGCTAACAAGAGCTTCCAACCGACAAAGTCGTTCGACATGCGACCCTGTCTGGCGCCGGGCCCGCGCTAAACGCCTTTACGGCTGAAGCCAACGTTAGCTACATAAAGAAATGAGAAAATACCAACTCCCGAAATTTCTGGACCAATCCGTCGATCAAAAAGCATATGAGCGATGGTTGCATCGAAAAGCTGTTGGCCATGTTCGCCGTGACAGAAATCGTGGGAATAAAACAGCAACAAACGAAGAATACAAAATCGCTATTCATAAAGCCGTATGTAATTCTGGTGGTAAGGACGCCTATACAAACGAAGAGCTGAACTGGTCACTACTCAGTAAATACAACAATGAACAATCGAAAAAACATGGAAGAAATTACAAAAAGCAATTCGCTATGTTGCCTTCTGTCGACCATGTTAGAGATGGCAAAGGTGCAGCAAACTTCAAGATTTGCGCGTGGCGCACAAATGATGCCAAGAATGATCTCTCTTACGAAGAGTTCTTGGAATTATGTCGAAAGGTTATCGCAGCAGCTAACAAGGCTCTTTCAGCCGACAGCTAACCGCTGTGGCTGAAGAGCAACGTAAGGCCTTTGGGATCGGCTTTAGCGTCTGGTTCTGCAATCCAAAACATTCACCGGCCTTGTGTCTTCTCATACCCCTGAACCCGCGGCTTGAACAATGTTGGCGAGTTACATGGAAAGGCTTTGAGATAAGGGGTATACGGAAACCCCGTCGCAAGACCACAGGGAATCTCAAGTTGGCTTTCTCACTCATTCATATTGGCAAGGCGCTCTCTCAGTAATCGTTGCACCCATTCTGCCCCTGTGGTACCCTCTAATTCACGATGCCAAGCAACACGATAACAGATAAGAACGTACATTCCGCATCTTCGTCGCTTCTTGTCGTCCCGCATGGAACCGACAGAATAGCTGAGGGGCGCAGGCGCGCATCGTTGTTGCTCGTGCGCTCACCACAGGAAGAGAATCTTGTCCTCCGCGGCGCACATCTCGATCTGATAGAGCTTTCCGCACCAGAAGGGAAGGAGAGGATTGGGATCGCACAGGTGCGCGAGGTGATACATCAAGCGCAATTTGCTCCCATGCAGGCAGCACAAAAAGTCTGCCTCCTGCCGCGCGCGGAGCAATTGACGATGGAGGCGGCAAACGCCTTGCTCAAGGTACTGGAAGAGCCGCCGCACGGCTCCAACAGTCCCGTGCGCCTGCCGCTGAGCTCAAACGTTCGGGATGTGAATGATGGAATCATATGACGAACATCCGATCTCAGCGCTCCGCCGGCACTGCCGAATGTATCTCTACGTGTCTGCCGGATCGCCGGAATTGATGATGAATGCCGTCGCGCAGGATTTCTTCTCGTTCGCGATGCTCCATCTCACGGCCACCATGTTCATCACCACCGATCGCGGGGATCCGAGGCAGGGCATCTTCCATCGGATTCTGGAGCGAATAGGTCATTCCGAACTCTTGACGGAAGTTGACAGCATCCTGGATTCATCGCTCGGCAAAACGACGCTCCGCCAGTTCATACGTTCAAAGCGGAACAAACTGGCAACACATTCCACAGTGGCGTTCAGCAGTCAGCCTCAAGATGTCCAGGCCGTCACCTTCGACGATGATGCCCTGAAGCAGTATGCTGACGCGATGACTCGACTTGATGAGGCTGTGTTCAGATTGCAGGAAGAACTGGCCCATTTGGAGCCGGAAACAGAGAATCCCGAACAACCGGATCGAATGCGACTCCGGTAAGGCCGCCGCAGTTGGCGTCCTCACCGGAGCGGTTCATCTGAGGCGTTGGGCGGCGCGAAAGAAGGTTGCTGGAAAGGGAGAGCTATTGGGAGTAGAAAAGCGAATTCTATGGGCCGTTAGTTCGGTGGGCAAAGGGCATATCACGCGCGATATGGCTATTGTGAAGCAACTCCACAAGCTAGCAGATGTAAGCGTGGATTGGTTAGTCCCGGACCCAGGCAGAGAGTTCATGCTAAGTAAAGGGTATCGCGTGCTTGATAATTCGGCCCAACTGTTGGGAAGCGGCAAAATCTATGCGTCAGTCTTTGCGAATTGCGTTGATGAGTTTAACTTGATGAACTACATCCTGGCAGACACCAAGTTGCACAAGCATGACTTCTTGGTCAGTGCTCAGGCTTGGGAGCACACTTCTTACGATGTAATTGTTGGCGATGAAGCATTCTGGCTCCTCACGGGGTTTGCTTCAAATTGGAAACCCAAGCCAGCCCCTTTCATTTTCATGACAGATTTTATTGGGATTAAGGCAATGCGGCCTCGTATTCGAGATATGTTTATCGCTTGGTATAACAACTTCAGGTTTATGATGAGTCACTCGGGACCAGACTGCTATCTTTACATCGGCGATGTTCAAGAGATCCCTGATGGAAGGTTAGGTTTTGCATTGTCCAAGTGTAGAGCGTGGGCTAAACGCCATTGCCAATTTGTCAAACCTATAGTCGACTTTGCTCCTGAAGCCCTTCCTGACAAGCAAGCCCTACGGCAGCAACTTGGGTTGCCCGGAGAAAAACGCCTATTCCTGGCGACCATTGGGCCAGAAGGAGACTTTGCACACCGCATAGCGAGTATAGAAGCTGTCTTTGAACTGCTCAGAGCAGATTTTCCCGAAGCTCATTTTATGCTGCTTTGCCCGGATGAGGGTGCGAAGCCCTGGATTCAGTATGAAAGCTATTTGGAGGGACTATATCAGTACTTCGCCGTCTCGGACTTTGTGATTACGCAATCAGGCTATGGGAAAGTTATCGAGTTATCGACGTTAGGGATACCATTCATAGCCATTCCTCTAGATTATCACTTTGAACAAGAATATGTTATGGCGCATCGTTTGAAAAAGTACGGTACAGGTCAATTGGTGACGTTGCGTAACCATACACCGGAAGACATTGTTGTATTGGTACGTCAGTTGATGGACAGGCAAATTCCCAGGATAGAAGTTGATGATGGTGATGAAGTTGCGCGCGTCATCCTTGAAATTGCACATCAAAAGAGCATGTAGCGCTGCCCAACCCGCGCTTCCAGCAGAAAGCGCGCGGAAGCGCAAACACGTTAGGGGCCGGGATTGGCTTTAGGGCTGATCCTGCAATTCAACACAGTCACCGGCCTTGTGTCTTCTCATACTCCTGAAGCGCGTGGCTTGAACAACGTTAGCAAGTTGGCACGTCTGCATGGAAAGGCTTTGAGATAAGGGGTATACGGAAACCCCGTCGCAAGACCACAGGGAATCTCAAGTTGGCTTTCTCAGCGATCGTTGCACCCATTCTGCCCCTGTGGTACCCTCTTGTTCACGATGCCAAGCAACACGATAACAGACCTCAATAGACATTTCGTTGCCTCGTCTCTCGTTGTCGTCCCTCATGGGACCGACAGGATAGCCGAAGGACGGAGGCGCGCATCGCTGCTTCTCGCGCGTTCGCCACAGGAAGAAGATCTTGTCCTCCGCGGCGCACATCCCGACCTGATAGAGCTTTCCGCACCAGAAGGCAAGGAAAGGATTGGGATCGCACAGGTGCGCGAGGTGATTCACCAGGCACAGTTTGCTCCCACGCAGGCAGCACAAAAAGTCTGCCTCCTGCCGCGCGCGGAGCAATTGACGATGGAGGCGGCAAACGCCCTGCTTAAGGTGCTGGAAGAGCCGCCGCGCGGCCTCGTCTTCCTCTTCTTGGCAGAAAACCCGGGCGATCTTCTGGCGACGATCGTGTCGCGCAGCCAGGTGATTCGCATGGTGCCTACTGTCGACAGCGACAGTGTCTCCAGCTTGACCGCGGCCGGCTATGAAGAGACGGACGCTCATTACCTGATGGAGATAGTAGAGAACGAGAGCGAACTTGAGCCGTTCATCACTCACTCAGTTGACCTTCCCTCCGCAAGAAAGGAGGCTTCGCAAGTTGCGGCGGAGGCGACAGGCGTGGAGCTCATCGCCCTAGCCATGGGAGATGAGCCTATTGTTCGACGCGCTGCTGCATCGCGCCTGCTTCTTCGGCTGACACAGGGCGATCGCGAGCTTGCCGTCACGGGGGCGATTGCCACCGCTCGCGCCGGTCGTGATGCTGCCGCACGGCTCCTGGCCAATCTTATTTTGATATCGTTCTCTGCGTTGCGTGAAGCGATCGAAAGAGAAAGTGCTCCTCGTACGGATCGATTAGGGCTGTCAGCGATTGATCAGGCAGTGTGGGGAGTCACTTGCCGCCGCATTCAACGGGCACAACGGGGGCTGGATCGCTATACTTTCCTGGAAGGGGTCTTTTTGTCGCTCTTTCTTAGCGTAGTCCGAGGTGAATAATGGCTGAAGAAAAGGTATTTCTCGTGCGCGTTCTCGATTTGGAGAGAGACAGTGGGTACTTTCACGCCCAGTCAGAGATGTTTGCCGCGGGTGATCGCTGTATAGTTGACCACAACGGTCTTCACATGGGCATTGTGATGAGTGTTCTCGCTGCGGGTGAGGGAATCGGAAAGCAGCTTGAACACCTCGTGCGCAAGGCAACGGCAAGCGACATGGATGCGTATGCCCACAATCAGGCCGAGGCCGAGCGGGTGCTCGCTTCAACGCGGGAGGTAATCGTGGGCCACGATCTGCCGATGCACCTCGTTGCCGCCGAGTACACGATCGACCGTGCACACCTGCGCATCTACTTCACAGCACCTCATCGGATCGATTTTCGCGCCCTCCTGCGCGACCTCGCAGGGCGCTTTGGGGTGCGCATCGAGCTGCGCCAGATGGGGGCACGCGACGAGGCCAAGCTGAAAGGGGGAATTGGCCGCTGTGGCCGCGTTTTGTGCTGCCACCAATTCTTGCACAATCCAACACCCGTCCCGATGGAATTTGCCTACGATCAGGAATTGTTTGTTCCTCCAGAGCGGATAACGGGGGTCTGCGGACGCCTCATGTGCTGCTTGTCCTATGAGCACAACGCCTACAAGGCTGAACTCGCAGAGATGCCTAAGCTCGGCACGTGGGTAAGCTACAAGGAGAAACGGGGAAAGGTGATCGCCCACAACATCTTCAGACACACAGTCACCCTTCTCACGGGGGAGCACGACCGGATCGAGGCGGAACTAGCGGACATCAAGGCCCTTCCTACGTCACGGCGACAGAGGGACTAATCCGGCCTCCCTTATTCATAAGACGCATCAAATCCTCCTTAGACAAGGTGGCTGCAATCTCGATTCCTTCCTTGGTGTAGCCACAAATCGTCACCCGCTCTCGTTGCGAAAGGTTGTGCAACTCCTGCGTCATACTGTAGGGGAGGAGGAGGGAAACGTCGCTCTTGCCCTGAGAGAGAGTCTCCTGCATGCGCGCGAATAAGACATCCATGTTCTCGCCATTACTTGCCGAAATGAAGACGGGCTTTTGAAAGGCTTCCGTATCCATATCTTCTTGGGATGTGAGGTCAATCTTGTTTAGCACATCGATGAGCGGCGGACGCTGATCGCTTCCCGTGAACACCTCGCGATCGAGGATGGCAATGACGGCTTCATAGTCCTCGCTACAACTGGGACGGGAGGAATCAACTACGTGAAGGATCAGATCCGCATCACGCACCATCTCCAGTGTGGAGGCAAAGGCCGGGATCAGTTGGTGCGGAAGCTTACGGATGAATCCGACGGTGTCCACGAACAGTGCCCACTGGGAGGTCCCGATTTTTCCCCGCCTGACGGTTGTTGTCAAAGTCGCGAAGAGCTTGTCCTCAACGAGGACATCCGCCGAGCAAAGCCGGTTGAGAAGCGTCGACTTTCCACTGTTTGTGTACCCGACGAGGGCAATAAGCGGTAGAGGCCCCGTGCGACGCTTCTTGCTACGCAGTTCGCGTTCCCCGCGAGCCTTAACGAGCCGATCTTCGAGTGTGTGGATGCGACGATTGATCTTGTTGCGATCGAGTTCAAGCTTCGTTTCACCTGGTCCTCTCGTCCCGATACCTCCACCGAGCCGGGAGAGAGCGTTTCCCCAGCCGCGCAGCCGTGGGAGGAGATAACGGAGCTGCGCAAGCTCTACCTGTAGCTTTGCCTCCTTCGTTGTCGCTCGCTGGGCAAAAATGTCCATTATTAGCTGTGCGCGATCGATCACTTTCGTCTTCATCTTCTCTTCGAGGTTTCTCGCCTGAGCGGCCGAGAGCTCATCGTCAAAGATTACCACGTCCGCGCCTAGCTCGTGCGCCGCTGCCTTTACCTCGGCCATCTTTCCCTTGCCGATGAAGAAGGATGGATCTGGCCGCGTGCGGTTCTGCACTACTTCAAGGAGTGTCGGAATCCCCGCAGTGGAAGCGAGGGCCGTGAGCTCACGCAGGGATTCGTCGACTTTGCTCCCCGGTGTCTGTATCGCAACAAGGATCGCCTTCTCGTTTCCATAGATGCGCGCCCGCTTGCCAAGGTGATCCTCACCGAGGTGATCCTCACTGAGGTGATCCTCGGGGAGAATGGGCCTGCTAGTTAACTCGTTCAATTGCGCCTCCGACGCCGCGAAGTTTCTGTGCCATACGCTCGTACCCGCGGTCGATCTGCTCCAGGTTGTCTATTGTGCTCTCACCCTTTGCGGCTAGGGCAGCAAGGACGAGTGCCGCGCCGGCACGAATGTCCGGTGCGCTCGCGGCGGCCGCGTGTAGTTCATCGACTCCGGCAATCACCGCTCTTCGCTTGCGCACGTCTATTCTTGCCCCCATCATGCGTAGGGCCGAGGTGTAGCTGAACCTGTTCTCGAAGATCCGTTCTTCCACGATACTTTCTCCCTCGGCCAAGCTCAACAGTACGATAAGCGGAGGTTGCAGGTCCGTCGGGAAACCTGGATAGGGAGCAGTAACCGTCTTGATCGGCTGCGGCCGTCCAGTCATCGCAAGTGTGATTTCATCATCATCCTCGTTGATATCACAACCCGCCTGCGCAAGGAGGGAAAGAAGCGACCGTAGGTGCTCAGGAATAACTGGCTGCACCGTAACTGCGCCACCCGTGATTGCGGAAGCTATGAGGTACGTCCCCGCTTCCATCCGATCAGGGATCACGGCATGCCGTGCACCATGCAGGCCAGTCGTCCCTTGGATATAGAGCGATCCGTTCCGGTATTCTATCTCTGCACCCATCTTCCCAAGTAAGCCTACGAGGTCCATGACCTCAGGTTCCCACGCGGCGTTTTCGATTACCGTCTCGCCCGCGGCAAGTGTGGCACTCATCGCGATTTGTTCTGTCGCGCCTACCGACGGGAAGGGGAGGCTGATCCTCGCTCCGCGTAACCGATTGGCGACGAGGGTGACTGCGTTTTTCCCTTCGCTCACCTGTGCTCCAAGTTTTCGTAGACCGAAGAGGTGAAGGTCAACGGGGCGCGCGCCGATTCTGCATCCACCAGGGAGGGGAACAACAGCACGGCCAAGGCGAGCAACGAGCGGACCGAGAACGAGGAAGGAAGCACGCATCTGTTCAACGAATGCCGCCTGCGCCTCAGAACGGAGATCCTCCCCTCCCGCTATTGACACACTGTTCTCGTCTCGCACAACGCGCTTCCCGAGTGAGGAGATGGTGGAGAGGATCGTGGAGACATCGCGCAGGTGTGGCACGCGATCGATTATGACCTGGTCGTCGGTCAACAGGGAGGCAACACACGCCGGGAGCGCGGCATTCTTTGCGCCAGAGATAGGAACTACTCCTGAGAGTGGGCGACCGCCCCGGATTACAAAGTGCTCCATTAGCTAGGGAGGTAGCGCTGCGGGTCGACGGGAAACTCTCCGTTTCGTATCTCGAAGTGCAAATGGGGGCCGGTGGAGAGGCCTGTGTTCCCCGACTCGGCTATCGGTTGTCCAACCTCGACAAACTGTCCATTGGCGACGAGGATGCTCGATAGGTGGCCGTAGATCGTTAAGTATCCGTCGGCATGTTTGAGGATGACCATTGTTCCGTACCCGTCGTCCTCACCGATGAAACTCACGTTCCCCGGCGCTGCAGCGCGCACCATGGTCCCAATAGGAACGTCAATGTCGATGCCGTTGTGATGGTGGCGCATTCCCAGGACGGGATGTACGCGCCAGCCGAACGGAGAAGTGATGTCTCCCGCTAGAGGCCAGATGAACCGCACTTGCTGACCGTGTGAGAGGCGAATAACCGCTTGCCATAAACTGGTGGTCGCTCCGGGGATGAGGATTCGCTGTTCAGCAAAGATTCGCCCGGGATCGGTGATGCCGTTGACCTGTGCGATTCTGTCGACTGGTACACCGTAAGTGATGGAGATATCGGTCAGCGTCTGGCCGCTCTTGATCACGTGTACTAGGCCATCGGATGAGGCATACAGCGTTTCCCCCGTCGTGATCGTGCTCGTGGAGACAAGGTTGTTGTCCGCCATGATCTGTTCGGGAGTGACGCCCATTTGAGAAGCGATCTGGTTAAGCGTCTCCCCCGCCGCCACCACGTGCGTGAGAATTGCGGGACTTGTTGAAGTGACCTGCTCCTCCGGAGTCTCATCGCTCACATCTTCGTCTGGCAAACCATCGATGCTGGGCGTAGTCGCCTCATCGCCAGACGGTGGTTCCGTCAACGGGGTCACATCAATCGGGACGGGTGTGGTCTCCGCTGACTGTGTGGTAGCTACTGTCGTTTGGCTGCTTGGCTTCGATCCCCCGGAACTGAGGAGGATGGGAATCAGAATAACGGCAACAAGAACGAGGAGCGCCAACAACACACGATCTTTGCGAATTGGTTTTTTCTCAGTCACTGCTCATCAGCTCAAGGAATTGCTCGTTATCCTTCGTCGCCTCCATCTTACTCTTCACAAATTCCAGCGCCTTCTGCGCGTCGTTCAAGTTACTCATCATCTTACGCAGAATCCACACGCGATTCAATACCTTTGCTGGAATGAGGAGTTCCTCCTTGCGCGTGCCGCTCTGTTCAACGTCGATCGCCGGATAGATTCGCTTGTTCGACAGATTGCGATCGAGGATTAACTCCATGTTTCCCGTCCCCTTGAACTCTTCAAACACAACTTGATCGAGTTTGCTCCCCGTGTCGACGAGTGCGGTGGCGATGATCGTGAGGCTTCCGCCTTCCTCAATGTTTCGTGCCGCACCGAAGAACTCCTTGGGTTTGTACAACGCGGTGGGGTCCATTCCTCCAGAGAGGAGCTTCCCAGAGGAAGGAACGGAGAGGTTGTAGGCACGTGCCAGGCGCGTGACCGAGTCCATGAGGATGACTACGTCACGCCCCATCTCCACAAGCCTCTTGGCGCGGTTGGTGACGAGTTCGGCGATGCGTGTATGATGGCGCGGCTCTTGGTCGAATGTCGCAGCGACAACCTCGCCCGTCCCAATCGAGCGCCTAAAGTCGGTTACCTCCTCCGGTCTTTCATCGACCAGGAGGACAAAGAGCTTCACGTCGGGGTGATTGGCGTTAATGCCTCGCGCAATCTCCTTTAAGAGAGTCGTCTTCCCGGCTTTCGGCGGCGAGACGATCAACCCGCGTTGTCCCTTACCGATTGGGCAAAAGAGGTCGATGATGCGCGTGGAGACATCCGTTGGATCATGCTCTAGGTTCAGAAGCTCGGAGGGATGGAGCGGCGTCAACTCGCGGAAGTTGGGGCGACGACGCGACTCCTCCGGTGGGGCTCCATTGACCGCTTCCACCTTGACAAGAGCGAAGTATCGCTCATCGTTCTTCGGTGCTCTTATCACGCCGGAGATCGTATCGCCGTCGCGTAATCCGAAGCGTTTGATCTGCGATGGGGAGACGTACGTATCGTTTTGCTCCGGCAGACAGTTGTCCCCACGCAGGAAGCCATATCCATCCGGGAGGATCTCGAGTACGCCTCCATCAAACGTGAGTTTCCCTTCTTTTGCCAGTTGGATCATGATCGCTCGCTGCAGGTCTTCCTTGCCAAGCTGCATAGCATTCCTTACCTTGAAGCCTTTCGCCAGCTCCTGCAGCTCGTCCATGCGTTGTCTACGTAATTCGCTTAGTTCCATCTTTACCACCACCTTAGAAATCTATGCCACGAAACACAATTAGACATGTGCTTACCAGATACATAACCAGTAGAAACATAGCATCTACCCCCATTCCCAACACCCTTCTCTTCGAACGATACGCAATCCCAATGATGGCAAGCGTAGTCATCACAATTCCCAGAAGGGCGATCATCAATTGATTGGATGCTTCGCCGCCCAGGCTTGCGAATAGCGACCCCCGACGGAACGCGATATCAGCGAAGAAGATCGTCAGGATGTTAAACATGTTCGATCCGAACAGGTTTCCCATGATCATGTCGTACGCCCTAATACGAAGTGCTCCAATCGACGTTGCAAGCTCCGGAAGCGAGGTCACGATTGCCACAAGGATCGCCCCGATAAACGACCCTGAAAGGGCTGAACTGCTAGCGATGTTCTTGCTCGCGTGAATAAGGAAGATACCGGCAACGATGATCACCGCTGCCGCCGCAGCGAACCCGACGATCGCACGACGAAGGGGAAGCATCGCCTCATCGCCCTCTTCCACGTCTCCTTCTCGCCTCTCCACACGGAAGAGGAGGAAGACAGAGAAAACGTATAGGGCGAGAATCGCCAGACTGAACGGACTGACCGCGAGTATCTGGACATGCGGAAAGACGGCGATTCCGAGGATCGCCAGTGTGGTCAATAGAATGGCAGCTCCACCGCTGACGATGTGATAAGACTTGACCTTCCGCAAGAACGGCCCGCGACCAAGAAGCATGATATCCACAAACGCAATGATCACTACGTTGAACAGATTACTCCCCAGTGCATTCCCGACAGCGATATTGGGCACATTGATCGTCGCCCCAGTCACCGTCGTCGTTAGTTCGGGAACAGAAGTAATCGTAGCAAGGAATAGCAAACCTATCCATCCCTGGCCGATCCCGCTTCGTTTGCCGATTGCATCACCGAACTTCGCCAGCTTGACACCAGCAAGGACAATAGCCAGTGAGCAGAGAAGGAAGATGATCCATTGGATTAACATCAGGTAATCAGACTCCTCGAGTCAAACCTATGGGTTGGACCCAACACGTTGGACGCAACGGATTGGAACCAACACGTTGGAACCCATCGATACGTGTTAAACTCATGTGTGATCGGAGCAACATCCACTTCGTGCAATTTCTCTTAAAGTGCACTACTCGATCTTGCCGACCCGCCGCGCGTGCCGATCGCCGTCAAACGGAGTGGACAGCCACTTCTCGACGATCTTCTCCGCCATACCGCTTCCAATTACGCGTGCCCCGAAGCAGAGCACGTTGGCATTGTTGTGCCTTCGGCTCATCTCGGCCGAATACGGTTCGCTGCAGCGCACAGCGCGAATTCCCTTCACCTTTCCCGCAGCCATCGCCATGCCAATCCCCGTGCCGCATATGAGGATCCCACGTTCGACCTCACCGCACGCCACGGCGCGTGCTACAAGCTTTGCTATATCTGGATAATCCACGGATTCCTTTGAATTTGTCCCCATGTCGGTAACTTCGTGCTCATTGAGGACAGAATCGAGCACGGTACGCTTCAGATCCACTCCAGCATGATCGCAACCTATAGCGATTTTCATAATCTCAGACCTTCTTGAACAGCCACTTGATCATGTCCCCGTACATCTTGAATCGTTCACGAATGCCATTTGAGAAACCACGCTTCTCTTCTTTGAGGACGTGAGTAACTCCTTCCAGTTTCACTTTGTCTTTGCTCCACCCTTCTTTCACGGCGAGCTTGGACAATGCGAATTCGATCCCGTAGTTCATCTCGTGTACGTTTATCTTGGCCCGGTCCCACAGTTTCTTGGTCAACATGCGTTGTCCGGAGGCATACGGGTTGAATTTCTGGGCGAAATCCGTGTTCTTCCGTCCGTTGGCAAAGACACCGACTACCATGTCGACACCGCTATCCGCGTAGGTATGAACGAACTTCTCGACATGCGCTTCCGTTAGCCCAACAAGATCCGCATCTAGGAAAAGAAGGACGTTGTTGCGGGCACGCGTGACTCCTTCGTCGAGTGCTCTTGCCTTGCCGCAATTCTCCTCTAGCCTGATAACCTGCACCGGGTACTGACGTGCCATCCCGGCCGTTCCGTCGTCCGATCCGTCATCGACGACGATCACCTCATCAACGGCGGAGCAGGCAACAAGGGGCTTCAGTACAGCTCCGATTCGAGAAGCTTCATTATATGCAGGCACTACTGCGGAAACTTTCATAGGTTCGTGACTCGCGTGGATGAATCGTGGGTACAGCTCTATTTATTAACGACATTCTACTCTCTTCTCTAGAGAAAGTCAATTCGGGATGCAAGGCTATCTTTCTGGATGAAGCCATGTTTTGACCTCGGAGAGGAGCTCTTGTAAGCTAGCGACTCTCTCGCCCACCACAGGGAGGGCGGCAGTAAACCGCTTTCCATATCTTTTACGAAGGATGCGCTGGTCGGTAATGATGACGACGCCGTGGTCGCTTGTGGTGCGAATCAGACGTCCTACCCCTTGTCTCAGCTTGAGGATTGCACGGGGGATCGATAGGTCGGAGAAGGGATCCTTGCCGAGTTCCGCAATTCTGTCGGCCAATGCGGAGAAGACAGGATCGGTGGGGACGGGAAAAGGAAGGCGCGTGATAATGAGGATCTCCAATGCGTCTCCCGGTAGATCGACCCCCTCCCAGAAGCTATCCGTTCCTAGCAGTACCGCCGATCCCTCACTCTCTTTGAACTGTTCGATAAGCTTGCTGCGCGGCCCGTCGATCCCCTGGGCGAGCACAAGGGCCTTCTCATCAAGCGCGTCGTGGACCGCACGCAGTAGCTTGTACGATGTGAACAGGATGAGGATCTTGCGTCCGACCTCGCTCACGATCCCCTGGATGCATTCGGTGAGCGCGTCGACGTAGGCGTTGTCTGTCGCCGTTACTGGCGGGAAGAATTCGGGAATCAAGAGCTTCATCTCACTCTCATAAGAAAAGGGGCCTTGAACGACCGCCTGTTCCTCATCACCAGGAGCTTCTGAAAGGCCGAGAGATTCTTCGAGGTAGGTAAAGTCTCCTCCCTGCGAAAGAGTGGCTGATGTGAGAACGAGTGACTCAACGCGCGGGTAGAGCGACTTCTCCAAGAACGGGGCGACGGAGAGCGGAGATATGTGAAGATACGGCTCATCGCCGATGAATTCGTACCAATGAACACTGTTCTCATCCGGCGGCGAGAAGAGCCTGTGAAACGCAGCGACGATCTCTACATCCTCGATAATCAGTCCATCAGCCTCGCGTTCGAGATCCGGTGCTTCCAGGGCATCGCCAAGGCTCTCGATGGATCTGGTGAGCGTCTCCAGCTCACGTACTACTTCAGCCATCTGGCCCTTAAACGGGGAGAGATCTGGAGAGCGTCCGCGGCCAGGAGGGAGGCCACGCGCAATCGAGGAGAAGAGGCGTGTGTTTGCACCGCGCAGCGTGTTCAGGAGATCGTGCACCTTCCCGATTCTGACGTCCGTCCACGCGTACGGCAGGCGAGCGAGCCACCCGCCGGTGCGTCTGCCCAGTGGGTGTTCGATCGCGCGCAACAAAGAGTTCACGCTGTGCGTGGAAAGAGTGATAGTGAACGCCTGTCGCGCGGCGGTTTCCATTGCGTGTGCCTCATCGACAATGAGGCACTGATAGTCGCCGAGGATCCCTTGATCTGTCTGTTGGTCTGCCAGGAGAAGTGAGTGATTGACCACAACGAGATCAGCCCTGCGCGCATGTCGCCGCGCGGCGACGGAGAAGCAATCATCGTAGAATGGGCATGACTGACCCAGACACCGGTGAGGATCATCGTACATGCGCCGCCACAACACCTTTGCCTGCGGGTCGCTGAGAAAGGCGGCGTTCTCTTCGATATCGCCGGTCTGCGTCGCAAGTAACCAGCGGGCGACGGGAGCAAGGCAGGTCAGAAGATCCCGTTCCAACCCCTCGACGAGCTCTCCCAGGATGATCTGCCAGCGACGGAGGCAGATGTAGTTCCTCCTGCCTTTTAAGAGGGACACTTGCAGAGACGGAAGAATATGCCCGGAGAGGAAAGGAAGGTCCTTGTGAAATACCTGCTCTTGGAGCTGTTTCGTGCGCGTGGATAGGACAACGCGCACTCCCTCGTGGTCGCGCAAGTGGATAAGGGCAGGGATGAGATAGGCGAACGTCTTCCCCGTGCCCGGGCCTGCCTCCACTACCGTTGTCCCGCCGCGTTCCAGCACGTTCAATACGCGTTCCGCCATCTCCCTCTGCCCAGAGCGCGCTTCGAATCCATTCAGGTCGCGTGCCAGCGGCCCCTCAGGGGCCAACAACTCGTCTAGAGAGAGTTGAGGCGGATTCGTCGAAGGAGCGCGTTCACCCGTTGGCGCCTCCTCCTCAGGATGCGCGAATCTGATCATGCGACGGATGAGATCGCTGTTCGGGGGTGGGAGGAGCTCAGCCAGGAGCGAGAGCAGATCCGGTGATAGCTTCAGGAAGCCCTTGATCAACAACGAGCAAATGGAGAAGACCGTCTCCGGATCTTTCCCCTCCGCTATCCCGTAGTGTGAGCAGAGCTTCGGGAGTCCATGCCCGGGGAGAGTGGGGTGGAGAGTGCGCGCCAACAGGTGCAGGTCTAGCGTCTTTTCGTTGCCAACATAGGCAACACGCACAGCTTCTTCCGCTGGGACACGTTCAGATTCAGACAGTCGCCCCTGTACGAATAGGGCCGTCCTTCCATCGGCGGCGACCAGTACCCTCTCCAGGCCGATCCCTTCCCACGGCACAGCCATCTCTTCAGAGAAGATGGCGGAGGAGGTCAATCCTCTTGACTTTCCCGACCAGACGTCCGTGCTTGTCTGTGACCGGCAGGTTCTTGATGTTCTTGCGGATGATGACCTCAGCCGCCTGCAGGTCGTCATCATCCTCGGTCACGACAATAATGTCCTGTTGCATGTACTTCTCAACTGGGTCGTCCGAGATCTGATCAAGTTTCTTCGAGATCTGGTTCATATCAGGGATGAACGAGGCGGTGTGGAGCATGTCGAAATACCCGGGGAGGCAGGCCCTGATTATGTCCTTCTCCGATATGAAGCCGATGACCTTGTCTTCTTCATCGACGATAGACATGTTTGGTACACCAGCGCTATCGAGGATGAAGATCAATTCGCGTATCGATACGTCCTTCTCACACGATGTCAGGTCCTTGGTCATGATGTCGCGAACCTTCATTACGGAGCCTCCTGTTATAACTTGTTAATGGAGATTGTCTCCATGTGCTTCTCGATCTGGTCGATGTCCGAGCAGATCTTCTTGTCGCTCTCCGCGCTCATCATGCTCGCCGCCATGCCAAAGCGCAGTGCATCCTCCAGGCTTTCGCCTTTATTGAGCATGTGCACGATTCCGCCGAGCAACACGTCATCCGCACCTACGAAATTCTTGAACTCGGTCGTCTTTGTAGGAGCAAATATCTCCCACACCCCATCAGCTGTGATCGCAATGTCGCCCGTTACCGCATGGGAAACGATGACGATACCTGCACCATCGGCCACCGCCTTCTTCCCGGCATCTATGATCTCGTTGCTTGTGCCAATGGGAAGGCCATTAATAACCGGCGTTTCGCGAATATCCGGCTTAACAATGTACGGTGCGGCGAGGAGCCCGCGGCCTAATGCGTCTCCCGCTGCGCTGATGACAACCCTCGCTCCCGTCTCTTTTGCCATGCTCGCTAATACTCGGTATAGGTCTCTATCAACTCCAGGAGGAAGGCTTCCCGCGAGGATAACCCACGTAGCACGTTTGAGCATTCGCTTGTAGCGGCGGAGGAAACGGGTGATCTCTTCCTGCATTATTGCAGGGCCGGGTTCGTTGATCATTATCGGGACGTATTCATGACCACGCTCGAGCACAATCACGTTGGTGCGCGTTTCTCCGTTTACCCACACGAAGTTCGTCGTCACCCCTTCGTCGCGCAGGTCGCGTACGACAACGTGTCCCATGTATCCACCGACAAAACCCATCGCCACGTTCTCAACTCCCAGGCGAGAAAGGAAGATACTTGTGTTGACTCCCTTTCCCCCGGCGGATGTCTCGCTCTTCCTCGCCCGTGTTAGGAACTCATCCTGCGTTTCCTTCGCCATCTTCAGCTGATCAACCCAATAGATCTTGTCGATCGCTGGATTGGGTGTGACTGTGATGATCATTGCGCTCCTTGTGGCACCATAGAATCCGCCCG
>Ga0208771_1000049_pt1 | contig 75968 bp, 54 predicted proteins | sample AntAceMetag02UKX_FD_184775 | JGI IMG/M metagenome (GOLD analysis project Ga0208771, IMG submission 184775) | Saline lake microbial communities from Ace Lake, Antarctica - Antarctic Ace Lake Metagenome 02UKX (SPAdes) (version 2) | ecosystem: Environmental > Aquatic > Non-marine Saline and... | reverse complement strand
CCTTCGCTTTGAACTCATCTGAATGTCGCCTACGCTTTTTCGCCATTTACATTCTCCCTGTTTTTTGGACATCTGTTTTAACAAAATCTTGGCTTAACTACCTGTCCAAAAAACGGGGGGAACTTCAGGTAGGCAGAGGAATGGCCTGCTCCGCCTTAAACCGGCAATTTCGGGGTTGAAATGGCAAGCCTAAGACCTACAAAGGGGGGTATTATTGGTCTAACCTTCTTATGTCCAACCTGATACGTAGGTCCGACCCGGGAAACTAGAGTTCACCTGCATTTTGGAGCACAGCGGAAAAAATGTCAGGTGCAACGATTTGTCAGCTATTACTTTGCCTTTGGTACTTTTTGAAGTTCTCAGCCTGCTCGAAGATTTCTTTGTAGACCTCATCCCGGTCGACCGGGGGGTATCCGTTTTCAGCTAATAGGATGATGAGGTCCACTTTCAGTTCTGCCTTGATGTCATTGCGCCGGCTCCAGTCGGTGTATTTGGCCTTGTCGTCGACAATGATTTTTACTTTTTTTGCCAGATCGAGGAGTTTATCCTCAGGGTATTCAAAATCGTACTTAATGGTGAGAGCTTTAAGGATGTCGTAGAAGGCCTTTTCTTCGATATCAATGCCCAGTTCGGCAAAAGAGTCTTTCTCCTTTTTGATGGAGTGGTAGAGATCGATAATCTCGTCGGTGAACTCTTCCAGCACTTCGCTCCTGAGGATATCCTGCTCGCTCCGGTCATTGTATTTGTCCACCAGGGCTTTGAATTGTTCTGAAAAGTCGACACCCTTGAGTTTGTTGACCTTCTTGAACTCTGCGATCGCCCTGGCCAGTAACTGCTGGAGCAGCTTGATTCTGGTGTTCGGCAGCTTGATCTTTTCGATCTTCGCCATGTAGTCCGGGTCGAAGATATCCACCTCGGTGGTATCCTCTTGCCCCATTTTGAAGATTTCTTCGACCCCATCACTCCGCAAGGCTTCGGCAATCATCTCTTGTACTTTGGCGTTCATCTGAACGAGGTCGGGGGCATTACCTTTGGTGAGTTTGAAGACTATCGATCGAACCGCCATATAGAAATGGAGATGGTCCCGCTCATCCTGAGTAAATTCATCACACCCTACGCAGATGTCATAGGCGGCTTTCATTCGTTTGGCCAGGAACATGAAGCGTTTTTCAAACTCCTCGGTAATCTGGACATATTCCGCGGCCATGTTGAGGCAGTGCAGTTGCGCGATGGGCTGGCCGGAGAAATACGGAGCGGTATCAAACTTGTGAAAGATCGCCCGCATCAGGTCCAGATGGTCTCTGACCACCACAATGGATTGCTTGATTTCCTCAAAGTTCGCGGTGTCGGCTTTGGAGTAATGTGCCAGAGCCAGGTTCATCTGCTTCTTGATACCAATGTAATCGATGATTAACCCTTTTTCTTTCTGCTGATACTTCCGGTTCACCCGGGAGATGGTCTGAATCAGATTGTGCCGTTTGACCGGCTTGTCGATGTACATACTGTCGAGGAAAGGAACATCAAAACCGGTGAGCCACATATCAACCACGATGGCGATTTTAAAATTGGATTTGGCGGTTTTGAACTGCCGATCTAATTCTTTTCGGTAGTCTTTGGTTCCCAGGATATTGTATAAGGCGGGTTCATCGTCCTGGCCACGGGTCATCACCAGTTTGATGCGCTCCATGGGCATAATCTGTTTCTTCTCCTGTTCGGTGAGTTCCTCCCCTTCGGCACAGACCTTCAATTCGGCCCATTCGGGACGCAACGCGATCACCTCCTTGTAGAAATCATAGGCGATTTGACGGCTGCTGCTGACGAACATGGCCTTCCCGACAACCGTGGCGCCCTCGTTGATTCGGGCCTCATAATGGTCGACGAAGTCCGCCGCCAAAGCCTTCAGGCGGTCAGGATCCCCGAGAATCGCGGCCATTTGCAGGTTGGCCCGTTTGCTCGCCTCAATCGCGTAGTCGCTGGCCCCGTCATCCGCGCAATGGGCATAATAGTCTTCAATCTCCTCCAACTTGCTGTTATCGAGCAGTACCTTGGCCGCCCGGCCTTCGTAAACGATGCGCACCGTGATCTCATCGGTCACCGATTCCATCATGGTGTAGGCGTCCACCACCTCGCCGAAGACATCCAGAGTCGCGTCGATCGGCGTGCCGGTAAAGCCCACATAGGTCGCGTTCGGCAGCGAGTCGTGCAGATACTTGGCAAAGCCGAATGTCCGTTTCACCCCCTCTTCCGTGATCTTGAGCTTCTGGTCCAGATTCACCTGGCTGCGGTGCGCTTCATCCGAGATACAGATCACATTGCTGCGCTCGGTCAACAGCTCCGTGTCCTCGGTAAATTTATGAATCGTAGTCAGAAATACCCCGCCGCTGTTACGCCCCTTCAACAAGTCGCGCAGATGTGACCGACTCTCCACACTTATCACCGACGCGTCCCCGATGTAGCCCTTGCCATTGGTAAATAGGCCCGAAAGCTGGTCATCCAGATCCGTGCGGTCGGTGATCAAGACGATGGTCGGGCTCGCCAGGTCAACACTCTTCATCAGCAGACGCGCCAGGAACAACATGGTAAAGCTCTTCCCGCAGCCCGTCGCCCCAAAGTAAGTGCCGCCCTTTCCATCGCCCTCAGGACGCATATGCCGCAAGATGTTTTGATAAAGTTTGGTTGCCGCGTAGTATTGCGGATACCGGCACAGAATCTTCTCCTCCCGGCGCGAGGTATCCGGCAGATAGACAAAGTTGCGGATCACATCGCAGAGGCGGGTCGGGTGAAACAGCCCCTTAATCATTGAATAGAGAGAGTTGATCCCGTCCTTCTCGATCAAATCGCCGCCATCTGTCTTGCGCCAGGCGTAGAAAAATTCATAGGGCGCGAAGAACGAACCCGCCTTATTATTCACCCCATCACTGATCACACAGAAGGCATTGTATTTAAACAGTTCCGGGATGTCGCGTTTGTAGCGCACCGTCAGTTGGACAAAGGCATCGTGAATCGTCGCATCCTCACGGATCGCACTCTTAAATTCAAAGACCACCAGCGGCAGCCCGTTGATATAGAGAATCCCATCCGGTATCCGCTTCTCGTACCCGTGAATCTCCAGCTGATTCACCATCTTAAAGATGTTGCCGCCTGTTCTGTAGCCCGGATCTTCCACAGCTATAATCGACGGCACCTCGCCCACCTTCGGTTCCCGAAAGGCGACCAGGTCCGAATAATCGATCAGCTGTATATAGAGGTCTTTCCGGTCGCGGTCTTCCCGCTTGAGCAGAAACCCATCCGAGACCAGCTTCATGATCGCCTTATTGCTTTCGTAGAGATCCGCCGCGGAATAAGCCTCTAATTGATGAATCACCGCCTCGATCTCACCCGGCGTTATCCCGGCTTTCGCGTACTGCCTGGCCAGAAATGTCCGCAGGTCGTCCTTGATCAACACCTCCTGGGGCTGACGCTCAATCGTCTCCCCCAGCACATGGGGATAGCCCTCCTCTCCGAGAAGTTCGATGATTGCCGCTTCCAGTTGGGCTTCGGTAAATTTCATGCCAGTGCTTCCTCGGCTAGTTTTTCAGCTTCGGGGATTTGGAGTTCTCCGGAGATGAGTTTGGGGAGGAGTGTATCGCGGAGTTTTGTTAGAGTCTTTTTCGATATGCGATTATCGTAACTTCGTTTGTAGAGCGAGGTAACCGCTTCATTAAAGAACACTAAGAGCTCCTGAGTGGGATTAATCACTTGAAAGCGCTTCATGTCGCCCACAGTAAAATGTCCAAGTCCTGTCGTTTGTTTGTCTCTGGCTATCTCAGCAAAATCTGAGCGTAGAGACTTGAGCTGATAGTAGACGAAGTACTTATCTGTTTCTTGGTGCAGTGAGACTTTGAAGATGTGTTGATTCAGGTAGCCTTCATCATTGGTCCAAATAAAAGTGTCGATTGATGTGTCGGGATTACCAGACCAAGACAGCAAAATCTCACCATTGTTAATTCTATACTTCTCCCCTTTATTGATGTTGGTAAATTTCGTCTGTCCGCTTACCCCATTTTTAACCTCAGCAATCTTAATAACAGGCAATGCACCGGGAGCATCTGTAAAGTCTTTGGCCTTATATGATGCCCCGTTGATGAAGTTTGCTATGTTGTATAAAGCTTGTGACTCCCACCCCACCGGAATCCAGCCCATTTCCTCGGTGATTTGGAAGGCGGCGGGGAATTGCTTGGCGGTTTCGCGATTGGCGGTGCCATCGGCGAGGGCTTGGCGGCGGAGTTCCGCGCGCGCGGCTAGTTCCTCGGGGATCGGATTGCCGGCGGAGAGGGCGTTGTCGAGCACCGGGTCAAAGTCCACAAACCAGCTTTTGAAGAGCGCCTGCGCCATCCCTTCCAGCGTCGCATTCATCCGCCGATTCAACTCAATCTTGTCATCCAAGGATCCCAGGATGTGAGCAATTGCTTTCTGCTCGGGGAGGGGGGGGAGGGGTGTCGCAATATTTGCAAGTCCATAAATCGGGAGTTTGGGTTGTGTTGACCCAACAGTATTTATTGCAATCTCATGTTGCCCTTGGCGAGATGTAAGAAACCAGTTTAGATAACTGGAATGTAACTTGTCATGGTTTGAAACAATCAATTTTGCAGCGTTTTCAGTGAGGCTTGCTTTATGTAGAGATGCTGGAATCTCTGCTACTAAGCCTACTGTCCCAACAATTGTTATGATAATGTTGCCTTCATCTACAGTATAGCGGCTGATCTTCTCAAAGATGCTTTCCGGGACATAAAGAAGGGCTTCCCTATCAATTCCTCCGTCAGTGATGTCTCTTACCCGAATGTAAGGATGCTCATTCGGATGAACAGAAAGAGCCTCTCCTTTAGGCAAACGTTTCCCCCCTTTAATTGAGACAAGGCTACCGAGGTCGGATAACTCCCACTCACTCCCCATAACCCAACCCCTCTAAGTTCTTCCGAATCACTTCATCCAGCTTTGCCGCCTCCTCCATCTGCCCGTAAAGCGTCCGACTCATCTCTGTCATCTTGGTTTCAAAAGGGATTCCGTCGTCTTCGATGGGAGCAGCGCCGACGTAGCGCCCGGGCGTAAGCACGAAGTCGTGCTTCCGCATATCATCGAGCGTAGCGGATTTGCAGTAACCGGCCTTGTCTTCATAGACGCCGTCTTTCGCCTCACCACGCCAGGCGTGGTAGGTTCTGGCAATGGCGGCGATGTCGTCATAATCGAGTTCCTTTTGGGTGCGGCTGATCATCGAGCCGATCTTACGGGCATCAATAAAGAGCGTCTCACCCTCGCGATTGCGGTAGCCGCGCTCGCTGTCGGCTTTTTTGTCCTTGGTGAGGAACCAGAGACAGACAGGAATCTGAACGGTATAGAAGAGTTGTCCGGGCAGCGCGATCATGCAGTCCACCAGGTCATTCTCCACCATCTTTTGGCGGATCGCGCCTTCGCCGCTGGTGTTGGTCGACATCGAGCCGTTGGCCAGAACGAAACCGGCCACGCCGTGTTCCGAGAGCTTGGAGACTATATGGAGAATCCAGGCGTAGTTGGCATTCCCGGTGGGCGGGATCTCGTATCCGCTCCAGCGGGAGTCGTCGACCAGCTCGTCGGCGCCCCGCCAGGCCTTCATGTTGAAGGGGGGATTGGCCATAATGTAGTCGGCCTTCAAGTCAGGGTGTTGATCCTTAAAGAAGCTATCGGCTGGGAGTTCGCCGAGATTGGCCGAGAGCCCGCGCACCGCGAGATTCATCTTCGCCAGCTTGTAGGTGGTGGAAGTGAACTCCTGCCCGTAGACCGAGATGTCCTTGGTATTGCCGTGATGGCTCCGCACGAACTTGAGCGACTGCACGAACATACCGCCCGAGCCGCAGCAGGGGTCGTAGATCTTGCCCTTGTAAGGCTCGATCATTTCCGCGATCAGATTGACCACGCACTTGGGCGTATAGAACTCGCCCCCCAGCTTCCCCTCGGCGGCGGCAAACTTGCCCAGGAAATATTCATAGACCCGGCCGACCACATCCTCTTCCTTATCCCGGACCGTGTCGATATTGTTGATCGCATCGATCAGGGCCGAGAGCTTACTGCCATCCAAGCCCAGGCGGGAGAAATAGTTGTCCGGCAACGCACCCTTGAGTGAGGCATTGCTCTTCTCCACCGCCGTCAGGGCCGAGTCAATCTTGATCGCGATGTCATCCTGCTTGGCGTGCTGCTGAATATAGTTCCAGCGGGAAGTCTCCGGCAGGTAGAATACGTTCTTCATGGTGTAGAACTCTACCATATCGGTGTATTTCTCTTTACCCTCCGCGATCAGCTCCGCCCGTCGCTCCTCAAACTTGTCCGAAACAAACTTGAGGAAGATCAAACTCAGCACGACATGTTTATATTCGGAAGACTCAACACTACCCCGCAGCCGGTTAGCGGAATCCCAAAGGAACTCTTCAAAACCCTTATCATTTTTCGGTGCAACTTTTTTCTTGGCCATTATTAATCCTTAACAGACTGACTTTAGTTTGAAGATTGTTCTGCTTTATATTTTGAAGGGCTAACGTTGAAGAGTCCAGGTCAAACCTCGGCTGTTGACAGATAAGAATTATTGAACGGCGGGAAATTATCGGAACCGGTCCCGTAATATTTCAAAAAACTCGCCTCGCAACACTGCCGCATTCCCGGCTTCAAGCGAATAATCAGTTTCCCCTCTGATGGGGTTTTTACGCCTTGGTCTATCTGTCAAAGTGAAAGACCCCAATTCTGAGCCTATATACTTAGCCTAGCAAAGATACCATATCCGATTCATAGTGATTGTAATCATACCACCCAAGTAACTCCACAATTCTATCGGCTCGGTTGATAGCTCCCAGGGTGAACTGCGATCCAAAGTCCGCTTGCAAATTGTGGAAACAATCGACTACTGATCGATTGAAGTTACCTTCTTCGTAATGCATTGACTGATTGCGAGCAGCCCATATGACCGTTTTTAAATAATCACGTCCTATTGCCCGTCCGCTCGGACATTGACTCAGAGAGCCATGAACTACCGAAATTCCTTGTTTAGCAACTTGAAGCAATGCTGCTGCAAACACCAGATGAGTACTTTCCATATTCAGCAGCGACCGTTGGATTACAGCAGCGTCCTCTGTAAACCGTTTAGAAGCTTCGTGGAAGCCACCGAGGTCAATTAGTACCTCTGCCGAGAAGCCAGATTTCTTTCCATTCTCGAAGAGGTCACGCTCATACTCAATCATTCGTTCTGCCAATGATTGTTTCTCCAAGAGAAGTTTCTTTTCCCTGTCAAGAAGCTGGATCAAGTCAATAACAGCAGGCTTGGTATCGATAAGGTACGGATTCAATTTATCTCCAAAGTAGTTCGCCTACTGTAAATCTCAGCTGCCGACAGTGGCCGACGATAACAAAAACTATACTAATTGTTATGCGTGTAACTATATACAAATGGTCTTTAACCACCCTTTTTTATCTCTGTTGTAATCGTACACTAGAATCCTTCCATCACTCTTGGGCAGAAGATTTCTACCCATCTGGATAGCAGCGGCAACCGGTACCGCAGGAAACATATGGATTGTACAACCCTCGCCAGTCTCTACACTAATTCTAGACAATGTGCGATGATAAAGGTCGCCAAATTCGCGCAACTGAGCTTTGCTCTTGAGATGATCGCGATTCGGCTCGGGTATAGAAAGCCGAAACCACGGCAGTTCTTCATCCATAGTACGGCGAACAGAATCCGGATCGATGAGTCCAGACAACGAGAGTTCCAGAATGACGCCTGAAGCGCCCTTGTACGCAGGGCGAACGACATCAAGTGAATACGCTTGGCCGTTCTCAATAGAAGCAGGCCATATCCACTCCTCTGTGTCCCTATGCCGCTGGTAGATATCCATGGGTAGGATATCACCTAGCTTTTTCCCAAAGTACATGAGAAGAGGAATAGGAGCCAAAGCGAATATCGACAGATGCTTCATATCATTCCCATCCGGCCCAAGACCGCAGATTCGCGCCGATATGAATCCATCGATATTCTTGCACTCAGTCTTCCAGAATGTGGCGCTGTCGTCATTGGTCGCATTTTGGGTCATGTTGAGATCAATCGATGATTGAGTAGCCGGATACAAATCCTGGGCAAGCACGGCGGCGCGCACTTGCTCGGGAGAGATCTGTCCCTTGCGCATGCCAATATTCGCCGAATAAGTAATGATATAGGTTTTGCGCGTGTTATCCAGGCCGGTGACGTGCGCAATACGCTCTTCATGGTCTTTTTTAAACTGCTTCAGGAGTTCCACTGGATGACCAGCAACGTCTTCGTGATCAATCAAACGATGATGCGTGTCGCACAGCAACATCAGATTGGAAAAGTCTATAGCCAGTTTTGGCGACAGCACTTCGTCTCCGCGAGGTCCACCGGGCGAATCCGCAACTATGTGAGCGATGTAAGCTCGGTTCATCTCGAATAGGGTCACACTGTCGCGATAGAGTGCGATGTTGCAGCCGGGGTATTGGCATCGACCACCAGCAGCAACCCATAATTTCACCTTCACTTGATTAGGAATTGATGTAGATGACATAGTTCAGTTCTCCTGGTCAGGAATGCTCATGAGTTCCTTAATCAAGCGCGTGTGTCGGTTCCCCTCCCATGCGCTCACTTCCTGGGTTCCAACAATGACGAAATAGAGAGTTTCGCTGTCGAATTGGTTCTGCCGCAAAGCACGTTTCCAATCCCTTATGTCAGTCTTAGAAGCAGTCGGATTCGGCTCGGGATGAGTGTGCCAGCCGCCAAGGTAATTGCACCTGTGTTTGCTCTGATTCCATCGACGATCAATCATAGCCTGGTGATTCTTCGCTTCCCGGAAAAATCGATGTCGCGAGCGCTTGTCACCCGGCATGGGTATTGTGACCTGGTCAACGACGATATCTGCAGAGTCGACAATGAACCTACCGAGTAAAACGCCACCGGCTTCGGCCTTTCCCGGATCGTCTTGCACATAGGCTCTCATCTGAAGAAGCGCGTTTTCTCCTATCTTGAATAAACCGCCTTGACTATTGCAAAAGCAGATGCCACTGCTCATGGTCTGTCTCCACAGACTGCACATGCAGGGCTTACATAGTCATATCGATGCTCATACAGGTCTACATCGGTGTTCTTCAGATACCTCTCAGTCAAGGTAAATCCCATTTCTGTGAATGCGCTTGAGGAACCTTTGACAGATAGTTGTGGATTGCCGAGCTCTCGTCCCGTGAGCACATCTGTAGCTGATTTAATCGCAAGAAGTGCGGCATGCATGGCGATCGTTGAACCATAAGGAATGAAGAGGCCCGAGCAACCAGAGAAGTTACGGCCAAACTCCTGCCCAGCCTCCGCGAATGACGCTCGGCAATGCAGTCCACTCTGATCACCGGGCATGTTTGTATAGAGGCATTCCAAGCACCCGCCGCCTTCGTGAGCGTTGTTGCTAACCTGGACATGCCATCCAATTCCATAGGCCTCGACCCACACAAAGACCAGGGGCGGGAATTTAGCAGGAGCATCCCCTGCGAGACGATTCAAGTAGAGTTCGGTAGTGGGGTCCCCGAGAGCAACAACGATCAGATCGACAGTGGATAGGTCGGCTTTCCCGGTCTTGATCGCTTGTTCAATGCGGTCCGGAATTGGCGTCACATCCATGTACGGGATATTGTCCGATATGTGCTTGCTCAGCAGTTCAGCTTTGGTTCCTTTTTTATTGAGGTGCTTTCTTCCTAGCACATGTCGGAAGACATTGACTTCCTCTAGGCTATCGTAATCGACGAGAGTCAGGTGCCCAATGCCTGCCCGGGCCAGCTCCACAGAAAGGAAGCCTCCGACAGAACCACAGCCGGCTACGAGAACCCGTTTGTTATGCAGGTCCACGTTTGCCCCCCCTCGCGGTAACAGAAGGGCACGGTCACATCGGGATAGGCTCACAGGCGTGAGAGCGGTGGGCGTAGGTCCACCAGCCAGGGGATGCGTTTTGCCGACACCTTCGTATTTCAGCCCAAATAGTGCCCCTCCGCTACCGTCCGTTCGCGGCAGGCGTGCAACAACAAGCTCTTCACTTTTAGTCAATTTATGGCACAGCATGGAGACTTTCTTTGCCGTACGACTATCAAAGCAGCGGGAAACGACGGTTGTGGCTTCCATGGGGGACCAACCGGCATCCGGATGAGGAGGCTCGATGACTGTCCCTATCGGCAAGGGAACATAAAGAGCGTTGCGCTGTGTTAAATGAATTGTCTCTGAACCAGACAAGTAAGCCCGCACGTCCGCTTCGTGATCACAAACATATGTGTACTTAGCGCCTTGCACGAAGACCTGGATGAGCTTGGGCTCATTGCTTGGCTCAACGAAGCATTGGCACTTCAGTATCTCCTTCTGGCGGTTCCAGTACGGAAGGAACTCGTCGATGAAGTCGCGTGAGTTCTCCCGTCTTGCTCCTGCCCGGAGCTGAGCGATGGCCCGCCCAAGAGATGTTGACACGACCTCCTCGAACCGATTTGGGTCAATAATGAGTCCCTCGTTCTGAGCGAAACACACGTATCCATCTGTATCGACGTGGGGTATCACGCCAAACTTATCCCACGGTTGCACGAAGATAATGGGTAGGCAGCAGGGCGCAGAGAAACGGAGTACCAGCGAGATTGCCACTGTCTGCCCCTCGATTTCGATTTCTCCTCTGATGCCTTGTGTTGGCACACCATGCTGTTGTGGCATGCTCGTCAGTTCTTCGGAGGAAAGGATATAAGGCCTAGCAAGTCCGTGTGTTCTTGCTGCCGAGAGCAGGAGTTCATTCATCAAAACGTTATTCATTGCCCGCTATTCAGGCCGAATGGCTTGAGGTGATAATGGCTGGCCCGCGTTTGGCTCCTGTATCATCCCTCTCTGGTACGGGGAAGTCATCTCCAAAGACCTTCTGGAGTTTCTTGCAGGCCTCAACTGGGTCTGCTTCCTTCATCGCCTCTTCCATAACTGCCACGAGCTTCTGTAACTTCTCCTTAAACTTGGTCATGTACTGGTTAGACATCTTTTCAAACACATCACCATATGGAACTACTGGAAGTTTTGCCTCTATTCTCTCGGCATATTCACCGTCTCGAAATACTAGGTTGAAATTGCATAACATAGCATTTGCAAAGTCGAGTAGCGCCCCCAGATCATCGGTCCGCGTCTGGCCTGCGTAGTTATCTACAATCTTCTGTTTGGGATAGAACCAGTTGTAAGCAGCAATGGTTAATCCAATTCCCACCGGAGCCGCATTGCCTGCTGTGGGGAACTTGAGATCCTTCCACCTCTTCAGGTAACGGAGGCAGCGACGAAACTGCTCCCAATCATCGCCGGAGTATTTCCCGGTGAGTACCGTGATAAGACCATCGGGATCGGCTTCCTCCCAAATGCAGTTCTCAGGGGGGGATCCCTGCTTTCCCTTACCCACGCATATCTTGTTGTCGAAATTAGAATCGGCAGCGGAATAAACTGCCAGATCCACATGGTACAGGGGTTCCTCGCCGTTTTGATAGAAGACCGTGACACACGGGCGCCGCATCTCGACCTTCTTGGTGTGTCCATCCAGCGCGTCATAGACCCACTGTTTCACCACTACAGGGTCACGGTACTCGTCACGATCTACTTCGAAGAGCAGACCGACATCAATATCAAAGTCCCCCGTGAGAGGTTTGACACCCGTCCCCAGCTTGTAGCTGCCTTGATCGAAGTGGGTGTACTTCGGCAGATCATCATCCCTTTCCTCGAATAGCACCTTTAGTCGCTCCTTGAGTTTTTTCAGGATAACATCACGTTTCTCGCGAAGGTTCGCGTTGTGTTCGTACTGCTTGAGTCGAACCACATCGTTAAATTCCTCGAACTGCTTCTGGATATCGGCCATTGTCTGCCTCCTTCTTTTTTGAATTTCTCAGTATATCTGGGGACACTCTTGGCAACATATTGCCCAGCAAGCAAATGCAACTAAATTACCCACTCTTGCCTTTTCCATTCCTTTTGCCCGCTGTACAACGGGATTTGCGCTCTTTTGCGTGGAATCCTATTTTTCTGCGCGGCTTTTCGGGCGGCGTCATGTCTCTTGCACAAGCAGGCTCACTCCCGGAACAAATCCAAGTACGGCTTATAAGAAAATTTCCTGTTTCTCCTCTTGCCCGTCAGTTCTGTAAGGAGCTCCATTGCTTCAAACTTTCTAACTAATTTATTCGCGTTTGCATACGTCAGCTTTGTAATACCCATGACGGAAGATACTGAGATAATCGGGTTCCAGTACAGATGCTCCAGCAGGTTGATAGCGTTTCCCGAACGGGTCCCGAACTTCTCCATTATATTCCGACGATGATCTTCCCTCATTGATATAATCTTTCGAGATGTTTCCGCAGCTTCCCGAGATACCTCGCATATCCCATTCAGGAAGAATAATAGCCATTCTTCCCACTCCCCCTTATCTCGTATAGCTTGAAGACGGTCATAATATTCGTTCCTGTATCTCTTGAAATAATGCGAGAGATAGAGGAGCGGTCTGGCTAAAATACCCTCCCGGCATAGTGAAAAGGTGATAAGTAATCTCCCGACCCTACCGTTCCCATCGAGAAAAGGATGGATAGTTTCAAATTGTCCGTGGACCAGGCCGATCTTGATGAGCGCCGGCATATGAACGTCAGTGTGGAGAAATTTCTCGAGTTCTCCGAGAGCGAACTTCATTTCGCGCACTGGTGGCGGCACATAGAGCGCTTCGCCCAGGTTGCAGCCGGCCGGTCCGACCCAATTCTGAGAGGTCCGAAATTCGCCCGGATTCCTCCTGGCCCCGCGCACCTCCTTGAGCAATCGCTTGTGGATTTCCCTGATAAGCCTTAACGAAAGCGGCAAAGTTTTCAGCCTTTCCAGCCCATAATTCATGGCGGCTATATAATTAACTACCTCTCCCGCATCACCGGCTTTCTTCGGTTCAATGATTTTGGCCTCCAGTTCGAGAACCTCCGTCAGGGACGCTTGAGTCCCTTCAATCTGACTGGAAAGGACCGCCTCCTTACGTACATACATGAAGACAAACAAATCAGGGTTTGGGAGGGTGGCTACAGAACCGTCAAGACGCCCTAACGCTCGATCCGCCTTAGAAAGAACGCTCCACATCTCTTTGCTCATAGTTATAGGTGGATTCGGGGGGAGGGTCTTTGGTATAAAAGCCTTATAGCCGGCCAGCTGTTGTACATAATGGCCGGCCCTACGCTTTTTATTGTCGCGAGCAATCATATACGAGCTCTTGTTTGGCTATATTATCGTTTTTACCGTATTTCGATAATATAACAGAAATGGCCAGGAAACAAGTTATTTTGGATTTAAGGCCTTTTTCAATAATGTCCAATAGGGTCACCTATGTAGGCAATGAGTCAAGCACATTATAAGGGACACCTTTTGCAACAAGCTCCCTTCCAGCATGTTATAAATAAATAAACCCCATAATAATGCCAGGGGGAGAGCTCTTAAATGCTACGATCCGTTCTCGGGCTTCTATTCTTTGTCTGCAATGAAGCGGAACGAATCGAAGTATTTCGAGACACTGGGCGGCGCGGTTCTTCCCTTCGGGATGATGACTAAATTCTGATAGAGCCTATTGTTAGCGAAGCAGATCGTGGCCTGGGCGGTATACCCGTCGGGTATTTCAAATTGATACCCCTTTCCCGGATGACCGTCTACTTCGATATCCCGTGAGCTAATGAGCGGGCCTTTCATCGCCTCTACCACGTTGGTAATTACGCTTGTAAGGACCTCCTCCGGCGACAATTCTCCGAAGTAGTTCCCTGGATACACCGTATAGGAAGTGTTATACACAACCCCCTGCTGGTTCTGCCTGACCTCGAACTGAGTGACTGTGATTACGCCGCCCTCGGTTTTGACGTCATCTTTGGTCTCCTCTGCCGAACCGGGCATTGCGACTATAAAGCCCCCTTCGTGCGATTGGACCTCCTGCCAGACGATTTGCGGGGCCTTGCTCCTCGCCGCCAGGTAGTTCGGAATCGCGATTGATCCCAACCCGCACACGAGGATAATCCCGATAATTGACCAGGATAAGCCGCCCAGCGCCCTATCGCGCACATACCTGACGATACCCGTCACGGCACACGCGATAGTCACCAGCGCCCATATGCTCAGTAGGACGATGTAATTATCCGCGACCAATGAAGCGACGTTCCGAGGCAAAAATTGAAGAATATTATCGAGCAATCGAAAAAGGACGAAAGTCAACAGGCCCATTTCAATCGCAATCAATGCGGGAAGATTGTATTTCTCCCGCTTCTTCGCCCTGAACAAAATGAACAAGGCTATAATGATGAAAACCAGAATCGGACCTAGAGTAATTTCGTTCATTCCCTATCTCCCTTTCAAATTGGCAAATCTAAGGTCACCTTACTGATTTCCTATTTCGCGCATTTGATATGCATAGGGAAATAGGTATTGATTTTTCATTTCTATCTATCATGATCCCAATTATTCAGACATCGGATATCCGGGAAAATCGTTATCGTCAGCAGTCAGGAGTTTGAGAAACTTAGGATGGAGGAATAGTTTTTCCCTTCCAGCCTTGAACTCTCGGAGAACACCGATATCAACCAAAGCTTTAAGATAAATTGAAGCGGTCTGGCGCCTAGCTATTCCGGCCTCAACTATGTTAGATATACGGCAATAGGGCTGGATAAAAATCATCTCCACCAACTCCCGGGAGTATACCTTTGGCAGGCGTAAACGAACATACCCGCAGGTATGATCAAGGAGCCGGGAGATGGCGCGTATCTTCTCAACCGTCCACCTGGCTGTATCCTCAACCGCTTCCAGCATGAAGAGAATCCAAGACTCCCACTCGCCTTGCTCAGTAACATTTTGCAGCAAGCTGTAATAGCGGTCCTTGTTGCGGATTATAAAACGGCTCAGATACATGACTGGGATATCCAGTAAGCCCTCCTGCACTAAAAACAATATATTCAGGATCCGGCCGGTCCGACCGTTTCCGTCGGTGAATGGATGGATCGCTTCAAACTGGTAGTGCATGACAGCGAGGCGAATAAGAGGATCAAATTCTTCGGCCTCGTTGATGAACTTTTCCCAGTTAGCCATCTTCTTACGAATCAACTCCTCCCCTTCAGGAGGCATATAGACAATCCTACCCGACACAGCCCCCGCAATAGCAGTTCCCGGGACTTTACGGATATCCATCTCTATATTACGAAGAGTTCGGCACACAGCAACCGCAGTCGCCGTGCAGACTGGCCTTTTATCAATCGACTTGAAATCCTCATAAAGAGCAGTCCGGTATCTCAGGGTCTCCTTAACGGCCGGATCCCTGGCGTAATCCTCCGCGGAAGAATAACGAAAGAGGCTATCTGTTGTAGTTACTATATTCTCAATCTCGGAACTGGCACTAGCTTCCAGAAGAGGAATCGTGTTGATCAAGACCGTCTGGTTTGGAATCAAATCTCCCGCCGTCTTTAACTCGGCCAGAGCCCTCCCCGCACCTATACATGCCTTCAGTATCGCCTTGGTCTCGATATCCGCTTTCGGCGACAATTCCGGAAGTTCATTGTATGGTCTTGTCCTCTGAAAACTCATCGCTACCCCTCGCTATGATATGTCGATAATAACTATATTTATCGACACATTATCATAATACATCGATAGGATCGACATATCAAGCAGAAATGTCTATATTTAGACATTTTATCGATATAACATTAGGGACACCTTTTATAACATCCTTCCTTCCAGTATATTATAAATAAATTAATCCCATCAACAGTGGCACGATATACTTAATTGCCGGCTATTCTTTATCATCCAGGTCTCAAGCCCTCACTACCCGAGCAGCCTTTGAGGTGCCAGCGGAGGAGGAGGCAGTAGGTGGAGATGCGCCTTTTGTACCTTTCGAGACCTTTCCGGTGATAGATAAAGAAACAGGAGAGACAGTTCGCCACCAGGTCCACTGCGAGCCTCACCACGGTGAAGGCTTTCAAGAACCTCACCGCTCCCCTCCCCCTGTGCTTCAAAAAATAGATATAGCGTGACCTGTAGTACTCTATCCGCGCGGCAGCGCCTGCCAGGTCGGCGCTCTTTCCCTGGAGGTGAACGACCAGGGCGGAGGGGACGAGGTATATCTTCCAGCCGGCCTTCCTCATCCGCAGGCACCAGTCCGTCTCCTCCAGGAAGAAGAAGTAGTCCTCGTCGAGAGCCCCCACCTGCTCGACTGCCTCTCTTCTGATGCAGAAGCAGGCGCCGATGAGGGAGTCAACTTCAACTGGCTCTTCTCCGACGGCGTGCTTGCCGGGAAACTTCCGGGGGAAGAGGAGTTTCAGGAGGCTCTTGTTGACGATCTCCGTGAGAAGGGTAGGAAATACCGAGAAGGAGTTCTGCAAGCTGCCGTCATCGTTCAGGAGTTGGGGTCCGGCGGCGCCTATCCTGCTGTCGGAACGCATGAACTTTATTAGCGTCTCCACAGCCCCTTTCATCAATTTCGCGTCCGTGTTCAGGAGGATGTAGAAGTCGCCCTTCGCCTCGCGCAAACCCCTGTTCACGGCGGCGGCGAAGCCGAGGTTCCTCTCGTTCCCGATGGCCCGCACGTCCGGCCAGTCCTCGCGGAGCATCTGCAGGGAGCCGTCCGTCGAGCCGTTGTCGACGACTAAGACCTCGTACTCGCAGCCGAATACCGTGCGGTGGATAGAATCGAGGCAGATGTCGAGGAGATCCCTCGTGTTCCAGTTAACAATTATAAATGACACTTTCATAAAAAATACGTCCACTAATACTTCGGCTTCTCTCAGCACGTGTTACATAAATTAACACGAATTAAACGAACAGCCATGATGGTAGCCGCACCCTTAAGGGTGCGCAATACTTCGCAGGCTCCCTTCGGCAAGCTCAGGGTCTTCGAAAAGCCTGCGGCTACCGTTTTGTACTTTACACTTTTAACTTTCAACCGTAGTTAACCCCCCTCACCCTACTCCGTCAATTCTGTCAGTCAGTTCTGCCTGATCTCCGACCGGATCGTTCGACCTCTCCCTCCAGGGGAGAGGGTATATTTCCAGACACGTTACAACGCGGAGCGTCGTAACGAGAAAGAATCCGCTTAATCCGTTTAATCCGCGGTTACTATTATTTTGTTTCTAAGTCTCGCAGTATTTTCTCCAGTTTGGGGGCGGTGGACTTCAAGGAGTAGTCGCGGACGACCTTTTCTCTTCCGCGGGCGCCGAAGTCGCGCCTCATGTTCGCGTCATCGATCAGGGCGCCGATCTTCTCCGCCCATTCTTCAGGGCCCCTCGCCCAGAAGCCGTTGACACCGTCCTCGACGATTTCCCTGTTCACGCCCACGGGCGAGCAGACGACGGGCTTCCCCACGGCGAAGTACTGGAGAATCTTGAAGCCGCATTTCCCCCGCGACCAGGGGTCGTAGCGCAGGGGCATCAGGCCGATGTCTACCCCCTGGAGGTCGGCAATCTCCGTTTCTCCACTCCATACCCTTCGCTCAACCGGGAGAGGACATTCTTCAGGAAAGGTATCGCATATCACACTGAGAACCGTTTCCGGGTGGCTTTTCGCAAGAATCTCGAAAGCAGACATTATGTCGATGAGGTATTTCAGTGTGCTATGCGAGCCTATCCAGCCCAGGACGACCTTCTCACCCCCTCCCCCGTCCCCGGCCGGGACGAAAAGGTCCGTGTCTAGGGACGTCGGCAGGCCGACGGTTTTTTCCGTGTGACGGGACGCGAGCTCCCGGAGATAGCCGTTACCGCAGATCACGACGTCCGCCGCTTCGCAGACGCGGGCGAACTTTGCCGCCTTCCTTCTCTCTTCCCCTCCCTTCACGTTGAACATAACGGCATCGTCGAAATCATACGCGAGCTTCCTCGCGGCGCGACGGAGGCGCTTGAGGTTGCTCCGGCGGAAGAGCTTCTTCTGGATGACAACAACATCGTAGGAGCCGAGAGTTTCGAAGAGACGCCTCCTCCTGCGGCGGTCGCGGGGGATCCGAAGGATCTCGGGGTGCATTCCCCTCTCGCGGAGGTACGGGAGGAACTGGACGACGCGGTAGCGGGCGCTGGGTTTCTCGGGCCTCGTGACGAGAAAGGCGACCTTCATACCACACCCAGGGCCATGCACCGCCGGCACGCCTCGGGAGCCTTCTCGTTCATCCCCGTCTTGAAAAGCTCCCGCGCGGCAACGAAATCCGGACCGTTCCACACGACGCTGAAGTCGTCCGGGAAGGAGCGGACAACGAAGTCATTCTGATCGATGATGTTGCAGCAGGGGGCGATCGAGCCGTCCCACTTGATGTCGATTGTCTTCCACAGGTACGCGCACCGGCGGGGTTTCTTCTTCTTCTCCTTACCGCCCCGGTACCGCGAGTAGCGCGTGTCCTCGGGATTCCAGTCGGACTCCCACCGCTTCGTGGCGTCCTCCTCCTTCATCTTGCTGAAGACATCCAGGTCGAACCGCACCCTCCGCGCGTGGAACCGGACGCCGAGATCCTCGGCCATCTTCCGCGCCGCGTCGACCTCGTGCTCGTTCACCTTCGTGACCATGAACTGCCAGCGGATCTCGGGAGTGGGCCGGGAGAGCTCCTTCTTCGCCTCCAGGAGGAGCTTCAGGTTCCCGAGGACCTTCTCCAGGTCGCCGCCCACGCGGTACTTCTCATAGACCTCCTGCGTCACGCCGTCGATGGAGACAGTCATGTTGTCCAGGCCGGAGCCGACCAGCTCGCGGGCCATCTCCCGGTCGAAGACGGTGAGGTTGGAGTTGAAGCGCACCTTCATGGGGTGGCGCTTCGCGTACCGCACGATGTCGAATATCTCCTCGTTCAGGAGGGGCTCCCCGAAACCCATGAGCTGGACCTCGTAGAGGTACGGCCCTATCTGGTCGATGATCTTCTTGAAGAGGTCTAAACGCATCTTCCCCTTCTCGTGGGGAAGCTTCCCCGCTCCCGTGGGACAGAGGGGGCAACTGAGGTTGCAGATGTTCGTGGACTCGATGAACGCGAGCTGGGGATAGGAGAGGAGGCGGGTCCTGCCACGCCTGAACTCGGCGTTGTTGATGACCTTGTTGATGAAACGTTTGGAGCTCATCCCCTGGAGGCCACAACGGCGATCTGCCGGGCGAAGTCTATGTCCAGATACCGGTGGAGCAGGGCTCCAAGGTGTATGCGGAGGAGGCGCCAGACGAAGGGGTCGTTGTACAGCCTGTAGATCGACTCGACGGAATAGCCGCAGCCCACCAGGAGGGCGGCCAGGTCATCGTACCTGTAGGGTGTCCTGTGGTCGGCGTCCCAGTACCTGTGGGGGTGGAAGAGGTTCGGCGTGGTGACGAGGAGCCTCCCGCCGTCCTTGAGGAGGCCCCGCAGCTTCTTCAGGGCATCGGTCCCCTCTTCGACGGAGAGGTGCTCTATAACCTCCGAGAAGACGATGAGGTCGAACTTCTCGTCTATCTCGTCCAGGCTGTAGTAATCGTGCTCGGCCGCCCTATCTATGTCCATCGTCTTGTAGATAACGGATGGATAGACTTCCCGTATCTTATCGCCGAGCTCGCGGTTCGAGGCGCCGGCGTCGAGGACGGAGGCGCCGTCCCTCGCCTCCCGCAGGACAAGCTCGAGCCTCTGCTTCGCGAGGGGAACCCTCCAGATGGAGGGGTAGCGCTTCCGGATCTCCTTCCGCTTCCCGTAATGAGTGCTCCAGCTTTTCATTGCTGTCATGATTTTCTCTGCCACAAAGGCACTACAAGCAGTTCCTGGTTTCTCGTTTCTAGAAGATTCCCCGGAGATAACACAACAACATTAAACTAGAAACCAGTAACTAGACACCGTCTTTAACCCCTCACCCTATCCCTCTCCCCTTCAAGGGGAGAGGGGATATAGAATTGAAATATTGAACCCTGGTTCGTGTGAATTTTTCCTTTTTTTCTTCGTGCCTTTGTGTCTTAGTGGCTATTTTTCCTTCTCCTCGCGGCGGGCGAGGAGCTTCTCCGTATGGCGCGCTATTTTCTCCCTTTTCCGGAGCACCCTCCGCATAAACCTCTTCGCCGCCCCGTCAAGCCTATCGGTCCCCCAGTATACCTTAAAAAATCTCATCCTGTCGGCAGGAGATACGAATTCAGGAAGGGCCGAGAAGTCCAGGGCCGCTATGTCCTTGACCGCCCACCTGTCCCCCCATCGGAGGCGCGAGTCCACCCTCTGGAGGTCGAGCACGAAGAACGATAAGTCATCGGGGCGGACAAAGATGTGGCCGAGGTAGTAGTCCTTGTGGCTCAGGGAGGCTTTATGCATCTTTCTCGTGAGGAGGGCGAGCTCGCGGATGATACGCCTCTTCTCATCTATCGCCTCCCGATCGAGGGGGGGGCTGAAGCGCTTCGCAACGTACTCCTCGAGGCTGATCGAGCCTTCTATCTCCTCGGTCATGTTGAATGATTCACCCGTCGCGACGATTCGCACGGTGGGCAGGCCGTTCTTTCTGAAAAGGCCTATCGCCTCGCGCTCCCTTGACGCCTCCGCCGATGCCTGCGGCCTGCTCGCGCGGGCGATCATCTTACGCTTAACCGGAACCGTATAATACCTCTTGAGAAACACGGCCCTTCCATCGGCCAGGGCGAGCTTCACGACGCTCCTGTCCCTCTTGCCCTTGTACGTTAAGAGCTCACCGCCCGCGAAGGCCATAATCTCCGCGCTGCCGGAGAGGCCGCTCGAGACGAGCGCCTCCCTGAATTCTGGATCGACGAGGATGTCGTTAAGCCCCACCGGGCTTCCGCTCATGGCGCAACCCTCTTTTCCTCGATGACTTTTTCGTACACCTCGAGGACCGCGCGCGCCGTCCTGTCCCACGTGAAACTTCCGGCGCCGGAGGCCGCCCTCTCCGCCACGGCCTCCCTCGCATCCCTGTCGGTCATGGCCTTTATCGCGGCCGCAAGGGCCGTCACGTCGTCGTGGTCCCCGATGACCGCTCCCCCTCCGGTGCTCTCCACGACCTCCGCCGCGCCGTTCTCCCATGTCGTGATCACCGGGAGGCCCGACGCGAGGGCCTCCAGGCAGACGTTCGCGAACGGGTCGTACATGGTGGGCAGGACAAAGATGTCCGCGGCACCGTAGCAGCGCTCGATTCCACCAGACCATCCCTTGAGAATGACCCTCTCTCCAAGGCCGAGCGACGCCGCCCTCCTCCTGAAGGAGGAGACCCTGTTACTCCCCACTGCCAGGAGCTTGACTTTTCGCCCCGCCTCCCCCAGCGCGGCCAGGGCCGCGATGATGGAGCCGAGGCCCTTGCGCTTCGGGTTGGACGACGCGGTCAGGACCAGCATTTCGTCGTCCTTCACCCCCAATGCGGCGCGCATCTCCGCGCGGTGCCGCCGGACGACCTCCGGGTTGAACCGCTCAGTGTCGACCCCGTTGTAGACCAGGTCTATCCTGTCCCCGGGGACGCCGTAGTATTTTTTCAGGTGCCCGCGGCAAAGCTTCGAGTTGACTATGAACCTCCGGCACCTGCCGCCCGTGAATATGCGCCTCTCTATAAAAAGGTTGATAAGGTTCAGGGGACGCATGCGGATAAGAAAGGGAAAAGGGCTGAACCGCGCTCTCACGTCTAACCAGTGCTTTGCCACGCCCCCGCCGAGACGGAAGACATCCTGCTCCAGCACCTGTGTCAGGCCGTTGATGACGTCAAAACGCCCCTCCTTGAGAAGCCTGCCGGCGTTGCGGGGAAATGATATCAGCTTGAGCATCGATGAGCGCCTGACCATGGGAACGCGGTGATAGAATAGACCCTCCTCCTCCGGCTTATCCCATGAGTTGGCGTAGACATGGATCTCGTGGCCCAGGCGGGCCAGCTCCAGGGCCAGGCGGAAGGCGTAGCCCTCGCCGCCGCCCCTCCGTCCGCTGAAGTCCTTTATGACGAGGGCGATTTTCACTTGCTCAGGCGCCAGCGGCGGTGAAGCCAGAGCCACTGCTCCGGGTACTTCCTCACGTACTTCTCGATGACCTTCGTGAAGGCCTGCGTGAAGTTGTGGATGTCCGCATCCTTGTCCTCCGTCCTGATGATGGGAATGGGCTTCTCGACGAAAGCGAGGTACTTCGCGGGCCCAAGCCTCACGGGAAAGACGGGGATAACGACGGGGTCGAGCTTCCGGGCGAAGATGGCCGGCGCCTTCGTCGTCTGGGCGATCCTGCCGAAGAACTCCACCTTCTCGCCGGACCTGTTCGCCCTCTGGTCGGCGAATATAGCGAGGCACTTGTTCTCCCTGAGGGCCTTCGTGATCTCCCTGGCCACCCACTTCTTCTCCAGGACGACCATCCCCTTGCTCTCACGCATCTCCTTGATGTAGTCGTAGATCAGCCTGTTCTTGAAGGGGCGGGCCACCGTGGCAATGGGAAACCCGAAATGGTGGCAGAGGAGGCCCAGGAGCTCCCAGCTCCCGAAGTGGCAGAGGAGGAAGAGGACGCCCTTCCCCCTCTTCAGCCCCTCCTTGACGTGCTCCACGTCCACCACGTCGTAGTAGCGGTCGAGGCAATCCCTCATCTTGGGGATGAAGACGATCTCCATGATGGAGAGGGCAAGGTTTTTGAAGCATCCCCGCGCTATCTTTCGTATCTCCCTCTCCGACTTCTCGTCTCCGAAGGCGTGACGCAGGTTGTCCAGGGCGATGCGCCTGTGCCGCCCGTCCAGCGCGTACCCGATGCGGCCCATGTTAACGGCCAGGAAAAAGGCCAGCTTCATCGGCAGGAGGCGGAAAAAGCCTAGCAGGCAGCGGAATAGTATGTACGCGAGGCGGTCAGCCAACTTTCCACCCCTTCCTGGTAATGATAAACCGTATCGCGAATACGGCGACGATGAGAAAGACCCAGCCGGTCACACCCGTCACGTAATCGGACCCGCCGTAGAGCCATCTCTTATCCAGCATGGCCATTCCCTTGCTGAGGAAGCGGCCGTCGGCCTGGATGATGAAGACCAGTCCCGCGTGGAGGCCGATGCCGAAATACAGGGAGCCGGTCCAGATGTAGCACATGGCGAGGACGACACCGAGGAGGAAGAGACCGACAAAACCGGGCAGTATGACGAGCGGATCGGCGTAACTGGCGAATATGGCCCCGAGCGTCTTGAAGCCCGCAAAGATGTCCAGGCCCTCCGGGGAGGGACCTTCCTTCAACTTGAAAAAATGCAGGATGGAGTAGAAGGCGCTGCTTATTATGACCGCGCCGGCCACCCTTCCTTTCTCCATTATACTGCCCATGAAAAAACCCCTGAAGAAGACCTCCTCCAGGAAACCGACGATGGCGCAGGTGATGAGGGCGCTCAGGACACCCGTGATGATTTTGCCCGTGGAATCCAGGTATATACTGCGCGCGTCCAAAAGGATCATGATGAACGTAAAGATAATCAGCGACACTATGCCGAAGAGAAAGCCGCCCGCGAGCTGGCCCTTCCAGTGCGGCCCGCGCTCGAGGCCGAGAGACCTCGGCCTGCCCCTCACAAGGGGCTTCCACCAGATAACCAGGAAGACGACGCCCGAGATCATTATGCACCTGTTCACGAAGCGGTGAAAGTCACGCTCGTACAGGGAGGCGGCTATGGAGCACGATGGTGCGATCTTCCCCATGCCCCAGTAGATAAAGGGGCTGACCATGCAGCCGATTAGGACGGCGGCCAGCATGATAATCAATAATAGTTTCCATGGCTTCATAAGAAATCCTCTTTGCACCTGATTACTCTGTTTTATTCAGTTTAATCAGAGTAATCAGGTGCCCATTTTCCTTTGCGTACTTTGCGCCTTTGCGGTTAATTATTATTATGTTTCTGGTTTCGTCATTGTCGATTCTTTCAGTGCTTCTTTCAGAATCGACTCGTATATCTCCTCGCCGGCGACAATCTTAAGCTCTATCCTTAGATAATACATCGGTATCAACGAGGCGGACCGCGGCACCTTCAAGCTGTCCTTCTCCGTGGTGAGGATCATCTCGGCGCCCACGTTCCGCGCCCTCCTCGTCACCATCTCGATGTCGTCCCTGTCATACCAGTGATGATCCGGGAACCGGAAGCTGTACAGCAGTTTTGCCCCCAGCTGCCCCACGGAGGCCTCAAACCTCGCCGGCGACGCCAGGCCCGAGAAGGCTATGCACCTCTTTTCCCGGAGGACCTTGAGTGGCCTGGTCTCCTTCATGTTCGCGAGTGAAACGAGCCGGGACGGCTTATATACCGCCTCCATTATAGAGCGGCGCCCGTAGTCCCTTACCAGTCTTTTCGCCAGGGCGCTTCTCGACTCGGCGGTGCCGCCGACGAGCATGATATGGTCCGAGCGGCGCAGGTGGCCGGTGGGCTCCCTCAGCGGCCCGAGCGGCAGCACCCACCCCGGCCGGAATCCCTTTTCCCCGTCGACCAGGAGTATATCGCAATCCCTCTTCAGGGCAAGGTGACTGAAGCCGTCATCCAGCACAAGGATTCGGGCCTCGCACCGTGAGACGGCGAACTCGCCGCCACGGGCGCGCCTGGAGTCGACGATCACGGGCACGTCAGGCAGGCTCCTCGCGAGCATAGCCGGCTCATCGCCGGATCCCCTCACAGCGGCAATGCTCCCCGGCCTGCTCGGGACCCTCAGCGTGGCGCCGCCCCTCCTCCTCCCGTAGCCTCTGCTGAGTATGGCGACAGCGCCGCCCTTCCTGTAAAGATCGCCCGCCAACTTCTCCACGAAGGGTGTTTTCCCCGTTCCCCCGACCGTGAGGTTCCCAACGCTCAGAGTGTACGCATTGAGCCTGGTGGACTTCAATATTCCTTTCCCGAACAAAAAGACCCTTGCCTTCGCGGCCACCCAGTAGCAAAGCGAGAGCAGCCACAGGACGGGCAGCAGCAGGTAGCCGGCCACGGTCATCCTTTCCCGGTAGATAATATCCCTTAACCGGCTCACGCCTACCGGGTACACGATATTCGTCTCGGAAATCATGATGGAGGTCATTTCTTCAGCATCTCCTCTATCAGTGCGACGTTACCGGCTGTCGCCCCCCTGTTACACTCTACCACCTTGCGGGCGCGCTCCCCCATCGCAGTCCTGGCGCCGTCATCCGACAGGAGCTCTCCGAGCCTCTTCTCAAGCTCCTCCTCTCCCTGGACCATGGCGGCCCCCCCCGCTTCCAGGAGCAGCCCGGAAGCCTGCTTGAAGTTCTCCATGTGGGGGCCGAAGAGAACGGCCTTCCCCAGGGAGGCGGGCTCTATCACGTTCTGCCCGCCGTGTCCGGCCAGGCTTTTCCCTACAAAAACGACATCGGCGACGGCGTAAAGAGACATCAATTCGCCGATTGTGTCGACAACCACCACGTCGGGCGGCTCCTGGCGGGAGGAGAGCTCCGAGCGGAGGCACGACGAAATCCCCGCGGCACGGGCGATGTTCAGGACCTCCCGGCTCCTCTCGGGGTGGCGGGGGACGACAATGAGGGAGAGGCCCTTGAACCGCCCCCGTAGGCGCTCATAAACACGGATGAGAATTTCTTCCTCCCCGCTGTGGGTGCTTCCGGCAACGATGTAATCGCGGCCGGCATCGAGCCCGATTTCGCCGCACACCTGCTCCTTGCCCGGGCTTGTGCCCAGGGACGCCTCGTATTTCATGTTGCCTGTCACCCTTATCCTGTCGCGCGGGGCCCCTATCCGCTCCACGCGCTCCGCGTCAGCCCCGGTCTGCATGCAGAAGACGTCGATGCATTCGAGGATACCGCGCAGAATCGGCCGCAGTTTGAGATACCCCCCGAAGGACCTGTCGGAAATCCGCCCGTTTACGATGACCACCGGCACACCCTGCCGCCTGGCGGCCTTGAGGAAGTTCGGCCAGATCTCCGTCTCCACTATCGCGACGACCTCCGGCTTGAAAGCCCGGAGTGCGCGGCTGACCGCCCAGGGAAAATCGAGGGGGAAGTAGATAACCGTGGCCATGCCGCCGGCCTTCTCCACAGCGATGGCGTTTCCCGTCATCGTTGTCGTGGAAAGCAGCACCGAACGATCCGGCAGCCTGGCCCGCAGCTCCTTTATCAGAGGCATGGCGGCCTGGACCTCTCCCACGCTCACCGCGTGGATCCAGATTACGCGCCTGCCCGAGAGTTCTTCCCTCGCGGGCCGGGATATGAAGCCGAGCCGCTGGAACAGGCCCGCGCGGTACTTCCTGGCGAAGGCCATCTTGTAAAGGTAGTAGGGAAGCGTGATTACGAAGTAGAGGATGATCCCGATGTTATACAGCAGACCCATTTTTTATTCATCCCCGCGTAAATGCCGTGCAATGAACCCGGTGTAATGCGTAACGATCTTCCACGATCAGCAATAATAGCACAACCGACGGCAAATAAGCACGTTAGGATAAAGCAGGCCGGAAACATATATCGCCCAGGGCGTCAGGCCCTTGGATGGGACTTCTCGTACGCCCTCTTCAGCCTCTCGGTCGTCACGTGGGTGTAACGCTGCGTCGTCGATATGCTCTCGTGTCCCAGGAGTTCCTGGACGGAGCGGAGATCGGCGCCGGCATCGAGGAGGTGTGTCGCAAAAGAATGCCGGATGACGTGCGGAGAGACCCTTCCCCCCAGGGCGGCCTTCTTCAAGTACCGGTCGAAGATGAGACGAACGTCATCGCGCCCCAGCCTCCTGCCGCGTCCGCTGATGAATAGGGGGTCTCCTCTCTTCTTCTCTTTCAGGTACTTCATGTATTCCATGAGTGCATTGACCGCTCTCAACCCTATCGGGGAGAGCCTCTCCTTCTTGCCCTTGCCGCGGACTTTTACCACTTCCCCGATCGGGTCGACGTCCCGGACGTTCAGCGAGACAAGCTCGCTGACCCTGATGCCGCCACCGTAGAGGACCTCCATGATGGCCCTGTCCCTGAGCCCGAGGAGAGTGTCCTCGGGGGGCGCCGACAGAAGCCGGTCCATCTCCTCCACGCCCAGGAACCTCGGCAGGTTCTTCTCCTGCTTCGGCGTCACGATGCCCGCCATGGGATTGGCTTCCAGGATTTCCTCCCTGACAAGGAACCTGAAGAACGACCTCAACACGGACATCTTCCTGGCGATTGTGGCGCGGGAGTACTCGGCCATCTTCATCCTTCCCAGGTAGGACCTGAGGATACTGATGCCTATCTCGCCCGGAGAAATTTCCCTGCCGCCCCTGGCGTACTCCCGGAGATAATCCCTGAACTGCCTGAGGTCCCTCGAGTAGCTTTCCAGCGTGTGGGGGGAGCAGTTCTTTTCGTGCTCGAGATACTGTAAAAACTTGTGTACTTCCTTTTGCATGTCTCGATGAAAAAACCGAAAAATAATATGGCTGACCGGGTCTCTCAAAACGCAGGCTAAAGCCTGCGCCTACCAAAATGCCAATTGCCGGACAGGCTCCTAGAAACTTTAAACTGGAAATAATGAGAAACTAGCAACCAGTAACCGCCTCTATCCCCTCACCCTAACCCCCAAAAGGGGGAGAGGGGAAATTATTAAATGACCAAATCAGACAGGATTAACGGGATTTACAGGATAAAAAATACTTTTCATCGTGCCTGCCCCGATTTATCGGGGTTGTCCTGTCTATTTTATCTTCGCTTCTTTGTTCCCCCTTCTTCTCTATCCTGTTAATCCTGTTATCCCGTCTAATTTCTTTCCTCTAATCTAGTAACTAGAAACCGTTGCCCTCTCTGCGTTCGGCGCCTGTCCCGATGAAAGAGGGGCGACTCTGCGGTTCATTTTTTCTTCTGTTTTCGAATTTCAAGTTTCAAGTTTCAAATTTTCCTGTCATTTTTTCTTCATTCTGGTTTGATATTTTTAAGGTTGGGGGCCCTGAAGTCGCACTCCGGGTACCTGCTGCACCCGTAGAAATACCGCCTCTTCTTCGACCTCTTTTTGACGAGCATGCCGCCGCAGCCCTCCCTGGGACAGGGAACGTTAGTGGGAACGGGCATGGTCGTCTTGCACGACGGGTAGTTCGAGCAAGCGATGAACTTGCCGAAGCGGCCCCTCTTCTCCACCATCTCGGCGCCGCACTTGGGGCAGGTCAGGCCCGTCGGCTTCGGCTCGACGACGATAAACTTCCCGTCCTCGTCCATTTCGACGTCCAGGGTATACTTGCACTCCGGGAACCCGCTGCACCCCAGAAAGGGCCCCAGGCCCGAGTTCTTCAGGACCATCGGCTTTCCGCATTTATCGCAGGCCCGGTCGATCTTTATCTCGTCCAGCAGGATAATCTCGCCGTCCTTTCCGTACACGAAATCCCTTGTCGCCTTGCACTGCGGGTGGGCCTCGCAGGCGAGGTACTGCTTCCTCCCGCCCCCCCGCACGACCATCTGCCTGCCGCACTCCGTGCACTTTACGTCGGTCGTCACCTTCATGTTTTCCGCTGCCTCGTCGAGGGCCTTTTTGAAGCCCTCGTAAAAATCGCTGATTGCGGAGAGCCACTCCTTTCTCCCGCCTTCGACGTCGTCGAGGAACTCCTCCATCTCCGCCGTGAAGGCGACGTCCATGACCTTTGGGAAAGAGCCTATGAGAAGTTCTATCACCTTCCTTCCCAGCGGAGACGGAACAAAGCGCCCCGTTTCCTTCACCGCATATTCCCTCGCCTGTATCTTGCCAATGATCGAGGCGTACGTGCTCGGCCTTCCTATTCCCTGCTTTTCGAGCTCCCGTATCAGCGAGGCCTCGGTGTATCTCGGCGGGGGCTTCGTGAAGTGCTGCTGTCCCTCCACGCCCACCGGATCGAGCCGCCCACCCTCACTCACCGGGGGAAGCTCTATCTCCTCATCGTCCTTCTTTTCCTTCACCTCGGTGTAAACCTTGAGAAAACCGTCGAAGACCGGCGTGCTGCCGCTGGCGCGAAGGGTGAACCGCCCCGCCCCGACGATGACGGAGGTATGGGCAAAAACGGCGTCCGCCATCTGGCTTGCCAAGAATCGCCCCCATATAAGCGAATAGAGCTTCATCTGGTCCGGCGACAGGAAGGCCGATATCTCCGCGGGAGGACAGCCCATATGCGTCGGCCTGATGGCCTCGTGCGCCTCCTGCGCCCTTTTTGGGCTCTTGAAGAATCTCGCCTTTTCCGGGAGGTAGGAATCGCCGTACTCCGATTTTATATACGTCCTCACGGCTCCGAGCGCGTCGGCGGCGATCCTGGTCGAGTCGGTCCGCATGTACGTGATGAGCCCCGCCCGCTCGCCTCTCCCCAGGTCGATGCCCTCGTAGAGCTGCTGAGCGATCACCATCGTCTTTTTTGCGGTGAAGTACAGGCGGCGGGCCGCATCCTGCTGGAGAGTGCTCGTCCTGAAGGGCGGATATGGCCGCCGGACCTTCCTCTCCTTCTTGACCTCGGCGACGGCAAACTCCTGTCCCTCGAGCTCCGCCTTCAAGCTCGCCGCTTCCTCCGCACATTTGATCTCGGCCTTCTCGCCGTCTATCCTGGTGAGCCTTGCGGTGAACTCCTCCCTTTCCGCCGTAGCCAGCCGCGCGTGCATCGTCCAGTACTCCTCCTGGACAAAAGCATCGATCTCATTTTCGCGATCGCATATCAGGCGGAGGGCGACGGACTGGACCCGGCCCGCGCTTAAGCCGTATTTGAGATTCTTCCACAGGAGCGGGCTTATCTTGTAGCCCACGAGCCTGTCCAGGATTCTCCGTGCCTGCTGGGCTTCAACCTTTCGCATGTCTATCCGCCCCGGATTCTTTATCCCCTCGGCAACCGCTTTCCTGTTTATCTCGTTCAAAAGGACCCTGAATATCCGGTCCTGATCGCTGTCGAGCTTCGAGGCGACATGGTAGGCGATGGCCTCCCCCTCCCTGTCGGGATCGAGGGCGAGGTATATCGTTTCGGCGTGTTTCGCGGCCTTCTTGATCTCGTCGAGGACTTTCTTCTTTCCCTTTATGACGATGTAATTGGGCTCGAACCCGTTCTCTATATCGATCCCGAGCTTTGATTTCGGCAGGTCGATTATATGGCCAACGGTGGCCCTGACGGTGAAGTCCGGCCCGAGGTAGCGGGAGATGGTGCGCGCCTTTGTCGGCGACTCGACGATAAAGAGCGACCCCTTCCTGGGGCGCTCCGTCTTCCGGGCTTTCTTCTTCCTGCCGCTCTTCTTCACCCCGCCCTTCTCCTTCGCGGGGGGGGCCGGCCTCTCCATCCCCTCGTGCGCTTCAGTCAGGCCCGTACGGTATATTCCCCCTCCGCAGACGGGGCAGCGCCCCCTCGTCGCGGGCCTGCCGGAGGCCGAGAACACCGGACTCGGGTCTTCAATCAGCCGCTTGCTCTTGCACTTAAGGCAGTAACCTTCCATAATAAATTAGCTCGCTTCGTTCGCAGATTAATGCAATTGCGCCATAGTAAATAGATGATCTCCAAAAAATTGGATGCTACGATAAATGATTCAAGCTCTTTGTTCAATCTAATTTTCCGGACCTAATTTTCTGGACCGGGATTTTGCTTCCAAGGCCGTATCTTCGACAATAATTAGTTCCGGCAAAGCCGGAACACACATAAATCAGTGAACGCCTGCCCGTCCAGCGGGCAGGCGTTCACTGATTTATTCTAGATGCTCCTGCTGAATTTCTTGCCCGGGAGCTGCCGCACGAGCTTCTTGAGCTCCAGGGAAAGGAGGGCGGCGCTCACCTCGCCAGGCGCGAGGCCGCTCCCCGCAATGATCTTATCTATCGGCGTCTCTTCATTCCCGAGCAGGTTATAAACAGTTTCCTCGTTCCGCGACAACCGCGGACGCGGCGCGTCTGGAGCCGGGGTGCCGGGACATATACCAAACTCCTCCATGATATCCTCAATTCCGGCCACCATCCTAGCGCCGTCCTTTATGAGGTCGAGCGTCCCCCTCGATGAGTACGCGTCGATTCTTCCCGGGACTGCGAAGACGGTCCTGCCCTGCTCCGCCGCGAAGTCGGCGGTTATCAGCGCGCCGCTCTTCTTCGCAGCCTCGACCACGATAACGCCCCGGCTCAGGCCGCTTATTGTCCTGTTCCGCATCGGGAAGTTCATCCTGTCCGGGATTGTGTTCATTGGGAACTCCGAGACAACCGCCCCGCTCTCCTCTATCTCCCGGGCAAGACCGTCGTTCTCGGGAGGATAGATAACATTCACGCCGCTCCCAAGAACGGCGATCGTCCTTCCCCCTCCCCTCAACGCCCCCCTGTGTGCCGAGGTGTCTATCCCCCGCGCCATCCCGCTCACGACCGTCACACCACGCGCCGACAGGTCCCTTCCCAGCCTGAACGCGCAATCGATGCCGTACCGGCTGGCCCTGCGTGATCCCACCACGGCGATGGCGAAGCCGTCCTCCGGAAGGATAGAACCCTTTACATAGAGAATGGGCGGGGGATCGTATATCTCCTTGAGGAGGACGGGATAAGAGGCGTCGAGAATGGTGATAATTTTCACAGCCTCCCTCTTTATTAAATTGATCTCGGCCTGGAGGTCTATCTCTCTGTCCCAGCCGGCTATCCTCGCCGCGAGCTCCCGCCCTATCCCCCGGACTTTACCCAGCGCAGACACGTGGGCCCCGAGGGCTTCGCTTGGCGAGCCGAAGGACTCGATGATCCGCCCGATTTTTACCGGACCGAGCCCATCGACCATGTTTAATACGATCAGTGCTTCTGTATCAGTCAATCGTCAAACCTTCTATTACAGGAATGCACCAGATCAACAAGTTTCTCAATTATCCGCGGGGGTTTCGGATTTATGCGGTAGATATTATAGAATCCCTCCTGCCTGCTTTTGAGGTACCCTGATTTTTCAAGCTTGATAAGGTGCTTGGAGGTGCTGCGTAAAGAAAGGCCTATCCTACCGGCAATATCCCCCACGCTAAGCCTCCTGTCCGGGAATAGCAGCTTAATGATATCAATCCTGCGGGAGGAAGCCATTCCCTTAAAAATGTCCTCGAGCTCTTTCATTCAGTGACCGAGCGATAGTAAATATCAAATAAATTTTAGCTGCAATGAAATGTTAATACAAAAATAAAGGGGAGGCAATAATTATTCGCACATTCGCGCGAAAGGGCACATGTATATTTCCAGTTTTTAAAGGGAGTCCATGGGCTGCTTATGTGACCTGATACACTCCGTTAACAATCGGATCGTTCTATAACCCTGCGCATCAAACCTCGGCCGCGCTTCGCGCGATTCCTTCATCATCGGGAAGCGTCGTTTTTTCTTAAGAAAGATTGAATAATTCAGGGCGGTGTGCCGTCTAATTAGTTGAGAACTTTTTAGTGAATGCAGACAGGATTATGGAAAGGAGGCATGAGATGAAGAAGGTTACAAGCGCTTTGGGGATGTCCTTTGTTCTGGCCTTGCTGGCAGGACCGGTCATTCAATCAGATGCCACAGCCGGAGGTTCGCACCACGGCCACCACGGCCACCACGGCCAGCACGGCCAGCATGGGCAGCAGTGCTACTCGAAATGCCCGCGGCAACCCGCCTGCGGCGGTTACAGGTATCCGTGGTACCGCCAGCCTAACGTCTGTTACCAGCCGTTCCCCGGCCACCCGGTGATTTGCAAGCCGGTGGCGCCGCGCAGGCCCTGGAGACGGCCGCACTGGGGGGCCTTTTCCTTCTGGACCCCTGGCTGGGGCTTCGGCGGATGCTTCTGAAGACGGCATGAGAAGAGACAATGCATCGGAAAATATTTAACCGAGAGAGGAGGAGAAAATGAGAACGCTCATCGCACTGGCGTGTATAACGGCCATTGTGGCCGTCCCCGCCGCTCTCATCGCGCAGGAAAACAAGAACATCAACACGATGACGAAGGCGGAGCTCATGGCCCTGAAATGCGGACTTGGAGAGGTGAAGGCTCAGAGAGTCATCGAGGAACGCGAGAAGGGCCAGTTCTCCGCCTTCGCCGATTTTCAGGCGAGGGTCAAGGGCGTAGGGTCCAAGACCGTGGAGAAGCTGAAAGAGAAGGGGGTTATCTGCGAGCCCGCAGTAGAGTAGAATTTCGGCTTAACACGGATGCCATTCAAGGACTATAATTCCAGCGCGGGGCCCTGCTCCCCGGGGCAAGGCCCCGCGCCGGGCGCCGAACGCCGCCATTTCGGGAGTCGAATCCTTACATGCACGGACCTGTTAAATACACCAGCCAGGAACGATGAGCGCCAGCGACCGCGAACTGATAGAGGCCTGCAGGGAGGGGCGGGATGCGCCATTCGAAGAGCTCGTCGACAGGTACAAGATGAAAGCATACTCTCTCGCGTATTTCCTCGTCGGAAATGCCGCCGACGCTCTCGACATATCGCAGGAGGCCTTCATAAAAATTTACAGGAACCTCCACCGTTTCCGGGGGAAGTCCGGCTTCGGCACGTGGCTTCACAGGATAACCTACAACCTGTGCATGGACTTTCTGCGCTTGCGGAAACGGAGGGCCTCTCTTTCATACCGGGACGAGATCGGGAAACCAGGAGAAGAACCGGCAATAGAATCCAGCGGGAAATCAAACCCCCTGAAAGGCCTTGTAAAAAAGGAGACGCGGGAGATGGTCCGGGGCGCCATTGACAGGCTGCCGGCCAAGCTGAAATCAGTGCTCGTCCTCAGGGAGATCGAGGACCTCTCTTACGGTGAGATTGCAGGGATCGTCGGTTGCTCGACGGGAACGGTGATGTCGCGGCTCCATCATGCCCGGAAGAGGCTCGGAAAAATTTTAAAAACCGTGGTGAAAGGACAGCACCTATGAAATGCACAAGAGCTTTGAGACGTATTCAAGCCTATTTCGACGGTGAACTCCCGCCCGGTGAAAGCACGGCGCTGGAGGAGCACCTCAGAGGCTGCCCATCCTGCTCGGGCGAGCTGGAGCGCCTGCGCGACCTCTCCTCTCTCGTCAAGGGCCTCAGGGCGCCTTCCGTAAACCCCGAACTATGGGATAATTATTCCGCCGGGGTACTGCGAAAAGCCAGGGCGGCGCCCGGGAGGAGAATCCCGGTCAGGGAGAGAGCCGGATCCCTACGTCTCCTCCATCCACGCCTGGCGTACGCGGCGGCCGCGATCTTTCTCGTTTTTATCGTGGCAATGATGTATCATTTCAACGTGGTGCGCAGGCCGGCCGCCGGGGACGCGGCGCCTCTCACGGCTCAGCAGCGGCCGATTGTCGAACGGTTCGAGGCGGGAGATCTCGCCTCCTCCGTCATGGCTTTCGCGCCGGAGAACGACCCGGTAGCAATTGTGTGGGTTTTCGGGTGCCGGATAGAGAACGGACAAGATAGCGGGGAAGGTACTATCCTATGACAAAGATGGAAAAGGGATTTTGCTTTATCGTGTTCCTGCTGGCGGCGGCGCTTTCATTCAATTATTCCAGCGCTTACGGGCAGAAAGCGGTCAGTGTTCGGGTTCGCCTTATACTCGCATCGAACGAGCCCGGCTTTTCCGGCGCGTCCCCCGAGCTCAATGATATCGCGGGAAATCTCGGATCCCTTTTCAAGTACAAAGGCTACAAGCTCCTCAAATCGTCCACGAGGTCGGTCTCTCCCGGCAAGCCCGCAACCATGAGCCTTCCGTACGGAACGAAGCTGGAGATATCATCCGCCGGCGGCGGAAAGAACGGGAGATCCCTCTCCGTCCGCTGGCTCCAGACGCAGCGGGGCGAGATCGTCAGCACGCAGGTGCGCCTCCGGGGCCGGAACCCGGTACTCATAGGGGGTCCCTCCGTGAAGGACGGCGTCCTCATTATCGCCCTCTCTTTGAGATAAACCGATCAACGAACCATAGATAAAGAGGAGATCCTCCTGGGCACGTCTATTTCCAACTTCATAAGGAGGAATAAATGAAAGTCACAGCCTTTAACGGCAGTCCCCGCGGGGACGGCAACACCGCCTTGCTCGTCAACCACGTCTTCAGCGAGCTCGAGAAAGAGGATATCGATACCGAGCTCGTCCAGCTCGCCGGAAAGAGCACAAACCTATTTTTCTTGAAATATAGCCTTCAACTCCGGATGCGCAAGCGTATATTCAAACAACTTATCGGCAATGTATTGATGGCCTTGTGCATTCGGATGACCATCCACGGGCTCATTACTGGAAATCCACCATTCGCTTAAATCGGGCCAACCCCTCCTCTGCAATTCCGCTTGATACAGGGGGTACATGTCCAGCACATGGAATCCCATATCCGTTAATCTATTCCTCAACTGCTTGTGCAACTTTATATAGCCGGAATCGTTTTCGTAATTCTCATCTGCATTCACAAACGCGTTAAAAAGAATGACAACAGTTGGAATATTCAAAGACCGTGTTGCTTCCGCCAACCGTTGAAAATCCTTAAGGTGATCCTCGTATAAACGACCGCCGACTATATATACACCCACGTACTCGTGGCCCTCTTTACTGTTGCTTGATTTATTCCGGTGCTGGAACCTCCTGAATCGCCTTAAGATATATTTGATTAACGCGGAATGGAATATGTTGTCCCCATATTTCGGGCGGAGGTAATAGGGTAAACCATATATACCTGTTGGGTCGGGATCATTATGGTCGCGGTGCACAATGAGGAGATCGGGTTTGTACGACATCACCTTTGTCAGAAAGGTGTGAAGTTCCTGTTTCGTGTTATATCCCGGTACGGAATAATTTCTTAGCTCCGTGGGTGCTTGTGTATATGCCTCCATCTGCCGGCGATATCTCTCGGGGTAGCTGTCCCTGTAATTCACAAGCCAGCCGAACGATGACGAATCCCCCAGTACCGCAATGCGAACCACACCCTCCCGGGCTTCTTCCACCTCGTCAGAAACACGGTAACCTTCCGGACCGGTTACAACTCTGGAGCCATACCAATCCATGGATACGCTCGGCTTCAACTCGAAATGTATCGCAGGGTCCGGGCTCTGCCTGATAAAAGACTGAACGGACGTAGGTTTAAAACCAGCCATCAATAAATCGGTGTCAACCCTCTCTTTGAGAAAAATCCTTACATACACCTCAAGTAACAAAAGAACAATCACAAGGGAAACCAATGCCGGCACTATCCTGAAGACCATGCCTTTTCTACGGACTCTATTCTTATTCATGGCATTTCATGAACAACGCGCGCATCGACGCCCGCCTCTTCATCGAAGAGGCTGCAATGGCACGGCGTTGTACAGATACGATTCAGCCTCTTTAGCGTTTCCGCGCCGGCTGTATATCCTTGCCAGGAGGATGTGGAACCTGTTGTCCTCCGGCCAGAAGGAAAGCCCCCTTCTCAGGTACTCCTCAGCCCTGTCAGGATCGCCCAGATTGATGTAGCACGCAGCAAGGTTATAGTGGGCCAGCAAATTTTTCGGGTCGAGCTCCAGGGCCTTTTCGAAATTCTCGATGGCGGGACGGAGACGGCGTGTATTCAAGCAAATCACACCGCGGTTCACGTAACCGACGGGATAGTCGGGAAAGAGCTCCAGGGAGGCCGAGATGTATCTCTGCGCCTCGTCGTAATCCTTCAGGTGGTCGATGTAAATCACGGCCAGGTTGTTGTACGCGCCGGCAAAGGTCGGGTCCAGCTCGATCATCCTCCTGAACTCACGGGCCGCCTCCTCGTAGCGCCCCGCATCGAGATACGCCTTCCCCAGGTTGCCGTGAACCCTCGCCTTCCCTTCCGCCTTTGCCGCGTTGTCCTCCCAGAGCGTGACCGGGTCGCGCCAGACGAGGTTCCGGCTGTAGGTTAACCCGCAGAAGCAGGTGATTGCCGCAATCGCGACAACAACCAGGGGAGTGCGCAAACGGGCGTTGCCCGCCATGAGGGCCGATAAGACCATGAGCGCTCCAACAAGCGGCAGGTACAGCCTGTGCTCCACGATCGGGTCGATAACAGGAATCACGCTGGATTCAGGCAGCAATACAAGAAAGAACCAGAATATGCCCAGGGCGGCCAATGAATAACTTTTCCTCAAGAACCAGGCCCCAATCAAAAGAGCGGAGATAACCGCGAGTGACATGACGACCGGTGTTTCAGTAAACGAGGAAAACATGGGATAGTCGTATTCCGGCCGCTGCTTGAGCGGGAGAATAATAAGCCTTAAATAGGTCACGATGACGCGGGGCTGCGTCGTGAGATATCGCAGCGGCGACTTGCCGTGGCCAGGCGCCGCCGTTTCCACCACGCCGCTTTCGCGCAGCCACTCGATCTGGCCGCTGTCATTGTAGCGCGGGTTGCCGCTGTTGAAGAACACCGTCAGGGGAATTATGAGCATGGCGCAAAGGAAAGGCAGTAGAAAAGCGATTCTCCGGGCCTTTCTCGTCTCCGCGTCCTTCAGGGCGAGAAACTCGATCAACGCCAGGACGAGCGGCAGGGTAATGGTGAACTCCTTGGTGAGCATGGCGCAGGAACAGAAAAGAAGAGAGAGAACATAGTCCGCGACCTTGCAGGGCGAGGGCCCGCCTCCATGACCGACCATCCTGAACCTGAGGTAGAATAGTACCGAGAGCAGGTAAAAACATGAGGCGAGCGATGTCGCCCTCTGGATCACGTAGGTAACAGCCTGCGTCTGAATGGGATGCGAGAGAAAGAGCAGGGAGGCGATAAGGGGGATATACGCGGGGGCGCGGAACAACCGCCTGAAGATGAAATAAACGAGAAGTGCATTGAAAATGTGGACAAGGACATTGGTGAGGTGATACGGGAAGGGCGAAAGGCCGGAAAAATGAAAATTCACGGCCAGCGTCAGGTATGTAAAAAAGCGTGTCGGCCAGAAGTCCCGGACGGCTTTAATATTACCCAGGTGCCGGATTGATGCGTTGTCCCGGATCGAGTTCGAGTCATCGAGGTGAAAGGAAGCCTCGAATGCCGGGAGGTAAATAACAAACCCCGCAAGGATAACCAGGACGATGCAAACAGCCGTTCGGGCGATTGGCTTCATACCGGGAATGATACCATCAAGTTAACACCGTCCCCTATTTAGGCCCCTAATATGTTATTTGATCAGGAGGGGGGATTTCGAGTCGTAAGCCGATATGTCGTAGGTGTAGCTCGTATCGTCCAGGAGTTTGTACTTCCCTTTTCTCTCAACCTCTTTCCCATCTATCGTCTGGGTGATCCGGGGAGGTTTATCGACAAAACCTCCGAAGCGCGTCACAACAACCAGCTCCCCCGAAGGCTTTATCTTCAGTTCATCTATCCCCTCATAGGCGATAACTATCTTTCCGGGGTCCGCTCCCGGTTCAAGGATGTATGAGTACTTTATGTTGCCTCCCTCGAAATAAAACCTCACGTCTATTCCTTCGTAGACGCCCCGGCAGAGGACCTCTTCGAAGGTCGGGATGTTGCTGTGCCAGTTGCTCTGCGAGCCTATAAAATAGTTGATTTTACCGGGAAGCTCTTTTTCGCCTTTTATATCCGTCTCCGGGTTCGACCCTTTTAACTTGAACCGGAATACGAGGCGGTCATAGACCTTCTTCTTTTCGAGATCACGGCCCGGGCGGCCGGGCTCCTCTTCCGTCACCTCTTCTTCTTCCGTCTCTTCCGTGGCCTTCTCCCGCATTAGATCAAACACCGTCTCCGATCCGGTTATATAGACCGTTCCCCGGGGACCCTTGACGTAATACCTGACCGCCTTATCCACCTGGCCGTCGTTCCGGGTAAAATAAGGCGGGACCTTCCCGTAGCTCGCCGGCGGCGCCTCTTTTTCAGCCGCGGTCGGCTCCGGGAGAGCGGAGAAGTCCGGTGTCAGCGCCCGCCTCTTGCAGCCGGCGGGTAAGCCGATCAAGGCAACTAAACAAGCCGCAACCAGCAGGGATCTGTATTTATCCGTCAACTTTTTACTGCCTTTTCCCCCTGTATCGGCAATGGCGGGGTAAGCTGTCATCAATGTAGATCTACTCATAGATATCCTTCAAATCCGTTTCAGATTCTCCACATCTATAACGTCCTGGGGGCGGTTGGCTGCTATCTTCGATTGAATCAAGTCTTCCCGGCCGATAATACAAATGGGAATCCCCCCGTATGTGCTCCTTTTACGGTTTGACCACGCTGCCGGAAACTCAGAACTGGATATCCCCATCATTATATCTATTCGGTTCGGCTCTACACCTATCTGGTATACCATTTCTCTATCGGTAAAGTCAGTTTCGCCAACGTCGACTAAGGGGGCTCCGAACTTTGCCAATGCCCGGAAAACTCTTCGAGCATTTTCGGGAGTAGGGTTGACCCACACGTCTACATCTTTTGTAAACCGCGGGAACGTGTAATAGATCACGGCATAAGCGCCGACCACTAAATACTCAACGCCGTGCTCGTTGAATATTTTGAACAGATCTCTTAAGTCCGGGTTTACTCCCATCTCCACCTCGTATTGCCGACAGTTCCCCTATCATTTCCCAGGCAGCGCTGAACCGTCCTTCCGCTCCCACTTTTTTCCAGAAAATGCGATCTATACCCTTTTCCTCCTGCTCGGAAAAGCGGACAACTTTCGCCATTTTAACTCGACGCCTCTTCATGTCTATATTATAGCAAAACCCATGGAAAATATGAAGTGTGAAAACAGGAAAAAAAGGTAACGCACTGGTAGATGGTATCCCCCCAGAGGCTCCTGCTGCTGCCCTGGAGGGAGGCTCCCGAAAGGATCTGGGGCCAAGTTGAAGGATAACTGCCTAGTTCAACTACCTCGGCGGCAGGGCGTCCATGCGTTCCCCATGCATGCATGGGGATCAAGAACATTGGGCGGAGTGTTGGAACGAAAAGTAACGAGTGGGAATATTAGATCTAGTACCTGATCCGTTCGGCTACGCTCCCTTCGACAAGCTCACTTCGTGCGGCGCACTCAGTACGACGCAGGACAAGTTTTCTCTCCCGTCCGGCAGAGCCCCCGAATCTGAAGGAGATTGACCTATGGTAATGCAGGATTTAATGGGCTGAATATTTAATATTGAATATTCGATATTAAGCCTTGTATAATATGGGCGATGATTCCAAGAACGCTCGAAAACACGATTAGGAAAGCAATGCGCACCTTTCCTGCTGTTGTGGTTACCGGGCCCAGACAGTCGGGCAAAACCACATTGTTGCAATATGGATGGGGCAGCTCTCACCGTTTTGTTACGCTGGAGGACCCTGACGTGCGCATGAGGGCCCAGGAGGATCCGAGGGGATTCCTAGATTTCCATTCCCCTCCCGTCATCCTGGACGAAATTCAATATGTCCCCGAACTCCTATCGTATATCAAGACAATGATCGATGAGGATCGCAGGCCAGGGCGGTGGCTTTTTACCGGGTCACAAAATTTTCCACTGATGCATGGCATCAGCCAATCGCTTGCCGGCAGGGCGGCCGTACTTTGTTTGCTGCCTTTTAGCTTATCGGAGATTGCAGGAAGAGGATTACAGTCCCTTGATCCGGCAAAATTGTTAAAAGCCAAGGCCGATACTTTTCCTACTCACAAAGCCAAAACGAGCCTGGCCGACTGGATTCTTCGCGGAGGATATCCTGAACTCTGCCGTGACAGGAAAGTCGATCGACAACTGTGGTGCTCCTCGTATATTGCGACCTACCTGGAAAGGGATATACGACAGCTCATTAATGTGACCGAATTGCGCGCCTTCGAGCTTTTTTTGCGTGCTTGTGCCGCACGCACCGGTCAGATACTCAAATTATCTGAACTGGCCAGGGATATCGGTGTTAGTGTTCCCACAACAAGAAGATGGCTATCCGCTCTGGAAACGAGCCGCCAGGTCTATTTGTTAATGCCTTACTATAAGAGCCTGGGCAAGCGCCTGGTGAAGAGCCCGAAAATCTACTTCCTGGATACAGCGCTTTGCACCTACCTGATGGGAATACACGACAGCGAGGTTCTACTTAACGGACAGAGTTTTGGGGCACTTTTCGAGACAGCGATTGTTGCGGACTGGGTTAAAAGATACCTTCACGGCGGGTACCAGCCTCCACTCTATTACCTAAGGACACGCGACGGGCTCGAAGTGGACCTGTTGATTGAAGAGTGCCAAAAGCTAAATCTTCTTGAGATCAAGGCAAGCATGACCCTGACACCAAAACATTCCCAACCTCTCAAACTGTGGCGCAAGCAGCTAGGGGCGCGCGTAGGGTTGACTGCCCTTATCGGGAGGGTAAAAAAAATAGAGCCCCTCAGCAGGGGCATAATGGCCCTCCCTTGGAATACGTATCTTTCCTCTTAAAAAGCTTAAAGCAATTTCAAATTGAAGATCGCAAAACATAAACCAGGGTGGAAAAGCGTGGGGACTAGGAGGATGGAATAGCCCACCTCGCAGGTAGCAGTAGAGGGAAATGAGCCCGCGCGGATAGGTCAGGGCGACGCCAGGAGCCTAACTAGCAGGCCGTTTCGTCCGTCGTCTATCGTCCGTCGTCCGTCGTTAATTAGGCGCCGCAACGCCTATCGTGTCGTTGCCTTCAGGGATCTTCCAGAGGTCGCGCGACAGAGGCGAAGGATTGCGCGATATCGCGTCCCAGTAGGTACTGTCTCCCGGCTCGAGGGCGTTCCAGACGTAGAAGCCGTAGTCACCGGCGTAGTTCTCCATCACGCCCAGCCCGTCGGACGCGCCGCGGCCTATGCCGACAACCTGCTCTATGTCGTCCCTCTGGGGGATGACCCAGAAGTCGCGCGCGAGGGCCGACGGGTTCCGCGCCATGGCGTCCCAGTACGTCCAGTCGCCGGGAGCCGGCATGTTCCACACGTACAGGAGGTAGTCGCCCCCGTCGTTCCTCACCACCAGGAGGCTGTCGGCATCCCCGTCACCGGTCGTGTCCAGGCCGCACATCGCCGCAGTGTCGTCCCCCTGCGGTATAACCCACAGGTCACGCGCCAGGGCCGAGGGGTTCCTCGCGTGCGCGTTCCAGTACGTCCAGTCTCCCTGGACAGGGCTGTTCCACAGGTAGAGGTTGTAGTCGCCCCCCTGGTCCCTCATCGATGCTATGCGGCTTCCCCCGTCCGCCATGAGGATTGTGTCGTTCCCCGCAGGTATCGTCCAGAAGTCCCGCGCAAGAGCCGAGGGATTCCTCCCGTCTGCGTCCCAGTAGGACCAGTCTCCCGGCACCGGCACGTTGTAGAAGTAGATTTTCTGGTCGAACCCGTGATCCAGTTTCAGGACTGCCAGCTCCTGCTCTCCCCCAACGTTCGCGTCCACCTCCGTCATCGCGACAGTGTTGTTGCCCGACGGGATGATCCAGAGGTCCCTACCGAGCGGTGAGGGGTTCCTCGACTCCGCGTCCCAGTAGGTACTGTCTCCCGCCTCCGGCAACTCGTAGCCGTACAGGTTGTAGTCGCCGCCCTGGTCCTTCATCAGGGCCAGGGGCACGACGGGCAGCGGCGTGTTGGTGACAGTCGGCGTCGCCGTGGGCGTTGCCGTGCTCGTGGCAGTACTCGTCGCAGTAGACGTGCTCGTCGGCGTGTTCGTCACCGTCGGTGTAGTGGTGGGCGTCAGTGTCGGCGTCAGCGTCGGCGTGTTCGTCACCGTCGGCGTATTGGTGGGCGTCAGTGTCGGAGTATTCGTCGGAGTACTTGTCGGCGTGAGAGTCGGCGTATTGGTCGGTGTCTGAGTAGGTGTATTGGTGACTGTCGGAGTTTGCGTGGGCGTGTTCGTGATAGTTGGTGTCTGTGTAGGTGTAGGTGAGGCATCTGATCCCTGAGACATCTTGGTGACGAAGGCGTCGCGGTCGCCCGCGTTAGCCGCCTGATAGGGATTCTCTGTGGGAAAATCGGTGGACTCGGTAAAACCCGCGATGTATGTGTTCCCGTTCGTGTCTATAGCGATACCGTAGCCATACTCCGTGCCGCTGCCGCCCAGATAGGTGGAGCATTCAAGCGTGGATCCGCCGTCGCTGAACCTGGTGAAGAAGGCATCGTAGCTGCCCGCGTAATTCGCCTGGGAGGGGTTCACCGTGGGGAAATTACTGGAACTGGTTCGCCCCCCTACATAAGCTGAACCTTCTTCATCGACAGTGATGCAGTAAGCAATGTCGTACAGAGAACTGCCGCCCAGATATGTTGAATATTCGAGTGTGGATCCGCTGGTGCTGAACTTGGTGACAAAGGCATCACCGCCACCGGTAAGTGTTGATTGGTAGGCGTTCTTAAGAGGAAAAGCATAACCATAGGTATTACCCGCAACGTACGCTGACCCGGCCGTGTCGATAGCCAGGCCGGAGATGTAATCGTTGCTGTCGCTACTGAAATAAGTCGAGTATTCGAGCGCGGAGCCGCTGGTGCTGAACTTGGTGACGAAACCGGACCGTCCTCCGCCATTACTCGCCTGGTAAGGGTTCACCGTGGGAAAATCACCGGAGAAGGTCCGGCCCGCTACGTATGTATAACCGCTCGTATCTACAGCAATTCCATAACCCGCATCAGCCCCGCCCCATCCGCCGGCGTCGCTGCTGCCCAGATAGGTGGAGAAAAGAAGGCCGGAGCCGTCTGAGCTGAACCTGGTGACGAAGGCATCGTTATTACCTCCCGCGTTAGATAATTGATAGGGATTCACTGTGGGAAAATCAGTAGAAGCGGTGTCACCGGTAATGTACATAATTCCGGCCGCATCAATAGCAAGGGCTCTGCCATAATCAGTGCCTACACCGCCCAGATAGGTAGAGTAGAGAAGCGCGGAACCGCTGGTACTGAGCCTGGTGACGAAGGCGTCGTAATCGCCCGCGTTAGCCGCCTGGTAGGGGCTCACTGTGGGGAGATCGGCTGAATCGGTATACCCCACGATATAGGCGGATCCATCCGTATTGACAGCAACGCCCATAGCGGTATCAGAACCGGTGCCGCCCAGGTAGGTGGAGTAGAGAAGGGTGGAGCCGCTGGTGCTGAGCCGGGTGACGAAGGCGTCGCGGTTGGTTTGATAAATAGCCTGGTAGGGATTCTCCGTGGGGAAATTGTCGGACTCGGTATAACCCGTGACATACACGGTTTCGTCCGCGCCAACAGCGATGCCCCTGGCATCATCCGTGCCATCACCGCCCAGATAGGTAGAATAATCAAGTGTAAGGTTCTGGGCAGAAAGCAGAACGGGATGGGCAACGATGAGAAGAACCGCCGAGATCAAGATCGCTGTTTTTTTCATTACCATTCTCCCTCCAGGATACAGGGTGCGGGGGCAAAGGCCCCAATTTTCAATGTCCAATAACCAATGACCAATGGGAAAAAAGAAGGACCGAAAAAACTGATGCAGGATGCAGGATAAAAAAGATGCGGGACAAGCGTGAAGCGTATTTCGTGAAGCGTGAAGCGAAGAAGCCCGAACAGGACAGCGGGCATATTCATTTCCTTGATCCATGCTAGAAATGTAGCATAAAACCGGGGGTGGATCAAGAAAAATTTTTGTGCATCGGAATGCTCCGCAACGTGTTGCGGAAGGCGCCCGTGCATAATTAAGGTAGCCTGTAAAGGTATTGATCAGAGCTGACAGAGGATATCCTTTTTATACCGGCGCAATACACCAGCGGCCGCTAAGACGCCGGGGCACGAATAATAAAACGCTCGCCGACTATATTGCTCTCTCCCCGGCGCCTTCATGTCTCAGCCGCAGGTACTTACCCCCCCCCTGCTTCGATCGGCCTTGAGCATGCTCGTTCAATACGGACGAGAACACATTGGAAACCTGGTTTTGCCTCCCGGCGGCGCGGGGGCGAGCAAGGAAAAGCGCCCCGGTTTTATGAACGGATAATCTGAGGTCTGTCACTCCAATCTTGCAAGTGAGGCCGGGGGCCCCGGGAAAATATTTTTTTTCGACGGATAGCGGGAGCAGGGGAAAAACGTTAACCGCGGATTTTAACAGCGGAAATATGGAAATTGAAACTTGAAACTGGAAACTTGGAGTAAGAAAAAACCAATGACGAAATAAATGAACCGCGGAGAAAAAACAGATGCGGGATGAAGGAAATTTGAAACTCGAAACTGGAAACTTGGAAGTATGAAAAAGGAAAAAACGTGTAACGTTAAACGTGAAACGGGGGAGAAGATACGGGATGCAGGATGCGGGATGCAAGATACAGGATATAAGGTACAAACCGGGTAGAGTGGTAACAAATAGACCGGGTTGATAGGTAACACTTTTTTTCCGTAATAAGCCATGGAGGAGGTGAGCTCTATGGCTTGCAGGAGGGTGTTTCCTGTTATCTGCCTTCTGTTACCTTGGCGTCGTGACGGATAACCCCATCGGGACGCTGGAAGATGCATTCGGCTGCACGCAGGCTCCCTTCGGCAAGCTCATCTCAATTCTTCGATGTCTTCGACAGGATCTTCGACAGGGTTTACGTCAGGACAAGCAATGTTCAATAACCAATGTTCATTGAAAAGAAGAATGATTGAAAACATAGAAATATGGAAGTATGGAAACGGAAAAAGGCCATAGACTTATAGATAGACGCAGATATTTTTATTACCCTTGCTTGCGCCGGTTTCGTTCCCACACCGAGCAAGGGAACCCCGACAAACCCCGATAAATCGGGGAGGAGCGAAGACCCCTATCATCCTCGTCATATTTTTCATTTCAGAAGTTGGAACATTTGACATTTCGATGCCTTTTTATCAAACGTCAAGACATGACGGCATTCATTCGCATGGGCGGATTGGGCGATAAGCAGGTCCGAAAGATCTATCCCCTCTTGTCCGGCCGATGAAAGGAACGCCTGAATGACCCCATATTCTTGAAATTGGAAGATCGGCATGAGTATAAGCTCTTCGATGGATTCAAGTATCTCGCCTCTTGACAAATCATAAAGAGATTCCAATACCCAGATTATTTCAAGGATAACAAGAAGGGGAACAAAAAGCAGCTCGCGTTGGTTTTCCGCCTGCTTGAAGCGTCTGTAAACGAGTTGTGCCTGTTTCTCGTTATCACGAACAAGAAAACGAATGATTATATTGGTGTCCAGGGCTATCATCCCCGGGACTCCCGCATGCGCTTTCTGATGGCCGCATTCATTTCGCTAACGGAATGGGATTGTGCTTTCGGCTTTTTGAGCTTGCCATACACTTCATCCACTGTTTTGGTGATTGGCCTCAAGATTGCTTCTCCGGATTCTTGAAGGAGAAACTGGACTTTGTCGCCATTATGAAGATGCAGCGATTCTCTGATCTGCTTTGGAATCGTGATCTGACCTTTGCTTGTGAGCTTTGCTGTGACCATGCCGATACACCTCCTTACATTACATGTTACCCTTACTATAATGTAAGGCATAAGAAGAAGATGGTCAATCTTTTCTTTGAAACATAGAGGAGCTTCTGGAAAGTCTTAGAATTACTCTCAAGGAGGCACTGGAAACTTGAAACTGAAAAGAACGTGGAACGTGAAAAAGAAAAAAGATACAGGATGCAGGATGCAGGATAAAAAAACAGAAGAAAAAAATGAACCGCAGAGGCGCGGAGAACGCGGAGAAAAAACAGATGCGGGATGCAAGAAAAAACGTGTAACGTGTTACGTGAAATGTGTAACGAAAGGAAAGAATAAAGCAAAGGATGTTCCCTTCTCTTCCCTGCTACTCCTGTCCCCCTTGCTGCGTCTTCCTTTCCCTGATCTTCCTTGCTCTTCCCCGATATTCCCTGTTTTCCATGCTTCTCTGTTACCTCGGTGCCGCAACGCTATACATCGTGACGGATAATCCCATCGGGAAGCGGGAAGATGCATTCGGCTGCACGCAGGCTCCCTTCGGTAAGCTCAGGGTCTTCGAAAAGCCTGCGGCTACCAGGCTCAACTTCCGGGCGCCGCGACGCTTACCGTGTCGTTGCCTTCAGGGATTTTCCAGAGGTCGCGCGACAGGGGCGAGGGGTTGCGTGATGCCGCGTCCCAGTAGGTCCAGTCTCCCGGCCCGGGGGCGTTCCAGACGTAGAAGCCGTAGTCCCCTACGTAGTTCTCCATCACGCCCAGTTCGTCGGATGGCCCGCCGCGGCCTATGCCGACAACCTGCTCTATGTCGTCCCTCTGGGGGATGACCCAGAAGTCGCGCGCGAGGGCCGACGGGTTCCGCGCCATGGCATCATTGTACGTCCAGTCGCCGGGGGCCGGCATGTTCCACACGTACAGGAGGTAGTCTCCCCCGTCGTTCCTCACCACCAGGAGGCTGTCCGCTTCACCGTCACCGGTCGTGTCCAGGCCGCACATCGCCGCAGTGTCGTCACCCTCCGGTATAACCCACAGGTCACGCGCCAGGGCCGAGGGGTTCCTCGCGTAGGCGTCCCAGTACGTCCAGTCTCCCTGGACAGGGCTGTTCCACAGGTAGAGGTTGTAGTCGCCGCCCTGGTCCCTCATAGAGGCTATGCGGCTTACCCCGTCCGCCATGAGGATTGTATCGTTCCCCGCGGGTATCGTCCAGAAGTCCCTGGCAAGGGCCGAGGGGTTCCGCCCATCTGCGTCCCAGTAGGACCAGTCTCCCGGAGCCGGCACGTTGTAGAAGTAGATGTTCTGGTCGAACCCGTGATCCAGTTTCAGGACTGCAAGCTCCTGCTCTCCCCCACCGGTCGCGTCCACCTCGGTCATTGCGACAGTGTTGTTGCCCGACGGGATGATCCAGAGGTCCCTGCCGAGGGGCGAGGGGTTCCTCGACTCAGCGTCCCAGTAGGTACTGTCTCCCGCCTCCGGCAACTCGTAGCCGTACAGGTTGTAGTCGCCGCCCTGGTCCTTCATCAGGGCCAGGGGCACGACGGGCAGCGGCGTGTTCGTTATCGTCGGCGTGGCCGTAATAGTCGGCGTCAAAGTAGGCGTGTTGGTTATGGTCGGCGTTTGGGTCGGTGTGCTTGTGATTGTAGGTGTATTGGTGATAGTCGGGGTTTGCGTGGGCGTGTTTGTAATCGTGGGTGTTTGTGTAGGCGTGTTGGTAACTGTCGGCGTCTGAGTGGGCGTGTTCGTGATAGTGGGTGTCTGCGTCGGCGTGTTGGTGATTGTCGGTGTCTGAGTGGGCGTGTTCGTGATAGTCGGTGTCTGAGTTGGTGTATTCGTGATAGTCGGTGTCTGAGTTGGTGTGTTGGTGATCGTGGGTGTCTGAGTTGGAGTATTGGTGATAGTGGGCGTCTGGGTTGGTGTGTTTGTGATGGTCGGTGTCTGTGTCGGTGTGTTCGTCACCGTGGGTGTTTGAGTCGGCGTATTCGTGATGGTCGGAGTCTGTGTCGGTGTATTGGTGATAGTGGGCGTCTGGGTTGGTGTGTTTGTGATGGTCGGTGTCTGTGTCGGTGTGTTCGTCACCGTGGGTGTTTGAGTCGGCGTATTCGTGATTGTCGGTGTCTGCGTGGGCGTGTTGGTGATAGTCGGCGTCTGAGTGGGCGTGTTCGTGATAGTCGGTGTTTGTGTTGGTGTATTCGTGATTGTGGGCGTCTGTGTGGGTGTGTTTGTAATCGTGGGTGTTTGTGTAGGCGTGTTGGTTATTGTAGGTGTCTGCGTCGGTGTGTTCGTGATAGTCGGTGTCTGAGTTGGCGTATTCGTGATCGTCGGTGTCTGTGTGGGTGTGTTCGTAATCGTGGGCGTCTGGGTTGGAGTATTAGTTATAGTCGGTGTCTGAGTTGGCGTATTCGTGATCGTCGGTGTCTGTGTGGGTGTGTTCGTAATCGTGGGCGTCTGCGTGGGCGTATTCGTGATTGTGGGCGTCTGGGTGGGTGTGTTTGTAATCGTGGGTGTTTGTGTAGGCGTGTTGGTTATTGTAGGTGTCTGTGTTGGTGTATTGGTGATCGTCGGAGTCTGCGTGGGCGTATTGGTGATAGTTGGTGTGTGTGTCGGTGTGTTGGTGATCGTGGGTGTCTGAGTTGGCGTATTGGTGATAGTGGGTGTTTGAGTCGGCGTGTTCGTGACGGTAGGCGTCTGTGTAGGTGTGTTGGTTATCGTCGGTGTCTGAGTTGGCGTATTGGTGATAGTAGGTGTTTGTGTTGGTGTATTGGTGACGGTAGGCGTCTGTGTAGGTGTGTTGGTAATAGTCGGTGTCTGCGTCGGCGTGTTCGTGATAGTTGGCGTATGCGTCGGTGTTGATGTCGGCGTGTTCGTAACCGTGGGTGTGTTTGTAGGCGTATTGGTCGGTGTGTTCGTCACCGTGGGTGTTTGTGTCGGCGTATTGGTAATGGTCGGTGTCTGTGTCGGCGTGGGCGTCACCGAGGGCGTCGGGGTGATCCCGCCTTCTTGAACAAGCTTGGTTACAAAGACATCCGAGTTGTTAATCAGCGAAGGCTGATAGGGGTTCACCGTGGGAAAATCAGTGCTGCCGGTGCTGCCCGTGACATAGGCAATGCCGGTGGCGCCGGGTTGTAAGGCTATGCCGTAGCAGGTATCAACCCCTGACCCTCCCAGATAAGTCGAATAGAGAACGGCCGACCCGGCAGAGTCGAAACGGGTAACGAAAACTTTATTAACGCTTCCTGCCGATGCCGCCTGGTAGGGGTTCTTGGTGGGGAAATTGCGGGACCAAGTTTCTCCCGCGACGTACGCGTTCAAAGACGGGTCAACATCAATGCCATAGCCCCATTCCTCGTCGTCTCCCCCCAGGTAGGTCGAGTATTCCAGGGAGGAGCCGGAGGTTGAGAATCTGGTGACGAAGGCATCTGATGCTCCCCCTCCCGACGCGGGCTGGAAAGCGGTGGAAGTGGTGGGAAAGAGGACAGCGCCACTGGTGCTCTGAGTTCGCCCGGTCACATAGGCGGAACCTTCCGAGTCGAGGGCGATGCCATAGCCGTAATCTTGGCCGTCACCCCCCAGGTAGGTCGAGTAGATGAGGGTTGAACCGGTGGAGCCGAGCTTGGTTGCGAAAGCATCAGCGGCTCCACCCGCTCGGGCGGCCTGGTAGGGATTTTCCGTGGGGAAAACGAAGGATATGGACTGGCCGGCGACGTAGGCGCACCCGCTGGAATCGATATCGATGGCATTCCCATAATCAGTACTTCCACCGCCCAGGTAGGTCGAGAAGAGCAGGCTCGAGCCGGTGGAGGAGAATTTCGCGACAAAGGCATCCCAATTTCCCGCATTGGAGGACTGGTAAGGGTTCATGGTGGGGAAATTGGTGGAATAGACCTGTCCGGTTACGTAGGCGCAGCCGATCGTGTCAACGGCAATACCATTGCCATCATCGTCAGAGGCGCCTCCCAGGTAGGTCGAGTAGAGCAGGGTTGATCCGGTGGATGAGAGCTTGGTGACGATGGCATCATAATAGGTGAATGTAGAGGCATAGGATGCCTGGTAAGGATTCACCGTGGGAAAATTGGTGGATTGGGTGTATCCCGTGACATAGGCCATAGCGCCGGCGTCAACGGCGATGCCGCGTCCGAAATCACTGCTGTTACCGCCCAGGTAGGTCGAGTAGAGCAGGCTCGAGCCGGTGGAGGAGAACTTGGTGACGAAGATATCTTTGGTTACCCCAAAGGACGGCTGATAGGGGTTTGCCGTGGGGAAATCGGAGGAATTGGTCTCTCCCGTGACGTACGCGCAGCCGCTGGAATCGACCGCGATGGCGTGCCCCTCATCATTGTTCCCCGCCCCGCCCAGGTAGGTCGAGTATTCGAGCGTGACGTCCTGGGCCGGTAGTAGAATGGGATAGGCGATGATGAGAAGAACCGCCGAGATCAAGATCGCTGATTTTTTCATTACCATTCTCCCTCCAGGATACAGGGTGCGGGGGCAGAGGCCCCAATTTTCAATGTCCAATAACCAATGACCAATGGAAAAAAAGAAGAACTGAAAAAACTGATGCAGGATACAGGATAATTTTTCAGGCGAAACGGGGTAAATGAAGCGGCGCCCGCAAACGCGGGCGCCGTCCGAAAGCGAACATATTCATGTCCTTGATCCATTCTAGAAATGGAGCATAAAACCGGGGGCGGGGCAAGAAATATTTTTGCGCATTGCCCTATTCAGCAACAAGTTGCAGAAGGCGCACGTGCAAAATAAAGGAATTCTGTAAAGGGCTTTGTCAGAGCTGACAGTGGATATCCCTTCTATGCCAACGCAATAAACCAGCGGCCACGAAGACGCCCGGGCACGAATAATAAAACGCTCTCCGCTATATTGCTCTCTCCCTGTCGCCTTTATGTCTCAGCCGCAGGTACTTACCTCCCCCCCTGCTTCGATCGGCCTTGAGCATGCTCGCTCAATACGGACGAGAACACATTGGAAACCTGGTTTTGCCTCACGGTGGCGCGGGGGCGAGCAAGGAAAAGCTCCCCGATTTTATGAACGGATAATCCGAGCTCTGTCACTCCAATCTTGCAAGTGAGACCGGGGGCCGGTGAAAAAGAAAAGGGGTCAGGTCTACGCATTACTCTTATTTTCATCTTTACGGCAAATCCTCAAAGGGTGGAGAATGAAAATATAGAAATATGAAAGTATGAAAATTAGGAAAGAACGTGGAACGTGTTACGTGTAACGTGAAACAGAAAAAAGAAACAAGATGCGGGATGAAAGAAGAAAAAAACAGAAGAAAAAAATGAACCGCGGAGGCGCGGAGGGCGCGGAGAAAAAACAGAATAAAAAACAGATGCGGGTATGACTTACGGGTTATGTAGGCGGGGGTTGTTTCCCTTACCCTTGCCCAACAACTAAACCGGCCTCTTAACCTTAACCCTTACCTGTTTCTTTATTCGTCCGTCGTCTATCGTTCGTCGTCCCTCGTTATTGCGGCGCAGCGACGCCGATCGTGTCGTTGCCTTCGGGAATCTTCCAGAGGTCGCGGGCAAGGGGCGAAGGATTGCGCGCCTGCGCGTCCCAGTAGGTCCAGTCTCCCGGCTCGGGGGCGTTCCAGACGTAGAGGTTGTAGTCCCCTACGTAGTTCTCCATCACGCCCAGTTCGTCGGATGGCCCGCCGCGGCCTATGCCGACAACCTGCTCTATGTCGTCCCTCTGGGGGATGACCCAGAAGTCGCGCGCCAGGGCCGACGGGTTCCGCGCCATGGCATCATTGTACGTCCAGTCGCCGGGAGCCGGCATGTTCCACACGTACAGGAGATAGTCGCCCCCGTCGTTCCTCACCACCAGGAGGCTGTCGGCAGCGCCGTCACCGGTCGTGTCCAGGCCGCACATCGCCGCCGTGTCGTCACCTTGAGGGATCACCCACAGGTCACGCGCCAGGGCAGAGGGGTTCCTCGCGTGCGCGTTCCAGTACGTCCAGTCTCCCGGGACAGGGCTGTTCCACAGGTAGAGGTTGTAGTCGCCCCCCTGGTCCCTCATAGAGGCTATGCGGCTTCCCCCGTCCGCCATGAGGATTGTGTCGTTCCCCGCGGGTATCGTCCAGAACTCCCTGGCAAGGGCCGAGGGGTTCCGCCCATCTGCGTCCCAGTAAGCCCAGTCTCCCGGAACCGGCACGTTGTAGAAGTAGATGTTCTGGTCGAACCCGTGATCCAGTTTCAGGACTGCAAGCTCCTGCTCTCCCCCGCCGGTCGCGTCCACCTCGGTCATCGCGACAGTGTTGTTGCCCGACGGGATGATCCAGAGATCCCTGCCGAGGGGTGAGGGGTTCCTCGACTCCGCGTCCCAGTAGCTGCTGTCTCCCGCCTCCGGCAACTCGTAGCCGTACAGGTTATAGTCACCCGCAGAGTCCTTCATCACGGCAAGGGGCACAATCGGCAGGGGCGTGTTGGTGACAGTCGGCGTCGCTGTGGGCGTAGCCGTGCTCGTGGCAGTACTCGTCGCAGTAGACGTGCTCGTAGGCGTGTTCGTGACCGTCGGCGTAGTGGTGGGCGTATCTGTCGGCGTCAGCGTCGGCGTGTTCGTCACCGTCGGCGTGTGGGTCGGCGTCAGTGTCGGAGTATTCGTCGGTGTGTTCGTCGGCGTATTGGTAGGTGTGAGAGTCGGCGTACTTGTCGGCGTGGACGTGGGCGTGTCTGTCGGTGTGCCCGTGGGTGAATTCGTCGGTGTGTTAGTGGGTGTGTTCGTTGGTGTCAGAGTAGGTGTGTGTGTCGGCGTGTTCGTAGACGTGGGCGTCTGGGTCGGGCCGACCGCTGTCGGCGTGTTCGTCGGCGTCAAGGTGGGCGTCTCTGTGGGCGTGTTCGACGGAGTAAGCGACGGAGTCGCCGTAGAGGTCTGTGTCGGTGTGCTCGTCGGCGTGTGTGTCGGCGTGTTCGTCGGCGTCGTGATCGGCCCCCCCGGGCCGAGCTTACTGTAGAAAGCCTCAGTGGTGAAAGCCCCACCGCTGAACGTGGTCTGGATGGCGAACTCGGTGGTGGGGAAGAGGATTGTGGACGAGGATTGGGTTATGCCGGTGATATAGGTGGCGCCGGTATCGTCGAGGGCGAGTCCATATCCCTCTTCGGAATCCCATCCGCCGAGGTAGGTCGAGAAGACGAGGGATGATCCGGATGAGTCGAAGCGGCTAACGATGACGTCACCGGGGTCGGTCTGCCGGTTCATCGCTGCCTGGTATGGGTTCATCGTGGGGAAAGAGACTGAGTTTGTGTAACCGGTGACCGACAGCTCCCCGGAAACGGAGGCCTCGATCGAATAGACGCGGTTATTCCCGGAAACACCGCCAAAGAAGGTGGAGTAGATAAGGTCTGTTCCGGTGGATGAGAACCGGGCGACAAATCCATCCTGCCCGCCGGTAAAAGTTTGATAGGGATTGACGACGGGAAAATCGGTTGAGTTGGTCCACCCCCCGACAAAGATATCTGAGGACGCGTTCACGGAGATCGCGTGCCCATAGGTATCCCCGGACCCGCCGAGGTAGGTGGAGAAGACGAGAGACGTACCGCTGGAATCGAGTTGGGTCACGAAGCCGCTCCAGGGATCGCCGAGATTGGCAGCCTGGTAGGGATTCTTGGTGGGGAAGTCTAGCGATTCCGTGTTTCCCGTCACGTATGCTGATCCAGCTCGAGCTGCTATGCCGTTGCCCAGAGACGCATAATCTCGAATTGAGCCGCCGAGAAAGGTGGAGTAGACGAGTGTCGAATCGCCGACGGTGAACCGGGTGATGAACAGGTTACTGGTGCCGCTCAGGGTGTTCTGGTAGGCGTTGACCACCGGGAAATCTGATGAAGAGGTGTAGCCCAAGAAAAAAGGAGCCCCATTTTCATCGAGAGCCACGCTCTCCCCGTGATCGGTAGCGGTTCCCCCAAGGTAGGTGGAGTAAAGAACCGCGCTGCCGGTGGAGGAGATCTGGCAGGCAAAACCGTCATAGCTGCCGCCGCCGCTGGCGTGGGAGGCCTGGTACGGGTTCACGGTGGGGAAGTTCGAGGAATAGGTCTTTCCCGCTATCCAGGCGGTCCCGTCGGTGGCGACGGCGATACCGCCGATTATATCAGTGCTGACGCCGCCGATATAGGTAGAGTAAAGGAGGCTGGAGCCGGTGGAGTTGAAACGGGTGATAAAGCCGTCCTGGCCCCCGAGCCAGGAAGCCTGGTACGGGTTGACGGTGGGGAAACTGGTTGAGTTTGTATACCCGGCCACATAGGCGGACCCGGTGCTGTCGACATCGATGGCATATCCGTAGTCGCTGGCGTTGGCCCCGCCAAGATAGGTCGAGTATTCGAGGGTCATGTTCTGGCCTGAGAGTGTCGCCGGTACCAGGACCACGATAAGGATGGCGAGGGCCGATAATTGCATTATGTTTTTCATGATATATTCTCCTGTTCTCCCCGGATAATCCCGGCTGCCGATGAACGCGGCGGGAATTTATTCCAGATTAACATATGGTAATGATATGTATATGTTTACTGAACATTGTTAAATGTATTACATTAAACTGTTATGTCAAGGGAATGAACCGAATTTTTTTTAAGCATGCTTATTTTATCGTCTTTTGTTAGCATCCACGAAGAATGAAGTTATTCCCCGTATTCAATTTATGAAAAAGGCTTCTGCAAAATAGCAACTGGCTTTAAATTTGCAGAGAGGAATTTTCTCCAGTGAAGACTGGAAGTTAAGTATAACAGCATTTTTGGGGACCTGGGAGAGAAGACAGGTGGCCGCGGACAGAGTAAGCCTTTAGTTCTTTGACAATCGATCCAAGAGAGAAGTCAGGCCGCGAATGTCAGATAAGAATTGATTTTATTAGGTCTACCCATTTTAAGGGCGGTCAGGGCGACTAACGAGAGAGTAAGATGGGCTAAGGCGACATGGTTCCGGCCGGATTTTAAGGAGTAATAGGGAGCATCTTCGGAAGTGATATCCTGAAAGCGACTGAAGTAACGTTCGATTTTGACTCTGATTCTGCCTGGTTTGGTTCTTTTCAATTTGTTGTCTTCGATTAAAGCTCGGATGATTTTTGCCTGGTCGCCGGTGATAGAGACATACTTAATGCAGCCATAGTGTTTGCCCGCGGTCAAAGAGGGATGGTTGATCGGGCAAGGATTATCCAGTTTAAGAATGGCTAAGGGACAACGGAACTTCATCCGACATTTAGTTCCCTTTTTGTTCACCGGAGTAAGGCCGTTAAATCTCATCAGGAGATTTCCGGGACAGGGAATACCCTCAACGGCGGGAGTAACGCATCTGGAATTGCGGAAGTTTTTTCGGATTATAAAATCCAGATCCTGGGGCCTTTTAAGCGATGATTTGAGGAGTTGACGGATAAAGTTTTTCAGCCTTTTGTCGTCGTAGGCCTTATCTCCGAAGATATTGCGCAGTTCCGAGATGTTGTAGTTTTTCTTCAGTTCTTTGAAAAGGATTTTAGCAATTTTGTTGTCGGGGAGATTAATGGGAACGGTAACCTCGACCAGAGTACAGCCGGTGGCGTTGTCGAGGATGGAGTGGGTACGATAACCCCATCTGAAATCCGTAATTTTTTCTCCGGTATATTCGATGTGAGTAGCGTAATACCCCAGGGCGGCGTCGGGATTATGTTTGGGTTTCTTGTGTTTATTGGTTAAGTTCCTTTGGTGATATTTGGGATTATTCTCCCGGGTGGGAGCCAGAACCGGTTTGGAGTCGATAGAGATACTCTGGATTGAGGTATGGGAAAGTTCATAATACTGATTGTTGACCTGAATCAGAGTTTCGTGGAGTTTGGAGGTATCGAGAGATTTAAGTAGCCGATAGAATTGAGTCTCGTCCGGTACGCGGTAACCGTCAAAGCCACATAGATCACAGATGAAGGGATGATCTGTAAGATATATGACGAGGCGGGGGATCGAGTTTAACTGAGCAATATTCTTGACGATCAAGGCTCTGATCATGGCATGACGGGAATAACCGGTTTGACCGTGACCATAATTTTTGTCCTGGAATAAAGAAAGATCAAGGTTTTGAAATATCTCGTAGAGTTTTTTATTGGTGGGAAGAGACAAGAAAAAATTCCAGTCGTAAAGTATTGAGGTTTGGAAAGTTAAATAAGACATAATTTCCCTCCTTTTTTGGGCGGATATTTTAATGTTATCCCTTATGTAAGAATAAGTTATATTAAAATAGACCGCTTAGTAAGTCAACAAAAAAGTGAGGGAAATCGAAGATAATTTGGTGCGCAACCAATTGATATAAAGCCAGTTGCTATTTTGCAGAAGCCTTATTTATGAAAAGCAAACGCCGGCAAATCATTATTCCTATACTCATCATCCTATTTCTCTCTCTGCTTATTTATAGCAACACTCTCCTAAACGGATTTACCTACGACGACACGCGGGAAATTGTAAACAATAGCCTGATCCAGGAGTTCGACTGGGGAGAGTTTGTCTCCGCGTTCTTTCCCGGGGCGGCAGGGCCCGATCCGCCGGGGAGAGCGGTTCCGCTCTTCACCTTCGCGGTTAATTATGGGATCGGTGGACTCAATCCTGCCGGTTACCACCTGGTGAACGTGGTCCTCCACGCCCTCATCTCTCTCCTGATCTACGCTGTCGGAAGAGAGCTCTTCCCGGACCGGCAACGCCTCTCATTCCTGGTCGCCGCTCTCTTCGCCTGCCACCCGGTTCACGCCGACGTGGTGGCCGCTGCGGTTGGACGGTCAGAGTTGATCTCCAGCTTCTGCTTTCTCCTGGCACTCCTGATCTACCTCCGGAAGACAGCTTCGGAATTATCCCGGAGAACCACGGTCTTCTGGTGGACGATACCCATCGTCATTGTCGGTGTCCTCTCCAAGGCCACCGCCGCGACGCTGCCGCTGATCGTCATTGCCTTCGACCTCTATCGTTTCACATTACGCCGGGGGGAATCCTTCTCTCATGGACTGCGTGTATTCACCTATCGGCTGAAAAAATTCTATCTCGCGTACATTATCGCCGTCTTGTTCACGTTGGCTTTATACGCAGGGATAATGCCGGCTGAAGAGGATCTGGGAGCCAACTTTTTAGTCTTCCTCCCTTTCGGCGAGCGAATTATTGCCTGCCTGGGGATACTGACGCGTTATATAGCCATCCTTATCTGGCCGTTTAAGCTCAGCGCCGACTACAGCTTTGCCCAGCTTTCATATCAACCGCAGTGGATACAGGACCTGTGGACCGCGGGCGGGATAGTGTCATGCGTAGGCTGGGGGACGGTGGCGCTGGTATCACTGAGAAGGAAAGGACGCTATTTTCTGGCCGTCTTCATCTTTGCCGTCAATTACGCGATCATCTCCAACATCATCCTGGTGATAAATGTCTCGATGGCGGAGCGGCTGGTCTACATGGCCTCCTGGGGATTCTGTCTGGCACTGGGATTTCTTTTAGATGGAATGCTTGATCGATGGCGGGACGGCCTCGCCCGTACCGCAATCTGGCTGATCATCGTCTCTATTCTGGGGGCATACTCGGTCCGTACCTGGACCCGGAACCGGGACTGGAAGGATAACTTCACTCTTTTTTCAGCCGCATATGCGGTCAATCCCATGGGTGCCCGGGTGAACTATAACCTGGGGCTGGAGAACGCTGACCGGGGGAATATCGACCGGGCCGTCTTTCACTACGAAAACGCGGTCAGGATCATCCCCTGGAACCCTCTCTACCGTGTTAACCTGGGAGAGGCCTATGCCCGGATAGGCGAGGTCGACAAAGCGATCGAAGAGTTCCAGGCCGTTGTCCTGCTGGAGCCGGAACATTCCGGGGGATTTATCAACCTGGGAGGAGCCTACAAAACCAAGGGTATGGCTGACCAGGCGATAGAGTCTCTCATGATTGCCCGGGAGATAGACCCCGATAACTGGCGGATATATTTCAATCTCGGTGACGCTTACCTGGTCAAACGGGAATATGATGAGGCAGCGCGGTCATACGAGCGTTTATTGGAACTCAACCCGGATCACTGGCAGGCGTGGAACAAGCTGGGGGCGATGTATATGGAACTGGGCACTTTTGATGGGGCTATCCAAAGCTTTAACCAGGCGATCGCGGTCTTCCCGGAGGGTAAGCTGGCCTATAATAACCTTGGCCTGGCCTACGCTGCGGTCGGGGAGCGGGGGAAGGCGGGAGCAGCATTTCGGCATGCCCTGGAGATAGATCCCGGTTTCGTGAAAGCGAGGAATAATCTTAATCTTCTCTTGAAGGATCATTGAATGGAGTAGGTTGAAGTGTAGAATGTGTGATGTCGTAGCGAAGCGAAGATCCCGCCGTTAGGCGGGACAAGATGTCGGAGCAACGCGGAGATCCCACCAGAGGCGGGGCGGGATACAGGAAACACTACAAAGGATGCGCGATATAAGATGCAAGATGCAGATCATTCTCCTGGAAGATCCATAATAATTGAACGAATGAATCACAATAGAAATACAAACCCGGATATTTCCGTGATCGTGGCAGTGGGGCGAGATGACATCGGACACTGTCTTGGATCCCTTCTCGACCAGACCCTTTCCCGGGATCGCTACGAGGTTATCCTGGTAGCGGACAGACCGCTCGACGTCGAACCGGGGGATAACATTGTCACCGTCGCCACAGAGAGCGCAGACCCGTCTACAAAGCGCAATGCCGGAGCCCGGGTGTCGCGGGGCAGGATCCTGGCGTTCATCGACGACGATGCCCGGGCGCGCAGGGACTGGCTCGAAAACGGGCTTGCCTTTATGCTTAGCTACCCGGGCGCTGCCGGGGTGGGAGGACCACGGGTGTTGCCGGAGGGGGCGTCGTTCCTGCAGAAGGCGACCGATATCATCGCCCACTCCGCCTTCTTCGGGAACGGCCACGGGAACTGGCAGGAGATGCAGATTCAGAACAAGGTCCCCCACGGGATGATCAACTCCTGCAACTACTTCATCCGCCGGGATATTTTCCTCGAACTGGGCGGCTACAACGAGGCTATCGGCTACGGGGGCGAAGACACGGAGTTCATCTACCAGGCAGTGACGGAGGGCGGCTGTCTCTTCGCCTACACCTGGGACCTCATCGTCTACCATCCACCGCGGCGTTTCGGCTGGGATCTGATCAAGCAGCGGTTCCGCTACCGGGTGCAGAACGGAAAGATGCTCTGGGTCCACCCCGGGCTCTACCTCTCCCGCTGGACCTTCAGCATCGGCCTCTTCGGCATAACGGCTTTTATCATTGCCTCGCTCCTGGAACCGGTTGTCTTACCCGTCGGGCTTGGGCTATATTTCCTGGTCGCATTTCTGGTTTCGCTGAGTTACACCCGTTATGATCTTCGGTTTATCTTCGTTCTCCCGGCGGTTTTTTTCATCCATCACGTCATCTACTACCTGGCGATCTGGAAGGGGATTCTTACCGGCGTGGTCAATCATTCGTCTATCCGGGAGATAAAAAACTTCAGAAAGTGATCCGCCTTCGCTCTACGAGCTATGGCGGACAAGTGCGGGATGGAAGAAACAGGATTTAGTATGCGGGATAGCATGAAGATAAAATTGATAGTGTTTATTACCCTCTTGCTGTTACTCTGCCCGGGGTGCGGGAGCAAGACCGAGCCCGAAGCCGGCCAACCCAATCTACTGCTGATCTCGGTCGATACGCTCCGCGCCGACCGGCTCGGGTGCTACGGGTACAAACGTCCCACCTCTCCGACGATTGACCGACTGGCGGAGGAAGGGGTGCTCTTCGAGAATGCAATCGCCACCTCCCCTCAGACCACTCCCTCCCATATGTCAATCATAACCGGTTTTTATCCCCGGGCGCACAATGTGTACATGTGGGGGAGGGACGAAAATGGGACCTATTCGGGAAGAGTCCTTTCCGGGGAGATACCGACTCTGGCCGAAATCCTTAAAGGCTACGGGTATACCAATGTCGCCTTCACCGGCGGCGCGAACGTGGCGGGGAAAATCGGTTTTGACCGGGGCTTTGAGATCTACGACGAGGAGTCGAACTCCGCGGCGGCAGTAGAGTGGCTGAGAGAGAATGCGGAAGAACAGTTCTTTCTCTTCTACCATACCTACTTCACCCACGCGCCCTACCTGCCTCTCCCGCCGTATGGCAGCCGGTATGATCCTGCCTATTTGGGGAAAATTCCCTCCTACGATGAACTGACAGAGGAACTGGGCGTGGTGAAGGGAGAGCTCTGGAGCGGAATCTGGCAGGCACTCTATAACCGTTTCTGGTCGAAGGTTAATCCAGCCGATCCAGCCGACCGGTATCACCTCCACGCTCTCTACGACGAATGTATCGGGTACGTCGATGCCGTCTTTATCAAGGAACTGATCGACACGCTGCGGACGGAAGGCATTCTCGACAGAACCCTCATCGTCTTCACCTCCGACCACGGTGAGGAGTTCTTTGAGCATGGGCGGAAGGAACACGACAGCATCTATGGAGAGGTAGTGCGGGTGCCGCTGATCATGCGGCTCCCCGGGGCACTTCCGGGAGGGATGCGGATAGAGCAACTGGTGCGGGGCATCGACATCATGCCCACCATCCTCGAACTGCTCGGCATCCCTCTCGACGTTGAGATACAAGGGACCAGTCTTCTGGCCGCGGCAACCGATGGGAAAGAGCTTAACCTCAAGGCCCATAGCGATTACAACGATTTCTTTCCTCCGGTCATCGATTCTATCCGCTCGGGGCCATGGTTTCTCCTGATGGATCAGCGAACGCGAAGCGGAGGGGAGCCGGGGGACGGTTCGCTGCCCCGGTTCTTTCAGCTTTTCAACACTGACGATGACCCGGGAGAGACTCGAAATCTCGCCGAGAAATATCCGGAGGTCGCGGCACGGCTGCGGACAGAGTTAAGGGCGCTGAGAATTGAATCGTCGAGGAAACACGCTGAAGAAGGGGCCGACCAGGAGAAGGCGGCGGTGGACCGGTGGAACGTTGAAAGACTTAAGGCATTAGGCTATTTATAATCCGCAAAACATCAGGTGACATATGAACAAGTTAAATAACAATCAAGAAAGCGACTGGAGGGGAGACAGAAGTAAAGCCGGAATCCTGAAGAAATACCTCTGGGCGCTTCGTTATTCGGCTGAGGAGGATTACTGGAATCAGGTCCTGGAAATGCTTGAGCCAGATAAGGAAACAATATACCTTGATTGCGGCTGCGGCGACGGGCGGAGAACTGTCAAGCTGGGCTGGCACATAGGCGCCAACCGGGTCTATGGTGTAGAGATCGTAAAAGAGTTGGCGGCCACGGTTGAAGATAAAGATATTTCGGTTGTCATAGATGATCTTAACCGGGAACTCACCCTACCGGGGGCTTACTTTGATGTGGTCACCGCCCTGGAGGTGATAGAGCACCTTTACCGTCCCGACACATTTTTAAGAGAACTTCACCGCATTCTCAAGCCAGGCGGGTACGCTGTCATCTCTACCGAGAATCTCGCCAGCTGGCACAACATCTTCGCGCTTTTATGGGGCTGGCAGCCCTTCTCCCTCTCCCAGTTCAGCGAGATGAAAGCCGCACTGGGGAATCCCTGGGGGCTGGACCGGGGGGAGGACTGGAATCCCGCTCTCAAATATCCATCCTTCCGGCACTGTCTGGTCTTGAGCTATCGGGGATTGAAAGAACTTTTTGAAGCGCACGGTTTTAAAATTGAAGGGATTGCTGGAGCCGGCTACTATCCCCTCCCCCCCGCACTGGCCCGGCTCGCCGCTGGTATCGATCCCCACCATTCCCCGTTTCTCACCTTCAAAATAAGAAAACCGTAATGATAATGAATAATCTGAAAGTCGCAAGCCTGGCCTACCGGCTCTATTTCAAAACGGCGTCCTGGCCTGTAAAAATCTCCAGCGCGGCCCGGCTCATCAAACACCGTTTCGCCGGAATCACCGCGCCCATCTCGGTGATGATCGGGCTTACCTATCGCTGCCAGTGTGATTGCGTCCACTGCGGGATGGATCTCTACCGGGTAGATCCAGCGGAAGAACTCTCCCCGGAGGAAGTGAAGAACGTCATCCGCCAGGCGCGGGAGTTAGGAGCGGTCGAGATTACCTTCTTCGGAGGAGAACCCCTCCTCCGCAAAGACCTGGAAGAATTAGTCGCTTTCGCCTCATCGCTGAAGATGCTCCCATCTATAGATACTAACGGGCTCCTTCTCACATCCGAGCGGATTCGGAAACTCATGGACGCCGGACTGGCCGCGGTCAAAGTCAGCCTGGACAGCCCGGACGCGGCGGAACATGATCGACTGAGAGGGGTGCCGGGATGTTTCGAGAAGGCATTAGCCATAACCCGGGAATGCGCTCAGAAAGGACTCCCCTGCGTCATATCCACCTACGCCTCCCGGGAGAACCTGGAATCCGGAGACTTGAAGAAACTTATCGAGCTGGGAAGAGAGCTGGGGGTGGATGCAGTACGGATCATCGACACCACCCTCTCGGGATGCTTTATCTCCTCCCCCGGTCTTACGCTCAAACCGGATGAACGGGAAGAACTGGCAAAGCTGCTGGAGCCTGGTTTTGTCTTTCTGGAAAATCTCGCCTCCGCCCGGGCGATCACTCACCCGATCTGCTCGGCAATGGCCCGGCGCTATATCTATGTCTCTCCCCGGGGCGATGTTCAGCCCTGCTGCTTTGTTCCACTGGCATTCGGGAATATCCGGAACGAACCGTTGAAAGACTTACTGGAGCGACTCTGGAAGAGCGCGGTGATGGCCTACGACTGCAATCAATGTCTGATGAATAACCCGGAATTCAGAGAGCATCACCTTTCCTCGATCGAAGCGGCGGATAGTCTGCCGATTACATTTAAAGGATAAAGGATAATACGGGATACAGGATACAAGATGCAGGAGGCGGGATGCAAGATACGGGATGAGGGATATAGACCTTAGACCGGAGATGGAGAGATACCTCCGTGTGCTGGAAGAAGCACGGTTCGCCCGGCCACCGTGGGGGGTATTTTCCTCGGGGGCAGGTAACGAGATGTACGCGCCCGCCACCCATCTGGCCTTCAATACTCCCGCGTATCTTTTTGCCGGGATGCTCATTCGGCGGGGAGATCCGCCCGGGAGGCATCTGGACCTCGGCTGCGGGAGCGGGTACGATATCGCCTACCTGAAAGAGCATTTCTCCCCGGCGGCATTTGTCTCGGGAATAGACCGCAGCCCGGCGCAGCTGCGATATGCCCTGAAACACTATTCGCGGTCGGGCCTGGTCTTCACCACGGCCGATAACCGGTGCCTTCCGTTTAAGAACGAATCTTTTGATACGGTGACCGGCATCCTCTCAATCGTCCATAACATGACTCAACCCGTGGCCCGGGTCTGTCTCGTGGAGATCTCTCGAATTCTCAAACCGAACGGCATCCTGATCTTCTCAACCCCCAACCGCGAGCTCTTCCAGGACCTGTACCACGATAACCCCGATGATGATCCCCGCCTCCGATTTATCAGCCGCTTCCTTCACGAGTACACCCGGGAAGGTCTCTCCTCGTTTCTCGGCTCGCTTACCGGGGGGGAAGAAAAACCCTTCGAATCATATACTATAACGGGCCTGGCCAACACCGCCTTCCGTCAAGCCTGGGAGGAGACGGTCTCTTCGATGAGGAAGGCGAGATTCCGGTCTCCGGGAGAGGTGACCGTTCTCTCGACACTGGCGAGGCGATTTTTACCCACGGGCTTTGGAGCCTGGTACTTTTACCGGGTACTGGCCAGAGCACTGCGACGATCCGGTGTCTCGTTAACCGATATTGCTCGAAATGCCCGGGTCAACCCTGAAAGCAAGGGGATAACGGCGGATCAGTTTATGGCAGTGGCGCAAAAGAGAGGGGGGGCTTGATGCAGGATGCGGGGAGCCTGCCTGATGGCAGACTCTGATGCAAGATGCAAGAAAAAAACAGATGCGGGATGAAAAATAGATGCAGGATGCGGGATACAGGATGAGCTTTGCCGAACCGCCCCGAACCCGGCATCTTGTTATCCTGTATCCTGTATCCTGTATCTTGTATACTGCATCATCTTTTATATTACCCATTACACTTTGATAGCTCATGACCGTCTGTAAAAAATGTTTGTTGACCTCCGACTATCCAGGTATCGAGTTCGACGATGCGGGGGTCTGCCAGTTATGCCGGACGGACAACCGGGGTTTCCGAGCAGCCCCGCCACCACAGCTGGTGGAAGACTGCCGGCGGGATTTCGAAGAGACCGTCGAGCGGATCAGGGGGAGACACGCTTACGACGCGGTCCTCTGCCTGAGCGGCGGCAAGGACAGCGCCTGGCTGGCCTACCTCCTCACCGAAAAGTACAGGCTCAACATCCTGGCCTATAACATGCAACCCGGCTTCGGCTCGGCGCTCTCCGGTCCTAACCTGGCTCGGGTGGTGGAGAGACTGGGAATGACGCTCAGAACCTTCTGCTGGCCTCCCGATTTCAGCCGGACATTCTACCGCTACCTCTTCACCCACCCCTTGAAAGAGGGGGTCACCGCCACGGTCTGCCGGGTCTGTCACTCCTGCCTCCACAGTTCTGCAATCCGCCTGGCCCAGAAGGAAGGGGCGCCGCTGGTCCTGATCGGGTACTCCCCCTTCCAGGTAACCCGGGACTGGTTTTATGAGCGGAAGAAAGAGGAAATCCTGAAACACTTCCGGCTCTCCGGGGAGTTCTGGAAACAGTCGGGGATGACCCCGGAGGTCAGGGAGCGCTTATACTTTCCCGAGGAAGACGAGGAGGCGTTTTCCCCTCGTTTCCTGATGCCCCTGCACGTCCTCGATTATCCCTCAGAGATCGAGGTCAGAGAGAAACTGGAGAAGATTGGCCTTCTGGACGTGCGGCGGACCCTTCCCCGCAGCACCAACTGCGATCTAACGTGGCTGATGACCCACTGCGACACACTTCACTTCGGCGAGCCGCCCTTCCGGGACTGGGTCAGTGAAAAAATCAGGAAAGGTGAAGATAGCCGTCTTAAGTACATTCTTGCCTTCAAAGCAATCACCTGGCTATCCCGGGCCCGTCTGTTGAAACATCGCCGGATCCGCGCGGCGCTCCGGAAGCTCAGACTAACCGAGAAAGAAGTACTCGAGAGTCTGGAGAAGGCGGAGGTGAGCGAAGAGATTTTCGATGATATTTACAAAATCAATCCAAGCCGGGATGTTATTGCGGATTTGGAGAAAAATACATGACGCGGGATGCAAGATGCAGGATCATGTCTTTAATTCCAGATTATAATACTCGCAGAAGGAAACTCTCTTCTCCAGACCCGGGTTGAATGAGAAGAATGGGCAGAATTCCTTCACCATCTCCTCATCGTAGTTCTTGGGATAATACATTGTCTGAAATTGGAGCCAGTAGTAGGAGGGTGGAATAAAGGTATCAGCCAGTTCTTTCTTTCTCAGAATCAGGCGATCGGTCATTGGTTTTAAAAACCCCTTCCTCAATAGGTCCATCCCCAGCTTGCTTAAAAAATACAGCCGGGCCCGGGCAGGATTGGTCTCGAGCAGTTCTTCGAACCGTTTGATCACCCCCCTCCAGTGATCGGGGTCGAAACCATCTTCCCGGCGGTCCGACCGCGGCATCAGCACGGTCTGGGAATTGAAGCACTGGTATCTATGCCGCAGGGCCCGGGCGATAATATTGATCTTGAGCGCGATATACAGCTCATCCAGGGAAGAAAAAACATCGGAGGAGTCAACGACTACCTCCCAGGTCTCGTCGGCGGTGTATTCATTCTCCTCCGAAAAGCCCCGGCTTCCCCGGTGCATATACGCTAAAACGATGACCTTGTACAACTCGGGATAATCCCGGGTCATCCCCAGAATGCCGGGGAGTTGATCTTCGTTAACCCCCTTGACGCAGACGAAGAAGGCCATGAGCTTCAATCCGGCCCGCCGCACGTTCTCCAGGACCATCTCCCGCTGATAGACGAGCGGCTTTCCCCTCATCCTCTCGTAGACGCTGTCGTCATCCACGGTATCGAACCAGGGACCGACAGCGTAGAGGCCGCTCTCCTTGAGGAACTTCAGGTAATCAAAGTCGTCCAGCTTCATGGCGTTGGTGACCAGCACCGGGTAATTCCCCGACTTTCTCACCAACCGGATAATCTCCGGAAGGTCCTCTCTCAATGTCGGCTCCCCACCGTGCAGCTTGAACATGATCCCGTTGCCCCGGATGGGAATCAGCTTCTCTTCAATCTCGCCAAGCGCCATCTCCCGGGGCATAACCCGGTCTTCATCGCCGGCAAAGCAGATCGGACATTTCAGATTGCAGTCAAGCGTAGCCGTAAAGGCACAGGATTCAATCACGTCGCGACGATAAGGGAAATGCTTCCGTAGAAGCCCGTACAAGCGCATCAGGTCCTTGTAATAGGAGCTGTACCTGGCGATCATGGGGCGGAAGAGGCCGTGCTCCGGGCACTCCTTCTCCATGAAGACAGAGCCGTCCTCTTCCACCACTGCGGCGCGAATTCTTCGCCGGCAAACCGGGCACAGGCTGACGGTTTCTTTGAGCAGTGCGCTCTCGCTCATGTAGAACTTTATATACCTTCAAGCAAGCAACAGGGAAGGGAAAATGTCAAAGTTGTAACAGAGATCGAAATAATCAGACTAAGGTCAGGAGACAGGATGCGGGGGCAGAGCCCCAATTCTCAATGTTCAATGGAATAATAAAAGAACCGATAAAAAGAGGCGGGCTGCAAGATACAGGATAAAGAGAGAATGACAAAACCAGAAACCCGACTGACCAATGAATGACGAAACCCAAATGTCAAATAACGGGAAAAAGACGAAGACCGAAAAACCAATGACGAAATATATGAACCGCGGAGACGCAGCTATTTTTATTACCCTTGCTTGCCCCGGCTCTGCGACTTTGGAAAGTTGATTCTCAAGCTGTTCATTTCATCTTGAAGGAACACGTTAACTCCCAAGTTATTAGAGCACCTGTTTAAATACTCGAAATCCAGTTTATCGGCGTTCTCCACAAGTATTTGGCGGATATCCTCAGTATCTTTGGAGCGTCCGGTTAGAAGCTTGACCAGAACAAGGTCCTCGGGGGATATAATATTTAACCTCAAGGCGTCGACTTTCACCGAGCGCGAACGGTTAACAATTTGAATTTGAAAATCACTCCTGGCGAGAAAAAGGTCAACATACACTTTGAATTTGGAATAATAGAGGGTGACGAACGGCAATCCCTGGATGATTTTTATTGGATTCTCTTTATCATAGGTGAATCCTTTCTTATACAAAGCCCCAAGAAAATCAAAAAGCCCTTCCTCATCGATATTGGCAATACAATCGATATCGAACGTGGCACGGGGAGGAGAATAGACACTAGTCGCCAACCCTCCCATAATCACAATTTTTATTTTCCTGTCTTGGGCAATCGATACAATTTTTACCAAGGTTTCCAGCAGAATATTCTTTGTCATTGATCGATCTTCCCTAGGTTTGTCAGAAAAGTCGCATGCCCTTTGATATCTGCTTCACGCATAAAGTGCAATCTTTTTTCAAGCTGCTTGTTGCCCAGTCCGTTTTTCATCAAACGATAGGTAAAGTCGCAGAGATCCAGCCAGATCTTTATTTTTTCTTCGGAACTCAGCTCAAGGGGGTGTCTCATGGCAACTTATTATAATAGCCTTCAGGCCATTAGTAAAGCATCAGGGGGATTACATAAAGGGAACGCACTGGTACATGGTATCCCCCTGAGACTCTCGCGGATGCCCTTACGGGAAACCGAAAGATGGAAATATGGAAGTATGGAAACAGGAAAGAACGTGTTACGTGTAACGTGAAAAAGAAACAAGATGCAAGATACTCAATGCTGGAAACATGGAAGAAATAATGAACCGCAAAGGCGCAAAGAATAGAAGAGAGGAAAATGACGGATTTCAGTTTTCGGATTTCACTACCGTTTTCTGTTTTCCGCTAGCTCTTTTCTGTCTCCTATTACCTCGGTGCCGCAACGCTACACATCGTGACGGATAATCCCATCGGGAAGCGGGAAGATGCATTCGGCTGCACGCAGGCTCCCTTCGGCAGTTCGGCAAAGCTCACTACAAGCAAGCTCAGGGTCTTCGAAAAGCCTGCGGCTACCAGGCTCAACTTCCGGGCGCCGCGACGCTTACCGTGTCGTTGCCTTCAGGGATTTTCCACAGGTCGCGCGACAGGGGCGAAGGATTGCGCGCCTGCGCGTCCCAGTAGGTCCAGTCTCCCGGCTCGGGGGCGTTCCAGATGTAGAAGCCGTAGTCACCGACGTAGTTCTCTATCACGCCCAGCTCGTCGGGGCCTCCGAGGCCTATGCCGACAACCTGCTCTATGTCGTCCCTCTGGGGGATGACCCAGAAGTCGCGCGCGAGGGCCGAGGGGTTCCGCGCCATGGCGTCGAAGTACGTCCAGTCGCCCGCTACAGGCATGTTCCACACGTACAGGAGATAGTCCCCCCCGTCGTTTCTCACCACCAGGAGGCTGTCCGCGTCCCCGTCACCGGTCGTGTCCAGGCCGCACATCGCCGCCGAGTCGTCCCCCTGCGGGATCACCCAGAGGTCCCGCGCCAGGGCCGAGGGGTTCCTCGCGTGCGCGTTCCAGTACGTCCAGTCTCCCGGGACAGGGCTGTTCCACAGGTAGAGGTTGTAGTCGCCGCCCTGATCCCTCATGGAGGCTATGCGGCTTCCACCGTCCGCCATGAGGATTGTGTCGTTCCCCGCCGGTATCGTCCAGAACTCCCTCGCAAGGGCCGAGGGGTTCCGCCCATCTGCGTCCCAGTAAGCCCAGTCTCCCGGCACCGGCACGTTGTAGAAGTAGATGTTCTGGTCGAACCCGTGATCCAGTTTCAGGACTGCCAGCTCCTGCTCTCCACCGACGTTCGCGTCTAACTCCGTCATCGCGACAGTGTTGTTGCCCAACGGTATGAGCCAGAGGTCCCTCGCCAGAGCTGACGGGTTCCTCGACTCTGCGTCCCAGTAGGTACTGTCTCCCGCCTCCGGCAACTCGTAGCCGTAGAGATTGTAGTCGCCGCCTGCGTCCTTCATCAGGGCAAGGGGCACGATCGGAAGGGGCGTGAAGGTCGCCGTTGGCGTCGCCGTGGGTGTAGCCGTGGACGTCGGCGTGTTCGACGGAGACGCAGTCGGAGTCCTCGTAGGCGACGGAGTCGCCGTAGAGGGCTGTGTTGGCGTTGATGTGGGCGTGTTCGTCGGAGTACTGGTAACCGTGGGTGTTGCTGTCGGTGTGATCGTCGGCGGAGCCTCCGAGAAACAGTACAGAGCACCACTTCCTCCTCCCACAAACAGCCGGCCGTCTCCCCCTATCGCGGGAGAGGAATCGATACTGCCGGTCCAGTAGCTCCATGAAAGAGAACCTGCGGAGGTCAAGCAATAGAGATTGTTATCCACGGATCCCACGTATATTCGTCCCGCGGAGTCAACGGCGGGCGAGGAGTCCACGTCATGCCCTGTTGCATAAGACCACGCAAGGCTGCCGGCGGAGTTCAGGGCCCACACGCGGTTGTCGCGAGAACCCACGTATACCCGCTCATCGCTCCCGACGGCCGGGCAGGATTTCACCAGGAAACCGAACAGATAGCTCCACGCCAACGCGCCGTCGGAGTTCAGGGCATAGAGGTTATTGTCCGGGCTCCACGCCCCCACGTACACCCTCCCCGAGTCCCCGACGGCGGGAGAGGCGGCCATGTCGGCGCCGGCTATATAGCTCCAGCTCAGGGAGCCGCCCGAGATGCAATATATCCTGTTGTCGTCCGAGCCGACGTAGACGCGCCCGTCCGTTCCCAATGCCGGCGATGAATCAACGGGTCCACCCGTGACGAAGGACCACGAGAGGCTGCCGTCGGAGTTGAGGGCGTAGAGTTTGTTGTCGAGAGAGGCCGTGAAGACACGCCCGTCATCTCCGATAGTAGGTGAAGAGCCCCTCACCATTTGGTCGGTTACAAAACTCCATGCGAGGCTGCCGTCGCTATTAAGGGCGTATATAATATTGTCGGTGGAGCCTACGTACACTCTTCCGTCCGTTCCCAGGGCCGGCGATGAGTACACCACGTCGCCTGTCACATAGCTCCACAGGAGGGTCCCGTCCGAATTGACCGCGTAGATGGCGGAATCATTCCATCCCGTCCCCGTGTACACCGTCCCGCCTTGTCCTATGGCCGGCGAGGACTCCATGCTTGCGCCGGTAGTGAAACTCCACAGGAGCGCGACCTCGTCCGGAACGGCAAAGGCGCTTCTGCCCGTGTGCTGCGCGTCGTGGTGGAACATCGGCCACGGCAGCGGCGTGGGCGTGATTGTCGGCGTATGTGTGGGTGTATGAGTTGGCGTGATCGTTGGTGTATTCGTCGGCGTATTCGTGGGAGTATTCGTTATCGTCGGTGTATTTGTCGGCGTGTTCGTCGGCGTGTTAGTGATGGTGGGTGTCTGAGTCGGCGTGTTTGTCGGCGTATTTGTCGGCGTATTCGACGGAGTAGGCGACGGAGTCGCCGTAGAGGTCTTTGTAGGCGTGCTGGTCGGTGTGCTGGTTGGCGTGATCGTTGGCGTATTCGTGGCGGTCGGCGTGTTCGTGCTCGTTGGCGTGTTGGTAATAGTCGGCGTCGGGGTTACCGTGACCAACACGAGCTTGCTTACGAAGGCGTCCCGGCTGCCGCCGCCGTCCGCGGGCTGGTAGGGATTTGCGGTGGGGAAGTCGCCCGATTCGGTGTACCCCGTGACGTAGGCCGAGTCTTCCGCGTCGAGGGCGATCCCGTAGCCATAGTCGGTGTCGTCCCCGCCCAGGTAGGAAGAATAGATAAGCTCGGAGCCGGAGGTAGAGAGCCGGAATACGAAGGCGTCTTCACCGCCCGCCCGGGAGGACTGATAGGCCTTCACCGTGGGGAAATTGTTAGACAACGTGCGGCCGACTATGTACGTCTCCCCGCTGGCACCCACAGCGATCCCGTAGCCGTCATCCTCGCCGCTGCCACCGAGATAGGTGGAATAGAGAATGACGGAGCCGTCGGAGGAGAGGCGGGTCGTGAAGGCATCGTCATCGCCGGCCAGGGAAGACTGATAGGAATTTTCAGTGGGGAAATCATCGGATGCGGTGTAACCGGTGATGAAAACCGTCGAAACGCCGTCCACGGCGATCGCGTTCCCGACGTCGCTGGAATCGCTCCCGCCCAGGTAGGTGGAATATACGAGTGTGGTTCCGGTGGAAGATAATCTGGCGACAAAGGCGTCAACAACCCCGGCCATGGTTGCCTGATAAGGGTTCTCGGTCGGGAAATCCGACGAGTTGGTGTCGCCGGTGATGAATGCCGTCGAGGAGCCGTCCACGTCTATTCCGTACCCGCGATCAACCGCCGCCCCGCCCAGGTAAGTGGAGTAGATCAGCGCGGAACCGGTCGAGGAGAGGCGGGTTACAAAGCCCTCGTAACTCCCTGCCCGGGAGGGCTGGTAGGCGTTTTCGGTAGGGAAGTTATCCGACTGCGTCCAGCCGGCAATGAAAGCCGAAGAACCGCTGTCCACGGCCAGGGCATACCCCCGATCATCCGAGCTACCCCCCAGATAAGTCGAGTAGAGAAGCGCGGAGCCGGTGGAGGAGAGGCGGAATACAAAGGGGTCGCGATTGTTGTTATAAGTGGCCTGGTACGGATTCACCACGGGGAAGTTATTCGACTGGGTATAGCCGGTGACGAAAGCAGTCAGGGAGTTGTCCACGTCGAGGCCGTAGCCGTAATCGTAGTAGGTGCCGCCCACATAGGTGGAGTAGATAAGGGAGGTGCCGGTAGCTGCGAACTTGGTCACGAAGATATCGAAGTAGTTGGTGGGATCGGCGCGGGAGGGCTGGTAGGGGTTCACGGTGGGGAAATCCGTCGAACTGGTATAGCCCATGACGTACGCCGCGCCGGTGCTGTCCGCCTTGATGGCTCTGGCGGTCTCGCTGATGGAACCGCCCAGGTAGGTGGAATACTCGAGATCGAGTACAAGAACGGGCGTGGCGGTGGGCGTACTCGTGGGAGTCTGTGTTGGTGTGTCCGTGGGCGTGCCGGAGGCTGTTGCCGTAGGTGTCGACGTAGGAGACATCGTCGGTGTGTTCGTCGGAGTCTCCGTGGGTGTATTTGTGGGTGTCTGAGTGGGTGTGTTCGTAACAGTCGCTGTCTGGGTAGGAGTATTGGTAATAGTCGGTGTCTGTGTAACCGATGGCGTTGGCGTGACACTCGGCGTGGGCGTGACGGACGGCGTCGGAGTCGGAGTATTCGTAGCTGCCGGCTTGGTGATTTTTACATAGTCCCAAATTGCGAGGAACTCGTCGGCGGCACTCGTACAATGAAAAACTATATTATAGTTTCCATTCGAGGGTACGGTAAACGTGTTCGAGCGGGTCGCGCAAGTTTCATTCGTCAAATTATCGGCCTGCCATATCGTTGCCGTCGCTGTTCCCGGGGTGAAATCTGCGCCATTGCCCTGGTAGATATACGTACCCATATTTTCAGGAAAGCTGCTGTTTCCCACCCTTTGCTCAAACGAACATGTATAGGTAATCCCTGCCTCCAGGGCAATGGAATCTGATATGATCCACCCATTCACCGGCTCTCCATTGTCCCAGTGAGAAACGGCCTGGTCTCCCTGACAAATAAAAGGTGCAAGCTGTGTTGCCCATGCCCCGCCTTCTGGAGTGTACTGATCCCAATCGCCTGTATTCCAGGGGGAGTCAAACGTTTCCTCGTAGACGGTAATCGCCTGTCCGTATCCGGAGACCGGGATAAGCAAAGAAAAGATTAGATAAAAAAATATTCGATACTTCATCCGTTTTTCGCCTTTACGCAGAGCACCAAACCTCACACATCGGAGAGATCCTCAGAAGTGAAAAAAACGATTAAGAAAGGACTCACTAATTGAAAGATTACAGGGAGACCTTTTTGTTTGTCAAATCAATAAATGAATGTAACCCGCCATTTTGGGAAGAAAGTGCTGCTGGACGAGTTCAGACTTCTGACTTTCGACTTCCGTCCTCTGTTATTTAGGCGCCGCAACGCCCACCGTGTCGTTCCCCTCGGGTATCTTCCACAGGTCCCGTGCAAGAGGCGAAGGATTGCGCGCCTGCGCGTCCCAGTAGGTCCAGTCTCCCGGCTCGGGGGCGTTCCAGATGTAGAAGCCGTAGTCACCGACGTAGTTCTCTATCACGCCCAGCTCGTCGGGGCCTCCGAGGCCTATGCCGACTACCTGCTCTATGTCGTCCCTCTGGGGGATGACCCAGAAGTCCCGCGCAAGGGCAGACGGGTTCCGCGCCATTGCGTCGAAGTACGTCCAGTCGCCGGGAGCCGGCATGTTCCACACGTACAGGAGATAGTCGCCCCCGTCGTTTCTCACCACCAGGAGACTGTCCGCGTCCCCGTCACCGGTCGTGTCCAGGCCGCACATCGCCGACGCGTCGTCGCCCTGGGGTATGACCCACAGGTCCCGCGCCAGGGCCGAGGGGTTCCTCGCGTGCGCGTCCCAGTACGTCCAGTCTCCCGGGACAGGGCTGTTCCACAGGTAGAGGTTGTAGTCGCCGCCCTGGTCCCTCATAGAGGCTATGCGGCTTCCCCCGTCCGCCATGAGGATTGTGTCGTTCCCCGCCGGTATCGTCCAGAACTCCCTCGCAAGGGCCGAGGAGTTCCTGGCAAAGGCGTCCCAGTAGGACCAGTCTCCAGGAACCGGCACGTTGTAGAGGTAGATGTTCTGGTCAAAACCGTGATCCAGTTTCAGGACTGCAAGCTCCTGCTCTCCCCCGCCGTTTGCGTCTACCTCCGTCATCGCGACAGTGTTGTTGCCGGACGGGATGATCCAGAGGTCCCTGCCGAGGGGTGACGGATTCCTCGACTCCGCGTCCCAGTAGGTACTGTCTCCCGCCTCCGGCAACTCGTAGCCGTAGAGATTGTAGTCGCCGCCTGCGTCCTTCATCAGGGCGAGAGGCACGATGGGCAGGGGCGTATTGGTTATAGTGGGCGTTGCCGTAATGGTCGGCGTGGTGGTTATGGTCGGAGTTTGCGTGATCGTGGGCGTGTTTGTGATCGTGGGCGTGTTCGTGATCGTGGGCGTCGACGTCTGGGATGGGGACGGCGTCATGGTTGAGATTGACGTTTCCGTGGGCGTTGGAGTCACAGTGGGCGACGGCGTCGGAACGCTTATCTCCAGGTGATAGCGGCTCGAGGCGCCCTCGAAACCGTCCAGGACCACGAAGTAGTCGCCGGCGCCGGCCGCATAGACGATCTCCTCGTCCTCCGTCCCCCAGTTGTCGCTGTAATCGAGACAGTTGGGAAACTTCTGCGTATCCAGCAGAAAGAGGTCGAGGTCGGCGGAAAGGTCGGTGAGAGTCACCGTGACAGTCTCCGGGGCGCCAAGGCTGAACCTGTAGACGACGTCCGGGCCGGTCTCGTACGACCAGGCGAGACAGGTGTAGGTGTCGTAATCATTGTCGAAACCCTTGGTGTCCCCGCACCCGCTGTAGTTCATGGGCGCGTTGATGGCCTCGCCATACTGGTTCCCCCCGTACCGGTACGAGTACAACACGCCGGCGTCGGTCTGGCCGCCGTAGGCGGTCATGCCGTAGATCCGCCCTCCCTCCATCAGGAGGCTGCCTCCCCCCGGGGTGTATCCCTCATCGGTCTGAAGGCTGAAATCGTGCAGGACGCTGAAACCGCCGCCGGCCGTTTCCAGGGCGAAGAGTGTGCCGCCGTAATACCCGTAATAGTAGTTCGACCCGCCGTAGACGGTCGTGCCGTAGAGACGGCTGCCGTCCGAAACCAGGCTTCCTATAGGCATCATCCCGTCGAATATGTTGAAGCTGTGGAGGAGAGTGTACCCTGTGCCGTCGGCATTCATGGAGAAGACGGTACCGCCGAAGAAATACGGGCCATAATAGTAGAAGTACTGGCCGCCGATGGAAGTCATGCCGTAGAGCTTGCTGCCGTCGGAAATCAGGCTGCCGGCAGGCCACGCCCCGTCCAAACCGCTGAAGCTGTGCAGGAGCGTATAACCTGTCCCATCGGGATTCAGGGAGAAGATCGTCCCGCCATAGTAGTACGAGCCGCCGTACCTGGTCATCCCGTAGAGACGGCTGCCGTCCGAGAGCAGGCTGCCGAAAGGCGCCGCACCGTCATCGGTCTGGACGCCGAAACTGTGAAGGAGCGTGTACGCGGTCCCGTCCGAATTCAGGGAAAAGATTACCCCGCCTTTCGCGGCGCCGCCGTATGGGGTCATGCCGTAGAGCCTGCCGCCGTCTGAAATCAGGCTTCCGAAAGGGGTCATTCCGTCATCCGTCTGGACGCCGAAACTGTGAATGAGCGTGAAACCGGTGAAGAAGGGATTCATGGAAAAGATCGTGCCGTAGTCGGCCGCCCCGCCGCCGGAGGTCATGCCGTAGAGCTTGCCGCCGTCGGAGAGGAGGCTGCCGCCGGGATTGGCCCCGTCATCGGTCTGACCGTTGAACATGTGAAGGGGCCAGAAACTGGTGCCGTCGGGCTTGACGGAAAAGACCGTACCGTAGCCGGAATACGGGCCGTACGAGGTCATGCCGTAGAGCTTGTTGCAATCCGATATCAAACCGCCCCAGGGCTCTTCTCCGTCGTAAGGCAGAGTGCCGAACTCGTGAAGGACCGTGTAACCGGGCTGGGCGCTCAATCGGTGAGCACCCAGGAACAATACAGCTGACACAACAGTGAGAGCCAGAGTTTTTTTCATGATCGCCCCCTTCGTGTACAAAGAGTGTTTCGTATGTATATGTGTTATAAGCACGGTAACAAGAACAAGTTAAGGCTCCTGTAAAATAGTAACTGCTTTTATATCAATTGGTTAAACACCAAATTGTTTTCAATTTCCCTCACAATTTTCTTGACTTAATGAGTGGCATATTTTACTATATCACCTTGCAGTTCAGG